>Ga0082335_1002592_pt1 | contig 33290 bp, 36 predicted proteins | sample Subgrocontami58m_FD_72375 | JGI IMG/M metagenome (GOLD analysis project Ga0082335, IMG submission 72375) | Subsurface groundwater microbial communities from S. Glens Falls, New York, USA - GMW37 contaminated, 5.8 m (SPADES assembly) (version 2) ... | reverse complement strand
CGTTCGGCGTGGTCTGGAGCCTGATTCTGTTAACGGTGGCGATCAGCTACTACCTTTTTGCCCGCCGCTATGGGGTCCAAATGCAGTGAGTTCGGCTGGCCGGCCCGCAGGGAGGTAAGGCGGTGGACGCCGTAATCGTCACGCGCAAGGGTGCGGAGCAGAATAAGAAGGACTGATAGCGCTGGTTGACATTTTTCCGGAGGTGGATGTGATTCGAAGACGAACTGATCGGCTCAACCGCCCGTGACCTTCATAGCCGCGCTCTTCATCCGGCGGCAGAGACTAACTCAACGCAACTCGTGGCTCAGATGGGCAGAGAAGTGGGGAGTGTCGATCGCCTCGCTGGCCGGTGGGCTCCTCGCGCTCTTTGTGTTCAGACGCGGGTTGCCTCACGTCGGCTGGATCGTCGGCTATCTGATCCTCCTCTGGCTCCTCTTCACGCTCCTTACCCGATTACGACAAGGGCTAGAAGCGCGTGGCCGAACGCTGGTCATTACCGCCGCCGACTACACGATCCAAACCCTCACGCATGGACTTCTTCTCTTCATCCTTCCCGGCTACTACGCCAGCGCCACCCTGACATCGGTCAACGTCTGGTTCTTTCTGCTGCTGGTGGCAATGGCTCTTCTCACGACCATTGATGTCTGGTATCGCGTGGTGGTGCTCCCCTATGCGTGGGCAAGACACGCGATATTTGCGACCTCCTCCTTCGCCGCCTTAAATGTTGCGCTTCCTCTGGTGGGAGTTTCTCCGCTCCTGGCGCTTATGGGCAGTGGAGTGCTCTCGACGGTCTCCCTGGCTCCGGTATTCCGCCATGAAGGAGTCAAGAGCTGGAGTGGGGCATGGATGCGAACCGGGCTACTCTCCGCCTTGGCCCTCGCTCTTCTGTGGTGGGTTCGTGTAGCGATCCCTCCAGCCCCGCTTCACCTCGCCCACGCGACAGTTGCCCGCATAGTGGAACGTTTAGAGCCTGTTGATCCTGTGCGGGGAGAGATCTCCGCAGAAGTTCTCAGGGAGTGGGGAGGCCTTGCCGCCTATACGGCGGTGTACGCCCCCGCCGGGCTCAAGCAACCGATCGTCCACGTCTGGAAGACGAAAGGGAAATCGGTGACGACGATCCCACTGTCGCCGATTCGTGGTGGGCGCTCGGGAGGATTCAGGACTTACTCGCGGAAATCTGACTTCGCAGGAAACGTTGTCGGCTCCTGGGAAGTGGACACGATGACCTCCAGCGGTCAGCTTATTGGTCGCCTTCGCTTCACGATCACCCCGTGAGAAGGCCGATGCCCTTCTCACCCCGATCCGACAAGAATACTCAAGCCATATGAGATCCTGGGCTGGATATTGCAACCGTCACCGGCATGTTGGGAGCGCGGGCACGGAGTCTGATCTTGAATCTTGGTGTTGGATTCCAGGGACATAATTCTGAATTGTTCTTGACTCCCAGGCAGCCAGTCTAATACCTTTCGCTCATGGAAGAAGTATTGATAAAGACAGATAGCGTTAGTGTGCGCATTCTGGAGCTGGAGGGAGGAGAGGCGCTCCCTTGGCACTATCACTCGGAGGTCACGGATTACATATTTGCGTTGGACGGGGAAATTGAGATCCAATTAAGATCACCCGACGAGAAGGTAGCGTTAATGCCTGGTGAAAGATGCGAAGTGCCGACCGGCAGGGTCCATCGGGTAGTGAATATGTGTCAGGGAAAAACGAAGTATCTCCTGATTCAGGGTGTGGGAAAATATGATTTCAATAGGGTTGGCTCATGAAGCGGGCGCTGAACGGGATCGGCGGACTCTTAAGCGTGGAGATCAAGCCGCCACCCACAGTTCCCACAGATTGCCATCCGGATCCTTGATGTAAAGAGAGTAGCCCTTCCCGTCCGGATGGTCGCGGGTGTTCTCCACCTTTGTCCCCGCTTGCTCCAGCTCCTGCACGGCTTTATTTTTTTCCTTCCAAGGGATCATGATCGTATGGTGGGGAACCCCTGGACGGGGACCCTTCGACGCATCAAAGATGTGGACCTGAAAATTCCCCAGCTGGACATCCACCTCTTTGACGCGGCCTCGTTGTAGCTGTTCCCCGGTAGGGTCGATTCTCCTGACGACTTCCCCGCCGAGGATCCGGGTGTAAAATTTTTCAGCTTGAGCTAACTCCTTCGCGTTGACGGCGAAGGTTCTGATGGTTTTGACTGGAATCACAGCGTTCTCCTCATCCTTAGATCCGACAGTTTTTCCCAGATTTGCCTCTTGTGCCGTTTAAGCATATACTTTCTCTCGTTTTCTAAATCAAGGCGGAGAAAAAGCCATGGCGAAACAAATAGCGGCGCTTTTGCTTGTCCTTCTTTTGTCCCCGACGGTTGCGTTTGCCCAGGGGTTGACGCGCATTGCCTCCGGCTACAGCGCGATCTCCGGGCCGCATGCGGTTCTGTGGATCGCACGCGAGGCAGGGCTATTCGAAAAGAACGGTCTTAAGGTCGAGGTCGCCTATATTCGCAGCGGCTCCACCATGGCTCAAGCGTTGCTGGCCGGGGAGCTGCAGATTGCGCAGACCGGCGGTCCCGGTGTTCTGGCGGCGGCGGTGGGCGGGGCGGATTTCGTCATCGTCGCGGTTGCGCTTAACACGACTCCCATCGTTATTATGGGAACGGTCTCGCGGATGGAAGAGCTGAAAGGGAAGGCCATCGGAGTAACCCGCTACGGCTCCAATACCGATATCTCCGCCCGCTTCGCTATAAGGAAATTCGGCCTCCAACCGGATAAAGACGTCGCGCTTGTCCAATTGGAAGACTATCCGGGAATCATGGGAGGGATTCAGTCCGGCCGGATCGCTGCGGGCGCCCTGGCCGATCCGTTCACGGACCATGCCAAGAAGCTGGGTTACAAAGAAATCGCCGACATCGCTTCGTTGGGTCTGGAGTTTCCCTTCGTCACTTTGACGGCCAAGAAGACTTACCTTCGTGATCACCCTGATGTCGTGCAGCGTTTTATCCGGGCTTACACGGAGGCCATCGCGCTCTACAAAAACAACCGCGAGCTGGCGATGAAGGTGACGCAAAAATATACCGGCATCAAAGATCCCGCAATCCTTAGCTCGACGGTCAATTTCTACGCGCCGAAGCTCTCTCGCGCTCCTTATCCTACCGTTGGCAGCATCCGTTTTGTTCTCGAGCAGATCGCGGCGCAAAATCCGAAAGCAAAAAACGCTAACCCCGAGACGTTCATGGACGTCACTTTTGTCAAACAGCTTGAAGAGAACGGTTTCATACAGGGGCTCTACGCCGGACGCTAAAATTCTTTTGCTGAGAAGGCTTCTCCCGTTTCTTCTTCTCTTTCTCCAAGTCGGATGCGCCCCCTATCTGGTGGTGAGCGGGGGCGCGATCAACCCGGATAAACTCCATGAGATCAAAACGGCCGTCGCGGCCCTGCGCGGACTGGATTTCCAGAGGGAAGTTCCTGTCGAGATCATGAGTAAGGAGGGAATGCGCAGCCATTTCGAGAGGGATCTCGAACAAGAGTACGGTGGTGATGAGGGGATAAAAACAATTGCGCTCGCCTATGCCAAGCTAGGTCTTTTCCCCCGGAAGTTGGACCTGAAGAAGTCACTCCTCGATTTTTACACCGCCCAGGTTGCTGCCTTTTATGACCCCGAGACCAAGAAGCTTGTGCTGCCCCAGGATCTGGGAGGAGGCCTTTTGCTGGGGGCCGTTCAGTTTTTGGCGCAGCGGGATATCATGGGCGAGATGGTCCTGGCCCACGAGTTGACCCACGCCCTGCAGGATCAGCATTTCTCCTTGGAGGACAGACTGCGCCGTTCGGGCAACGACGATAAAACCCTGGCCTTTCACGCCGTTGCAGAAGGGGACGCCACCCTGAGCGGATTCGGCCGCCTGTTGGGAGCCATTGATGATCAGTCCTTAGCCCTCGTGAATCGGACTGTTCAAGAAAGCATTGAAGAGGCCCGCTCCTCCTTTCCGGATATCCCCGAGGCGATTATCGAAGAGCTTCTCTTTCAATATTACGGCGGGGTCACCTTCGTTTCCCGCTTTCTCCGTGAAAAAGGCTGGCCCGGAGTCAATCGTCTCTACGGCTCCCCGCCGCTCTCGACAGAACAGATACTCCATCCGGAAAAGTACTTTGATTTGCCCGACCCGCCGATCAGGATCGATCTCAAAGATCTCTCCGTCCTTTTCGAATCAGATTGGAAGGAAATCGAAAACAACGTCATGGGAGAACTCATGGTCCGGGTTCTCTTCAAAAGATTCCTTTCTGAAGAGGATGCGGTAAAGATTGCCGGCGGATGGGGTGGGGATCGCTTCGTCGCTTTTCAACGGGGGGGCGAGATAGCCTTCATTTGGGCCACGGTGTGGGATTCGCCACGGGATGCCGGGGAATTTTCACGGGGCTATCAAAAGCTCCTGTCAAAAAAGTACGACGACTCCGGTGCCTCCGCCTCGCGCGCTTACATGGAGCAGCGAGAAAATCGAGTGGTTGTGGTGGAAGGTCTTGAAAAGCCCTACCTGAATGAGCGCATTGAAAAAATCTGGCAGGGGATGGAGTTAAAGGAAGAGAAGTTTTGATTTAGAACCCCATGGCGCAGCCGTCCTTGCGCGGATCGGAGCCGCCCATAAGAGTGCCGTACTCCGGGTGAATCAGGATTCCCTGAGCGCCGCCGAAATTGGCCTCCTTGAGGACCTTATGGCCTTTTTGTCTTAGTTCCCGCCGCACTCCGGCGCTGATTCCCTCCTCAAGCGCCACCTCCGATCCTTCGAGGTGATTTACCCGTGCGGCCTCCATTGCCTCCTGGATCGTCATGCCGAAATCAATGATGTTAGCCAGAACCTGTACCTGTCCTTGAGGCTGCATGTGCGCGCCGGTGACGCCGAAAATCAGGAACGGCCTGTTCTCCTTGAATACCATGGCGGGCATGATCGTGTGGGCGGAACGCTTGTGGGGCGCGACGCAGTTGGGATGGGCCGGGTCGAGGGAGAAGAGTTTTCCCCGGTTCTGCAGCATGATCCCCGTCTCGCCCCCGACCAGGCCGCAGCCAAACGCTTCGAAGAGGCTGTTGATGAAAGAGACCGCGTTTCCCTCTTTGTCGACGGCGCAAAAATATTGCGTGTCCCCATGCACGGGACCGAGTCCCGGGCGGTATTCGCCGGCGCGATTGGGATCGATCTGATTTACTCTTTCAGCAGCGTAAGCTTTGCTCAGGAGTTTTTCCAGCGGTGCGGGCGCAAATTCGGGATCGGCCAGGCACCGGTCCCGGTCCTCGAAGGCAAGCTTCTTGATTTCGATCAAAGCATGCGCATAGGCGGCGCTGTTGTATCCGAGGGTGGCGGGATCGAAGCGCTCCAGCATGTTGAGCATCTGAAGCACGGTCATCCCCTGGGTGTTGGGAGGCATCTCGTAGACCTCGTATCCGCGGTACGAGGTATGAATCGGCTCGACCCAGGTTGAACTGTGGTCTTGAAAGTCCTTGAGCGATAAGAGCCCGCCGTTTTCTTGCGAGAATCTCACGATCTCCTCGGCGAGCTCCCCGCCGTAAAATAGTTCCTTTCCATGCTCCGCGATCTTCCTCAGGCTTGCGGCAAGCCTTTTCTGCCGGAATATCTCTCCGGGCCTCGGCGCCTGTCGGTTGGGCAGATAATCGGCGGCGGAGTTTTGATGGGCGGATAGCTTGGCCTTAGACTTGGCCCATTCATGCGCGGTTTTCTCACACACCGGAAAGCCTTCTTCCGCATATTGAATGGCCGGCTGGAGAAGCTCTTTCAGGCTCCTTGTGCCATATTGCTCCACAACTTCGGCCCAGCCGTGCAGTGCTCCGGGAACGGTCACAGGGAGCATTCCCGTGTCGGGGATCTTGGCTATTTTTCTCTCCCTGAAATAGTCGAGCGTCGCGGCATAAGGGGCCCTGCCGCTGGCGTTGAGCGCCTTCAGTTCCTTGCCCTTGGCGAGGTAGAGCAGGATGAAGGCGTCTCCCCCGATTCCCGTGGACATCGGCTCGGCGACATTCAACACCGCAGCCATCGCGACAGTGGCATCGATAGCGTTGCCGCCGCGCTTCAGGATTTCCAGTCCCGCTTGAGTGGCGAGCGGCTGGGAGGAAACGACCATGCCGTTGGCGGCCATCGGCATCGAGCGTCGGGCGGCAAATATCTTTTTCACCCCTAACTCCTACTCAGACCGAGACCCAGAAGGAGAACGATGGGTCCTAAGGTCGCGTTGATTTTTAACAGCAGGAACCACTTTTTCCAATGGGCCAACAGGGGCTCCGGCCAGGACTGGATTCCCGGCTCGGATCGGGCGCTAAGAGCGGCTATCTCCGGCGCGTATTTAAATGTCTGGAAGGATTGGTGCAAGAGCATGGCCAGAAACAGAAAAAGCTTGATCGCCAGAATCGAATAGTAGGCAGACCCGAACTGCCATTGGCTCCCGGCGCCGCGAAAGATGAGATTGCATGTTCCGGTAATAACTAAAAGGCTGATGGCGATCCACGAGAGGCTCTGAAAAGATCTCCGCCCTCGATCCAAGACCCGGATGGCCGTTGCGGGGGGTAGGGCATGAACCGCTGGCCCGAAGACAAAGAGAAAAAAAACGATTCCCCCGATCCAGAGCCCAAGCGAGATCACATGAAGCCAAAGGCTGAGCGAGTGAAGAAAGACAAGAAGGGCCATTTGAGTCAATAAGGCAGATTGCTACCACTCCAAAAAAGAATTTGCAATGCACGGCGGATCGGTAACTAAAGCCGCTCCGGCGAACCTGCTGAACATGCTTCTTGATTTTTTCCAAAGGGTCTATATAGTAATATTAGAATATATATGAAAGAAGCTAGCAACCAGTTGCAGGTCTTCAAGGCGGAATTCTTCAGGGCGCTGGCTCACCCCATTCGCATCCGTATTCTTGAGATCCTGTCCGTCGGTGATCGGAGCGTGCAGGAGCTTCAGGACTCGCTTCAAATAGACCAACCGTTGGTTTCCCAGCAGCTTGCCGTGCTGCGCGGCAAGAACATTGTCGTTGCTCGAAAACTCGGCACGACGGTCAAGTACGCAGTTCGGGATCCGCTGGTCGGGGAGCTGCTTAAAACCGCCCGTCTCATATTTGAGAACCACTTGACCGATACGCAAACAATGCTGCGCGAATTGCGGAAGGAGGGGCGCGGCTAGTGCTGCTGTCGAAAATCATCCGCACCGGACTCGTGACTGAGCCACTCAACAGCGACTCAGCGCGATTTATTGAGGTGGTTCGAGGAACAGGCGCCGAGATCCGGCGTCATCTCGGGCGCGCCTTGGCTATCCGTGAAGTGGATGCCGGTTCGTGCAACGGCTGTGAGATCGAAATCAGCGGGCTCACCGGCCCCGTGTACGACAGTGAGCGCTTCGGCATTCACTTCGTGGCCTCGCCGCGCCATGCGGATATGCTGCTTGTGACCGGGCCGGTGACGCGGAATATGGAAGTGCCGCTGCTCAAGACGTACGAGGCAACTCCCGCCCCGAAGCTGGTGGTGGCGGTGGGAGACTGCGCAAAGCATTGTGGTGTTTTCAAAGGCAGCTACGCTGTCGTCGGTAGCGTCGCGGACGTCATTCCAGTGGACGTTTTCGTGACCGGCTGCCCCCCCGAACCCGCCGAAATCCTGCAGGGCATCTTGGCAGCAGTGGGTCGGCTGCCGTAGAAGCAATAAATTCAGTCCCAATGTCTCAACTTTCGTCCTTAGTAGCTTCATGAAAACTCTATTTCTCGCGATGGTCATAGCCTACGGCCTCGGCGCATTCGCCGCACTGGTGGGAGGTCGGAAATCGTTCGGGCGCTGGCTGGTTGCGCTGGGAGCGGTCTTGGGTGCAGGCGCGGGGCTGGCGCTTGGGGCAACAGTGATCGCCACGGGGATCCCGTTTGCGCTCTCCATCCCTGAGCTTTTGCCGCTGGGGGGCGGCCTCGCGCTGCGGCTTGATGCGCTCGGCGCGTTTTTCCTCGTCGTCATCGGCGTCGTCGCTATCCCTGCCGCGCTGTACGGCGCGGGATACACTGCGGCATATAAGGATGGACGCGCTTCGCTGCCTTTGCTGGGCGCGATGTTCAATCTGTTCCTGCTGACGATGAGCCTCGTCACACTGGCCGATAACGTGCTCACGTTTTTGCTGATGTGGGAAGGCATGTCGCTCACCTCATATTTTCTCGTCATGACTGAATCAGGCGAAGAGAGGGTACGGAATGCGGGCTTGTGGTACATCGGCATGACACATGCCGGGCTGGTCATGTTACTGGCGGCATTCCTGCTGTTCACGGGCGGCGCAGGTTCGGGTGCGTTCGCCGATTTGCGAGCGAGTGCGGCCTCGCTTACCCCCGGCGCGCGCGACGCCGTCTTCGTACTGGCGTTCCTTGGCTTCGGCTCGAAGGCGGGCATCGTCCCATTGCACGTATGGCTTCCGCGCGCGCATCCCGCTGCCCCCAGTCATGTCTCCGCGCTCATGTCCGGCGTGATGATCAAGATGGGCGTGTACGGCCTCCTGCGCGTAGCGCTCGACTTGTTGGGTGGCGGCCCGGCGTGGTGGGGCGGTCTCGTGCTCGGGGTCGGTGTGGTCTCCGCGCTGCTGGGCGTGCTCTACGCGTTGATGGAGCATGACCTCAAACGCTTGCTCGCCTATCACTCGGTCGAGAACATCGGCATCATCCTCATCGGAATCGGTGCGGGGCTGATGTTCCACCGTTACGGCCTGATGTCGCTGGCCGCGCTCGGTTTCATCGGCGGACTGTATCACACGCTCAATCACGCCACGTTCAAGGGTCTGCTGTTTCTCGGCGCGGGGTCGGTGCTGCACGCCACGCACACGCGCAACATGGAAGAGATGGGCGGCCTGATCAAGAGAATGCCGTGGACGGCGCTCTTCTTCCTGATCGGGGCGGCGGCCATCTCCGCCCTGCCGCCGCTCAACGGCTTTGTGTCCGAATGGCTCGTTTTCCAATCGCTGCTGGGTGGGGTCAACATTCCTGTGCCGGAAGTGGTGGTACTTATGCCGGTGGCGGTGGGGCTACTGGCGCTGACCAGCGGCCTGACCGCGGCCTGCTTTGTCAAGGCATTCGGTATTACCTTCCTTGCCCTCCCCCGTTCGCCCGAAGCGGCACACGCGCACGAATCTCCATTTTCGATGCGCTTGGGGATGGGGCTGCTGGCGGTCGCATGTGTTGGGCTTGGCGTTGCACCCTTCGCCGTAGTCCCCGTTCTCGGCAGAATACTAACAGGACTCGGCGGCCTGCCTGATACGCGAGCGGAGTTCACGCTGAACGTGTCCCTGCAAACGCCCTCGGCTTTTGGCCAGATTTCGCCCGCGTTGATGGCCCTCGGCCTGTTGCTCCTGCTCGGCCTCGTGCCTTCGGTGTTATGGCTCCTCCGTCTGAACCGCCAGAGGCGCCTGAGCGACTCGTGGGGTTGTGGCCGTGTCGGGCAGACCGCACGCATGGAATACACCGCCACCGCGTTTGCCGAGCCGCTAAAGCGGGTTTTCGCCGAGATCTACCGCCCAATGAAAGAATTAACGGTTGACTTCCATCCGGAGTCCAAATACTTCGTGCAGTCCATCGACTACCGGAGCGAGATCACGCCTTGGTTCGACCGGGCGCTGTACAGGCCGTTCCTGCAGAGCGCCACGTTTGTCGCCCAGCAGGTGCGGCGTTTGCAGGCGGGGTCATTGCATCTTTATCTCCTGTACATCGCGGTCGCGCTCACACTTTTGCTTATTGTCGCAAGGTGGCTCTAACCGTGAAATACCTCCTTGAAGTGGCACAGACTGTATTTGCGCTGGCGCTCGCGCCCCTGGTTGTGGGGTTCGTCCGGTGGTTGAAGGCTCGCCTGCAAAACCGGCGGGGCGCGCCCCCGTGGCAGCCCTACTTTGAGCTGGTCAAGCTGTTCGGCAAGGAAATGGTGGTGTCGAAGGAGGCCTCGTGGCTGTTCCGCTGCGCGCCCTATATCGTTTTTGTCAGCACCCTCGCGGTGACGTTTCTCGTGCCGTTTCTATTTGCACCGCTGCCCTTCGACGGCGTGGGCGATCTGCTGGCGGTAGTGTATTTACTGCTGCTGGGGACATTCTTTCTCGCGCTGGCCGGGCTCGACCCGGGGACGGCCTTTGGCGGGATGGGGTCAAGCCGCGAGATGACGGTGGCCGCCATCGCCGAGCCGACGATTGCCCTGGCCATCTTTAGTTTGGCGCTTGGCGCAGGTTCGACCAACCTGGGGCGCATCGTTACTCAAACGTTGGGCAATCCCGCTGCGGCTATCAGCCCCGGCCACGTGCTGGCTTTTGCTGCGTTGTTCATCGTGGCGCTGGCCGAGACCGGCCGGCTGCCGGTAGACAATCCGGCCACACACCTTGAGCTGACGATGATCCACGAAGCGATGATCCTGGAATACTCGGGCCGCTATCTTGCGCTCATCGAGTGGTCCGCGTCACTCAAATTGCTGATTTTCCTTTCCCTGTTGGCAAACCTCTTCGTGCCTTGGGGCGTGGCAACCGATTTCACGCCGGTTGCGCTCGCTGTCGCCGTCATTGCGCTCCTTCTAAAGCTCGTCTTGCTTGGTTTTTTCATCGCTGTTCTCGAGACGCGTGTCGCCAAGCTGCGTCTATTCCGTGTGCCGGAGCTGCTCGGCGTGTCGTTCGTGCTGGCGTTGCTGGCAGTGACATCGTCGTTCCTGCTGAGGTAATCGTTCATGTATGCCGCTCTCTTCTCGCAACTCACCACCCTTGGCTCCAGCGGGGTACTGCTGTTTGGCATCGCCCTGCTGTGCCGGCGCAGCCTGCACACCTTCGTGGATGCCTTCAAGTGGCAATCGCTGGTGCTGGCAGCGCTATTCGTTGTGGTCGGCCACTTCGGTGGCGCTCCCGAACTATACTTCGTCGCCGTCGTCTTTTTCGCGCTCAAGGTGGTTTTTATTCCACGCTATCTGGAACGGTTGGCAAGACGGGTGAGCGCGGAGCGCGAGTCTGAGCCCTATGTGAACATCACCAGCTCGCTGGTCATCGCCAGTCTGCTGGTGCTGCTGGCCTACGCAATCACGCGCCCGGTGGTGCTGGCGAGCCAGTTGCCCACGCGCGGCGGTTTGCCGCTAGCAATGGGTGTCATCTTCATCGGGCTTTTCGTCCTCATCAGCCGTAAGAACGCACTGACACAGATTGTCGGCTTCCTGGTGTTGGAGAATGGGATTGCCCTGCTGGCCGTGCTGGGCACATTTGGTATCCCCCTCATCGTCGAGCTGGGTGTGTTCCTGGACGTGATGATGGGCTTCCTCGTCATGCAGGTGTTCGTCTATCACATTCACGACACGTTCGAATCCATCGACGTCGAACAGTTAAATCAACTCAGGCACTGATGAGTGGTTACTGATATGACCTTTGTTCTCTTGCTCTTTCCGTCCTTGCTGGCCGCGCTGCTGGCCTATACTGTCCGACCGTATCGCGTGGTTGTCGGGTGGGCCAACGCCTGGCTCTCGCTCGTGTCGCTTGGCGCAGCACTGGCGTTTGCGGCATTGGTTCTCGCCGGGAGCGAAGCGCCGACTTTTGGGCCGAGTGAGATCCTGCGCGCCGATGGCCTTTCCGCGCTGCTGATGGTGTGCGTCGCTGCCGTCGCCGCGCTGGCGCTATTCTTTAGCCCCGGCCTCGGGCGCGAGAGCCAATACGACGGCGCGCAACTGCGCCGCTATCACGTCTTCGTCAATCTATTCATCTTTGCCATGCTGCTGGCGGTTTCCGCCAACAACGTCGGCATTATGTGGATTGCGGTGGAGGCCACAACGATTTTCTCGGCGATGGTCATCCCGCTGGCGCTCACCAAAGCTTCGGTGGAGGCCTCGTGGAAATACATCCTCATCTGCTCGGTGGGCATTACGCTGGCATTTGCCGGGACGGTGCTGACCTACCTCGATTTCGTTGCGTTGTCGGGGCGTGCTGAGAATGCGCTGAACTGGCCGGTGCTGCTGTCGGCGGCGCCGGGGCTTCACCCCGAAGTGATGCGGCTCGCCTTCGTTTTTCTCCTCATAGGCTTTGGGACGAAAGCGGGCATCGCACCCATGCACACTTGGTTGCCCGATGCTCACTCCGAAGCGCCCTCGCCGCTTTCTGCCATGATGTCAGGCGTGCTGCTCGCCGTCGCGCTGTATGCGATCACCCGCTGGAAAGTGGTCGTGGACGCCGCCCTCGGTCCCTCTTTCTCGAATCAACTGCTTCTTTTGCTGGGGCTGTTCTCCCTGCTGGTAGCTGCTTTCAGTCTCGTGATTCAGCGCAATTACAAACGCATGCTGGCCTACTCCAGCATTGAACACACGGGGTTGATATGTATCGGGTTAGGGCTGGGGCCCTTGGGTGTCTTTGCCGCCTTCCTGCATCTGGTCTGCCACACGGCGGCCAAGTCCATGCTGTTTCTGCTTTCGGGTGAAGTGCTGCACCGTTACCGCAGCACGGAACTCGAACGGGTCTCGGGCCTGCTCAAGGTCATGCCATGGACTGGCGCGCTGTTTATGGGCGGAATACTGGCCATCGTCGGGCTGCCGCCGTTCGGCTTGTTCATCTCGGAGTTCGCACTGATTAGGGCCGGCTTCGCCGCCGGGCGGCCGGGGTTGATGGCTGCCGTACTGGTATTGATCGGAGTCGCATTCGTCGCGCTCCTGCGCCACTCCAACAGGATGCTATACGGCGCACCACCGGAAGGGGTCGCCATAGGAGAAATCGGCAGGTGGCGGATTGCGGCGCTATTCCTCAGTGTGGGCGTGCTGGTCGTACTGGGTCTCACGCTGCCCGCGCCGCTCGAGGCGCTGCTCAATCAGGTCGTGAAGGTGGTGGCAAAGTGACCGACTTCTCGCGACTACGATCCGCGCTGGTGGAAAAGCTCAAGGGCCAAGCCGTGAACATCCACGTCCGGCGCGGCAACGAACTTTACTTTCAGGTGGATCGTAGCGATCTGCCGGATCTCGCCGAATTCCTGCGCGCCGACTTCCGTGCCGAGTTGATGCTCATGGCGGCCAACGACCGCCGCGCTGACAAAGGCGCAATAGAGCTCCATTATCTCTTCGCCAATGACTGCGAGAACTGGTTCGTCCATGCCACCGCCGACCTCCCGCCTGACGACCCCACCATCCCTTCGCTGGCAACGTTCACCTATCCGGCCTCGCGCTTTGAGCGTGAAATCAAGGACCTGTTCGGTATCGAACCTATCGGTCACCCGGACCAACGCCCGCTGGTACGTCACGCCTTCTGGCCGGAAGATTACTTCCCCCTTTGCAAAGATTCGGCGCTGCCGGGGAAGTTTGAAGACGACGGCACGCCGTTCCCCTTCCTGCCGGTGGGGGGTGAGGGCGTCTACGAGATTCCCGTCGGGCCGGTGCACGCCGGCATCATCGAGCCGGGGCATTTCCGCTTCAGTGTGGTGGGCGAAACGGTGATTGATCTCAAAATTCGTCTCTACTTCACGCACAAGGGGACGGAGAAATTGTTCGAGGGGCGCATGCCCGCTGAGGGTGTGGAGCTGGCCGAGCGTATCTCCGGCGACACGCCCGTCGGCCATTCGCTGGCGTATTGCCAGGCATTGGAGGCTCTTGCCGGAGTCGAAGTTCCAGCGCGCGCGCAGTTCATTCGGGTTGTCCTGCTTGAGATGGAGCGGCTCTACAACCACGTGGCCGACTTCGGGATGATCTGCAACGACACGGGCTTCGCCGTGGCGCACTCGCACTGTTTCCGTATCCGCGAGCGGCTGCTGCGGCTGAACAAGCGCCTTACCGGAAACCGCCTGCTGCGCGGCGGCATCGTTCCCGGCGGCGTCGCTCATCCCATCTCCAACGATCTCAATGTTCCAGCCGAGCTCGACTCCATCCTGGCCGACTTCAATGAAGTTGTCGAAATCAGCCTCAACAACACCATGGTGATGGACCGGCTGGAGGGCACAGGTCGCCTGACGGCGAAGACCGCGACCGATCTCGGCGTTTTGGGTTACGTCGCGCGCGCCTCCGGCGTTGACGTGGACGCGCGGCGCGATCATCCCTTTGCGGCCTATCGCCACTTGAAGTTCAGCGTGCCGGTGTTTGAGTCCGGCGACGTCTATGCACGAACGATGGTGCGCGTGGAGGAGGCGCGGGAGTCGGTAGGGCTGGTCAGGCAGGCGATTGCGGGGATGGCCGCCGGCCCGCTGGCCGCGCCGCTCGGGCGCCTGCCCGCGTTTGAGCCGGCATTCGGGATTGTGGAAGGCTGGCGCGGCGCCATCGTGCACTGGGTGATGGTTGACCACGAGGGCAGGCTCTTCCGTGTGAAAGTCAAAGACCCATCGTTTGCAAACTGGCCCGCGCTCTCGTTCGCCATGCTCAAAAACATCGTTCCCGACTTTCCGTTGTGCAACAAGTCGTTCAATCAATCTTATTCGGGAAATGACCTATGACTACTATATTCAAGTAAACCCAGCTTTTCTTTTTGGCCGGGAGTCGTGATATGTTTTTCTCGTGAAGAGGAATAGACCAAAACAATTCACTTTCGTAAAAACCGTGGTGAAGGAGATTGTCCAGAGAGTCCGTAACCCACTTAACGCGCTACTGCTCAATATAGATAACCTGGAAAACGAGATTGCCGAGGCCAATATAGAGACCAGCCTGGAGCGGCTCAGAAGGATGCGAAATACAATCGCGGAGTTGGATTTCCTTCTCTCCGGGGTTCTCCGCTTTACAGATCTGCCGAAGCCGCAGATCACGACCGTGAACGTTAATACTTTAGTTGCGGAGGTGGAAACCTTTTCAAGACCTGAGTCATCAAAGAAGGAAGTCGCGTTCAAGGTAGATTTTCAAGAAAAATTACCTGCCATACAAGGCGATCCGGTGCAGATTAAGCAGGCAATCTTAAGCGTTCTCTTAAATGCCATTGAGGCCTGCCAGGTCAAGGGCTTTGTCACGCTCGCTACGGAGTCAAGAGGGGCTCATATTATGGTTAGCATCACCGACAGCGGCGAGGGAATCCCTCTGGACCACCGGGAACACATCTTTGAGCCTTTTTTCTCGACGAAGGAGGCATGCGCTGGACTTGGTCTCCCGCTGGCCCTCGAGATCGTGAAGATGCACAGAGGGGAGATATCCTTCAAATCCGAAACGGGTAAAGGGACCACTTTCTTCATCTCTTTACCCACCTCAACGCGTGTATAGTAGAAAGTGTTGATGAGCGGAAAAGTCTTAGTTGTTGAAGATCATCAGGAAAGCCGTGAGAGCCTGGCCAGTGCACTGAAAAAAGCCGGTTTTGAGGTGGTCGAGGCAAGCAGCCAGAGATCTGCCCTCCCCATGCTGAATGATCATGAAGTGGCTGCCGTCATTACCGAACTTAAGCTTCCGGACGGCGATGGCCTTAATCTCCTCACTTATCTCAAGAAAAATGGTTTAGAACGGCCGGTCATTTTTGTTACGGCCTTTGGGACGATGAGTTCTGCCATTCAGGCCATGAAAATGGGCGCGGCCGATTTTTTGACGAAACCGGTCACGGTCAAAGACATCACGGATGCGTTGGACTCCGCGCTGAAGAGATGGAACCAGCGGGATGGAATGCAGCTTTCGGAGCCTTCAACCTGGGGACCTCAGCTCCAGAATGTGGTCATCGGCGTTTCTGCCGGCATGAAGGAACTTTTCTCCCTTCTGGAACGAGTAGCGCCTTACGACAGCAACATCCTGCTCTGCGGTGAAAGCGGCTCAGGAAAGGAAATCATTGCGCGCGAAATTCATCGGCTCAGTCCAAGGAGGGACAATCCCCTCGTTCCTATCAACTGCGCCACCCTTGCGGACGATCTTTTAGAGAACGAACTGTTTGGGCACGAGAAAGGAGCTTTCACGGGAGCCAATGAGAGAAAAATCGGGGTATTTGAGACGGCTAACGAGGGAACTCTTTTTCTCGACGAGATCAATGAAATGGGACTCCGGTCCCAAGCCAAGTTGCTGCGGGCGCTGGAGCGAAAGGAATTCCGTAGGCTCGGAGGGACAAAAAAAATTAGAACCAATCTTCGGCTCATCTCTGCGACGAATGTAAACCTGGAGAATGAGGTTAAAGCTCGGAAGTTTCGCGAGGACCTTTATTACCGGATCAAGGTGGTCACGCTCACGATCCCTCCGCTCCGTGAGAGGAAAAATGATATTCCTTTCCTGATTAAAGCCTTTGTGGGGGAATTAAAGAGGACAAGCGGCAAGTCCATTCAAAGAATCAGTCCCGAGGCGCTCGCTCGATTGCAAACCTATTCTTGGCCAGGAAATGTCCGAGAACTTAAAAATGTTGTGGAAAGTATGGCCTTGATGGCCGAGGGAGATACCTTGGACATGGATAATCTCCCGGAAAACATTCGTGGAGGCCGGAGCAGCAAAGAAATGAGACTCCCTGTCGGAATCACGATGGAGGAAGCTGAGAAGGAAATTATCCGTCATTATTTGGAGTATTTTCCCACCAAAAAAGAAGCTGCGAGGGCGCTCAAGATAGGGCTTCGGACCCTTTACCACAAGCTGAAAAGATTTAGCCTGCCCGGCCCCGAGCCTGCTGTCAAAGAGAAGTTATAGGTTTTTAGCTGCAAAAATTGCACCTCTGGCTGGAGAGAGCTATAAGATGTGTGCTGTTTTTGCATGTTCTTGATGCTTATTATCCCATCAGTGCAATATTGGCACTTCAGAAGTGACACGGACCCCTATAACGTCCTTCTTGGCTTAAAAGCTCGAAGATTCCTCCATTATCTCAACTACTTAGCTTTTTCCATTAAGATGGCACTTCTTTTGCTATTAACTAAAAAGGGGAGGAAAACGATGGGAAAGGCCGTAGTAGCGTTGAAGCTCTCAGCACAGTTTACAGGGATGACGTTGTTAGGGCTCTTGCTCTCTGCGAGCGACGGCGTCACTCAGACAGGTACACCAACCACACACACAATCTTCATGACCGCAATCGAGCTTAAAGGCGCGACGACGACCGATAAGCTTGCGCCACCTCCGGTCAATCCCAAGGATCTCTCAAAGGGGTACGAGTTCAAGCCGCCGGGCCAGGCCGACAAGAGTGACCCGAAAAAATGGGAGGTGTCAAGCTACAGGTTCGCTCCGGGGTTCGTAACCGTGCGCCAGGGAGATTCAGTAAAGCTTAGGGTCTTCGTCGTTAACGCGGATGAGCATGAGGTGGGGATTACGGATCCTGACGGACGTGACGTGGTGGCGAAGACTAAGTTCAACCGTGGCCGGGAGTACGAGCTGTCCTTCGTTGCGAAAAAGATTGGCCCTTACCAACTGACATGCTCCACTCACGCACCGACCATGACTGCCACAATCCTGGTCCTGCCGCGAAAATGAATGTCTGGGTTTTCCGCGCCATTGCTCGGTATAACCGACTGCCTGGAAAAAATAACGGTGGATCAGCGCAGTGAAGGGGAATCGTTATGAAAAGAACAGGGAAGCGGGGAAGATGAGAAGAGGAGCACGGGGAAGCCCGCGAAAGAGAAGGGAGAAGCGGGTAAGAGAGCAGAGGAAAAGGAGGAGAAAAAGGCTTCGGTGAAAAGAGAAGCAGCAGAAGTGGTGAAGAGGATCCTCTTAATTGACGAGAAATGGGATAGCCCGCTTTTTATCTCTCTCCAACAAGAAGGGTACGAGGTCATCGCATGCGAGTCGGCGCAGAAGGCCTGGGGCCTGGTTTTCCCTTTCCGGCCTTACGTCATCATCGTCCATCTCCACCAGCCAAGCAGGAGAGACGTAGCCATCCTCCAGGAATGCCGTGCCCTGGCGGAGGGCGTCCCCATCATTGTCGCTACGTCGGTCCCTGGACATGAGGCGGCCATGCAAGCGCTGGAAGAAGGGGCCACCTCGTTTCTTTCTCTCCCCGCAAAACCGGAGGCTATCAGAAGAGTTCTGGATGAGTTGAGGCCCGCTTCAGGCGAGAAATGATTTGGATCCATCCGTGACATCTGCAAAAGCCTTTATCGAGAAACAGAACAATAAGGAAGAGAAGACGGCAATGGAAGAAACCAGAAAACAGGCCCTAATGCTTGCGCATATGATTGCCTCAAGCGAAGAGCCGTTCTCAAAGGCCATTCGCGAGGCAGAAGAAAAACTCAATGAATATCTCAAAAAGGTAGATCCCCAAACTCAGAAAGAGATCATGGAGAAAATCCGTGGATATTCTTAAATTCTTAAACGGAAAGGAGGTGAAACGGATGGATAAGAAATATGCGCTTTGTTTAATCACCGCTATCTTTGCCTTTACCTTGGCCTTTGCCGGCTGTCAGAAAAAAGAGGAACCGGCTCCAGCTGCGACCTCTGCGCCTGCGGCCGGGGCTCCTGCCGGGGCTGGTGATGTAGCTGCTGTGCCCGCAGGTGGGACAAGTCCGACAACTCCAGCGGCAACTGCTGACACCAAGACAGCAGAGAAAAAGGAAGAAGGCACAAAGAAGTAAAGGTTGGTCTTTTCTTCGATTCAGAACAGGCAAAGGGTGAGGCCTGACTATCCGCACCCTTTGTCGATTGAAAACCTAATTTAGGAGGTGCGTCAAATGAAGTTGAAATGGAAAAGAGAGCTTTTTGGTATGGCTCTAGTCCTTTCTATTGGTGTTCTTTTTTTAGTGAGCGGCTGCTCGACACCGGCAGCTTCAAAACCGCAAGAGGCAATCACGCCACAGAAAGCTGGGGCAGCCACACAACAACAGGCCAAGGCAACACCCTCTAAAGCACCACCAACCTCAAGCCTCGAGGCCCTCCAGAAGGGGAAAGCAGCCGGGGGCCCCCTACGGGATGTTAACTTCGACTTTGACCGTTATGATCTCCGGCCCGATGCCAGGGAGATCCTTAGAGGGCATGTGGCGTGGCTAAAAGCCAGTCCCCAGGTCAGGGTTGAGATTGAAGGGCACACCGATGAGCGAGGGACCGATGAATATAACCTCGCGTTAGGGATCAAAAGAGCAAATAGCGTGAAAAGCTATCTCATCGATTCAGGCATCTCATCTAATCGTCTCTCGACCGTCAGTTATGGCGAGGAGCTGCCCCTTTGCAAAGAGCAGAATGAAATCTGCTGGGCCAAAAACAGGCGTGCCCACTTTGCCATAAAGACTGGTCCCACCAACTGAGGCCCCGAGGAAAGAGCAAATGAGGAACGGGAAACGAGATATAAGAGAGATTTTGCAAAAGGTTTACAGTCACAAAAGCCTGGCCGGTGTCGACCTTCGCAACCTCTATCTATCCTGCATGAACTTCTCCAACTTGGATCTCCGAAGGGCCAATTTTGAGGGCTGCAAGTTGGGTCACGCGATTTTGGATTGCAGCGACCTAACCGATGCGAATTTGGCCGATACCGATTTGAGAAACGCGAGCTTCAAGGAAACAAATCTGACAGGAGTTATCTTCAGAGGCGCCATTGTGCTGGGAGCAAATTTCGCGGGAGCCAAGGTAGCCGTGCAAGCAAAAAAATACTTGATATCGAAAGGAGCTGCCGGCCTTTAGTGCAAGATTGGGCCCACGGTCTCTCAAATCAGAGAGATCAGGTCTTTGCCGGCGTCCTTATTTTTGCCCTCAGCCTTTTCAGGGGATGACATTGGGATAAGGATAAAATGACTAAAAGGTACTTAACTCGTCATTAGACCAAGACTTAGTTCCCATTACAGTTTCCCCGATCTTTCACCCTACTTTACGGTTGAGGGTCTTTTCCTGCTCTCTCTTGAAATGAGTGCATAGCTATGTTAACAAAAAAGTTTATTATATGAAAAGGACGGGGTCATCCTGATGATGAGTTGGTTGCCAGAGAACGTGTCCACTTTCGGGGGAGAGATAGACTCCCTCTTTTACCTTATCTATTACATCACCGGGGCCGTTTTTATCCTGGTGACGGTTCTGATGATTCTCTTTCTCGTCTTGTACCGCCATCGCGAAGGCCGCCGTGCCACTTACTCGCACGGGAATACCGCCTTGGAGATCACCTGGACTGTAATTCCCGCGGTTATCTTATTGGTGTTATCATTTATGAGCGTCTCCTCATGGGGGAGAATCAAAGCCCATGCCCCGCCGGCCGATTTTCAGGTGCAAGTGACCGCCAAACAGTTTAACTGGGAGATCGTTTATCCTGGGCCCGATGGAAAGTTTGGCACGGCGGATGATTTCCAGATCGATAACGATCTGCACGTTCCCGTCAATAAAGTCGTGCACGTGCATCTCAAGTCTAAGGACGTCATCCACAGCTTCTTTCTGCCCAATTTGCGTCTGAAGCAGGACGCGGTTCCGGGACGTGATATTCTCGTATGGTTTGAGGTGACCAAGCCGGGTAAGTACGAGCTGCCCTGTGCGGAGTTGTGCGGATTTGGCCATTCCGGGATGCGTGGCTGGCTCTATGTGGACACCCCGGAAGAGCACGAGAAGTGGGTCAAGGAAAACTGGCCTCAGGGCCAGAAATAACGTTACTCGTTTACTGGTTAAGTCGTTGATTCGATGGAAAGGGATTGTCCCTATAACGAGTATACGAGTAACGAATACACGAATAACGAGGAGTGATAAAAGATGAGTGACTCTGTAGCAGTCGGAGCGACGCACGCGGTTCCTGCCCATCATGAAGAGTTGGGTTTTTGGCGCACTTATGTTTTCTCGACGGATCACAAGATGATCGGGCGGCAATTTCTCTTCTTAGGTTTTTTCATGCTGGTTCTGGGCGGGCTTATGGCGATGATGATCCGCTGGGAGCTTGCCTGGCCCGAGACGGCGGTGCCAGGGCTGAAGTGGCTGCCGGAACCCTTCGCCTATGAGGGGATCATTCCGCCGCAGACTTATAATATGCTCTTCACCATACATGCCACCCTCATGATCTTCTTTGTGGTGATGCCGATCATGGTAGGCTGCTTCGGTAATTTTCTCATCCCGCTCATGATCGGGGCGAGGGACATGGCCTTCCCGACTCTCAATATGCTCTCTTTTTGGGTAGGATTGCTCGCCGGTCTGGTGATGTTGGCCGGCTTCTTCGTCCCGGGCGGACACGCCGCCGCCGGCTGGACGGCCTACGCGCCGCTCTCAGCCAAAGCCGCGTACACCGGGGTGAACTGGGGACAGAACCTTTGGATTATCAGTCTGCTCATTCTCGGTGTTTCATCGCTGATGGGTTCGATTAACTATATCACCACGATCGTCAACATGCGCGCCCCAGGCATGAGCTACTTCCGCATGCCGCTGATCATTTGGTCTCTCTTCATCACCGCCGTTCTGCTGTTGCTTGCTCTGCCGGTGTTGACCGCTGCGCTTGCCATGTTGCTGTTTGATCGCGCTCTCGGGACGAGCTTCTTTCTCCCCGAAGGGGGAGGGGAGCCGCTCCTCTGGCAGCATCTTTTTTGGTTCTTTGGCCATCCGGAGGTCTATGTCCTGGTGCTGCCGGCCATGGGGGCAACCTCGGATATCCTCTCTACTTTTTCCCGCAAACCGGTCTTTGGCTATCACGCGATGGCCTTTTCCATGATCGCCATCGCCTTTCTCTCCTGGATCGTCTGGGGCCATCACATGTTTGTCAGCGGGATGAACCCGCTCATGGGGACGGCCTTCATGATGTCCACTATGGTGATTGCCATTCCCTCCGCTATTAAGACTTTCAACTGGCTCGGCACCCTGTGGCGCGGCTCGATCCGCTTCACCTCGCCGATGCTCTTCGCCTTAGGCTTCGTTTCCAATTTCCTGATCGGCGGTCTCAGCGGCATCTTCATGGCCTCCACGCCGGTCGACATCTTCATCCATGATACCTATTATATCGTGGCGCATTTCCACTACGTTGTTGCCGGAATTATCTTTGCGCTGTTTGCTTCCGTTTATTACTGGTTCCCAAAGATGTTTGGCCGGATGATGAATGAGCCCCTGGCGAAGATCCATTTCGTCCTGACTTACATCTTCTTCAACGCGACCTTTTTCCCGATGCACATCCTTGGAGTAGGCGGCCACATGCGCCGGATCTACAATCCAACACAGTACGAGTTCCTCCACCCGTTGCAGCCGATCAATGTTTTTATCACCGTTTCCGCTCTCCTTCTCGGCCTGTCGCAGATTACCTTCGTGACGAATTTTATCTGGAGCCTGTTCGGCGGCAAGAAGGCGGAGAGGAATCCCTGGAAGGCGAATACGCTCGAGTGGGCCGCTCCCTCCCCGCCGCCCCATGGGAACTTCGATGTGAGCCCGGTCGTCTACCGCGGGCCTTACGAGTACAGCTCGCCGGAGGTAGAAGAGGATTACCTGCCGCAAAACCGGCCGTTAATAACCCAGTCCTCCGCACCTCGAACACATTAAGTTCAGGATGAGGGCAGATCACTTTCCTTCGGAGAGGATTCACCGCGTTGCCCTGGTGAATGCGGTGGCGACGTTGCTGCTCCTCTTCATCGGCGGACTGGTCACCAGCAAAGGGGCGGGTCTTGCGGTGCCTGACTGGCCGACGACATTTGGCTACAACATGTTTCTCTACCCATGGTCGAAGATGATCGGCGGTATCTTCTACGAACACAGCCACCGATTGGTCGCCTCGGCTGTAGGCCTGCTGACGCTTACGCTGGCCTTTTGGCTCTGGCTGCGGGAGCAACGAAAGTGGCTGCGCTGGCTTGGAGCCGCGGCTCTGGCCTTGGTTGTTCTCCAAGGGGTGATCGGTGGCCTCCGCGTGATCCTGCTGGAAGAGACGCTGGCAATCATTCATGCTTGCCTGGCGCAGGCCTTTTTCGCGCTGACAGTGAGCCTGGTCCTCTTTACCTCTCAGGAGTGGACGAGAGAGCCCCAAAAAATCGAACTCTCGGAGGTGGCCCGAGTGCGGCGGCTCTGTGTTCTAACTACAGCCATGATTTACCTTCAAGGGTTTTTTGGCGCGGTGGTGCGATACACCGGCACAGGGATCCAGCTTCACCTCCTGGTTGCGGCCCTGGTGGCGCTTCATGTAGCCCTTCTCGGTGCAAGGATCATGAGGCTCCGTTTGAACGAAGTGAAACTCTTGCGCCCGGCGGTTATCCTGATGGGACTCCTGATCCTGCAGCTTGCCTTGGGTCTGGGTTCGTATATCGGCAAATTCACACAACTGGGAGCGTTTCTACCGCTGTTTGCCATTGTCGCTCTCAGAACCACCCATGTGGCCGCGGGGGCGCTCATGCTGGTCACTAGCCTTGCGCTCACCTTGAGATCTTATCATCACCTCACATTGCCGCATTCCCTCTTAAGACAGGGATTGCTCCCGGGGCAGCTCTCCGTATGACGCTTATTACAAATACGCTGGATATTGCCTTTACCGGCGGTTACCGGCGGGCCCTGGACTTTCTTGAGCTGACCAAGCCCCGTGTTTCCCTGATGGTTCTGGTCACGATGTTTGTTGGCTTCTATCTCGGTTCCGAGCACGGGGCAGGATATCTCCGCCTCATCGAAACGCTCATCGGGACGGCGCTTGCTGCCGGTGGAACCCTCGCGCTCAATCAGCTTCTGGAACGACGTGCCGATGCATTGATGGCGCGTACGCGCCACCGACCGCTGCCAGACGGTCGAATGCAGCCCACAGAGGCGCTCCTCTTTGGGGTGGGGCTCACTGCCGCCGGGCTTCTCATCCTGGCGCTTACGGTCAACGCCCTGAGCGCCCTGGTGACGGCCTCGATAGTCGGGAGCTATCTGTTCATCTATACGCCGCTGAAACAGAGGAGCTCTCTTTGCGGCATCGTAGGCGCGGTGCCGGGGGCATTACCCCCGGTCATTGGCTGGACCGCGGCTACCGGCAGTTTGTCCATCGAGGCGTGGGTGCTCTTTGCTATCATGTTTCTCTGGCAGATTCCGCATACGCTGGCGATCGCCAGGCTGTACCGAGACGACTTCGCCAAAGCCGGTATTCAATTTCTTCCGGTGATCGAGTCTGATGGCTGGACCACAGGCCGTCAGATTATCACCCACTCTTTGGCATTGCTGGTGGTGAGCCTTTTGCCCACCCTCCTCGGACTAGCCGGGACGGTCTATTTTCTGGCAGCGCTTCTGCTCGGATCGGGATTTTTGTGGTACGGAATTGGCCTCGCTATTTCTCAATCCCTGGCAGCAGCGCGACGGCTCTTATTGGCATCTTTGATTTACCTCCCGTTGCTCTTGGTCGTGATGGCGCTCGATCGGATTTCGCCGTGAGTATGGCAACGACAATAATGAATCGAGGGGAAGTGAGCCGCAGAAACCGGCGTCTTGCGCTCATCTTGGCGCTGGTTGCGCTTCTCTACATTGGCGCGGTGATTGGGTTTATTGTAGTTTACTAGCAAAGAAGCTATCAGCGTTCAGCTTTGAATCTGATAGCTGAGTGCTGACTGCTCTAAATTATGGCACGAGGAACTACAGTACGAAAAATCATTGAAGTGCAAGCAAGCGAGGAGCTTAAGATTCCGAGCTTTGGTGGCGGTGGGCCTCCCTCGTCGCCTATCGCTTCAGCAGAGCCGACCGTCAGCAATGCCCGGTTGGCCGTGCTGATGTTTTTGGCCGCGGAGGCAATGTTTTTCGCGGGTCTGATCGGCGCCTTTATAGTTTTTCGTCTGAGCAGTTCTGCCTGGCCGCCGCCCTTTCAGCCCCGCCTCCCCGTCGCGGCGACCGGCGTCAATACGGTTATCCTGCTCCTGAGCGGGCTCACGATGCAATTGGCATTGAGAGCTGTTCGCGCCGGGAAGTCGGAGGGGCTGATATGGCATCTTCTGGCGACAGTCCTGTTAGGGGGAATTTTTCTCGGCATTCAGGGCTACGAGTGGGTTCGTCTGATCCAGTATGGTCTGACCGTATGGAGCGGAATCTATGGTGCCACGTTTTACACGTTGGTCGGGTGTCATGGGCTCCACGTGCTGGGAGCTGTTCTGTGGCTGACCGTCGTTTTGATTCAGGCCCGGCAGGGCCGGTTCACGGCGGAGCGCTGCACGGGGGTTGAGACCTGCTCAATGTACTGGACCTTTGTGGTTGGCCTCTGGCCGATACTTTACGGTTTGGTATACCTGTATTAGGCGAGGACTGTTGACAGGATTCGTGTTATAAGCTACTAATTCTTAAATAATTTTTATGCTTCGTCGCTGTTTTCCATCCGTGATTTCCGTTTTGGCTTCGGCGCTATTTTTTCCTGTGATAGTGCTGGCCTGTGCGGTCTGCGTGAGCGGCGCCGCCGACGACCCTCTGACCGATGCCTTTAACTGGAGCGTCCTGTTCCTGATGGCGACGCCCTACACGGTAGTCGGCTCCGTCGCAGGATGGCTGGTCTACACCCACCGGCGCGCCGCAGCTAAAAAGAATGGCGGGTTTAAAAAGAAGACGCCCTTTTGGAGCTTAGCTTGGATACACAAGGAGAGCGGAAGATGAGTGAGGCTGCTGTGATGCATGCCGCTGTTGAACCGGCAGAATCCCCCTTGACGCCCGAGAGTTGGGGCAAGCTCGGTATGTGGGTTTTCCTAGCCGGTGATGCCATGTCGTTTGGCGGTCTGATTGTTGGCTACGGAATCCTCCGGAATGGTAGTTCCAACTGGCCGGTGCCGTCGCACGTTCTCGGTATCAACCTCACGGCCTTCATGACCTTCCTGCTGATCTGCAGCAGCGTCACTATGGTGCTTTCGCTCTCGGCGATCAAGCGTGGGGATCAATCGGGTCTGAAAAAATTTCTGTTTTTGACCGTTCTGGGTGGGGCCGCTTTTTTGGGACTGCAGGTCTATGAATGGACCCACCTGATCGAGAGAGGGATGACGATCACCGGCAATCCCTTCGGCGCCGCGCTTTTTGGCACGACCTTTTTTGTCCTTACGGGTTTTCACGGCTGCCACGTCTTTGGCGGGGTCGTTTACCTTTCTTGTGTCCTGATTCAGGCGCTGCGCGGCCGCTTCGGCGAGCAGCATCACAATGAGGTGGAGATAGCGGGTTTGTACTGGCACTTTGTCGACCTGGTCTGGATTCTGATTTTTACCTTTGTCTACCTGGTATAGGGTTTGTAAGGGGAGATAGCGATGGCGGACGCTCATAAAGAACCAAACTACATCGGCGTTTTCTGGTGGCTTTTGGCGCTCACGATCCTCGAGATAGCCGTGATCTACGTGCCTATGGCCCGAATGATCATTGTCATTCTATTAATCGGCCTCGCCCTGTCGAAGGCCGCGCTCGTTGGGCTCTATTTCATGCACCTGAAATTCGAACGCTTGACCTTAGGGCTGATCGCGCTCACCCCGCTCTTCCTCTGTATTTTTCTAATCCTGATGATTTCTCCCGATATTCATCCTTGATCCCGGTTTCCTCACTCCCCGGACTCAACGCCGCGCTGAACTCGGCCAGCGCCCTGCTCCTCTTTGCCGGATATCTCTTTATCCGGAGCCGAAAAGTCATGGCCCATAAGCTCTGCATGCTTTCGGCCTTTACGGCCTCTAGCCTTTTTTTGATCTCCTATCTGACCTACCACTATCAGGTTGGCTCTGTGCCGTTTAAAGGACAGGGCTGGTCCCGCGTTGTCTACTTCTCGGTCTTGATCTCCCATACCGTCCTGGCTGCAGCGATCGTGCCGTTAGTCCTGGTGACTCTTACCCGTGCACTGAGAGGGAGCTTTGACAGGCATAAACGCATCGCCCGCTGGACGCTTCCTCTCTGGCTTTATGTCTCCGTGACCGGAGTCTTTGTCTACTGGATGCTCTACGGCTGATTCTCAGGATGAGTTGCTGCGCATCTGGCTTCATTCAGGCAACGCCCTGATCCTCGTGGATTCAAGTGTTCAATCCAAAGCCGACTGCGTTTGAATCGACTTGACGGCGGTCTGCGGACGAAATAAGCTCCGGCGAATAGTTAGATAGGCCGCAATGTCGAAGGGTGCAGTGGGACGAAACGAAAGGAGCGGGAATATGACGACGACAAGAGGGTTGTACTTAGGCATGGCGGCGGTCGGCATCGCCGCGGTTTTAGCTGCATGGCCGGTCCGGCTGAGTGGCCTTGCCCTGAGCGAGGCCGAAGGGCAACAAAAAACCGCCGCAGCGGTGCGCATCGACAAAGACGATATCGGCGGGGTGGTCACCAGCAAGAAAGGGCCAGAAGCCGGCGTCTGGGTGATCGCTGAGACGCGCGATCTACCGACCCGGTTCGCCAGGATCGTGGTCACCGACGATCAAGGGCGCTACGTTCTGCCCGATCTTCCCAACGCCAGCTACAGCATTTGGGTGCGCGGCTACGGGCTCGTCGATTCGTCGAAGGTTAAAGCCACCCCAGGAAAGATCGTGAACCTAAAGGCAGTGATTGCGCCGGGCGAAGCCGCAGCGGCGGAATACTATCCGGCCATCTACTGGTACTCCATGCTCAAGATTCCGGAGGCGAGCCAGTTCGGCGGCAAGAGCACGATTCCGGCCAAGATAATCCAGAGCGGATGGCTCAACGCGATGAAGAGCAACGGTTGCGTCGGCTGCCATCAGATGGGCCAGCTTTCCACGCGCACGTTCCCGCGCAAGGTACCGCACCCGCTCGGCAAGTTCGCCACTTCCGAGGACGCGTGGCTCCGCCGCATCCAGTCCGGGCAATCCGGCGAATCCATGGTCAACACGCTCGCCGTCCAACTCGGCGGCGCCCCCTTCCGCTACTTCGCGGATTGGACGGACCGCATCGCCAAGGGCGAGCTGCCCCAGGCGAGGCCCGCGCGACCGCAAGGGGTCGAGCGCAATATCGTCGTCACTACCTGGGACTGGCTCGATGACAAACACTACCTGCACGACCTGATCGCCTCGGATCGGCGCTACCCGACCGTCAATGCCTATGGCCCACTGTTTGGGTCAGCGGAGTACAGCACCGACATCATCCCGATCCTCGATCCGGTCAAGCACACTGTCTCAAACATCACGGCCCCGGTGCGGGATGCAAACACGCCGGAAGCGCTCGGGCCGGGCCATGCGGCAAGCGCCAACCCCCTGCAACCGTCGCCTTACTGGGGCGAGGAGAAGATCTGGAACACCAAGGTCAACAACCACAACGGCATGTTTGACAAGAAGGGACGGGTCTGGTTTGCGGCGAGGGTACGCGGACCCAACAACCCCGACTTTTGCAAGAAGGGCTCCGACCATCCCTCGGCCAAGCTCTTCCCGTTGGAGCGGACGAACCGCCAGATTACGATGCTTGATCCCAAGACGCGGCAGTACACGTTCGTCGACACCTGCTTCCAGACCCATCACCTGCAGTTCGCCTACGACGCCAACGACACGCTGTGGACCAGCGGCGGCGGGCAGGTGGTCGGCTGGATCAACACCAAAATGCTCGACGAGACGGGTGATCTCGCGAAATCACAGGGCTGGACGGCGCTCATCCTCGACACCAACGGCAACGGCAAGCGCGACGAGTACGTCGAGCCCAATCAGCCTGTCGACCCGACCAAGGACAAGCGAATCGTCGCAAGCTTCTATGCCGTGATGCCGAGCCCGGTCGATGGCTCGATCTGGGGAACGCTCCGGGCCAGTCCCGGGGCGATCGTGCGTCTCGATCCGGGGCTCAATCCGCCGCAGACGGCGCTTGCCGAGATCTACAATGTTCCGATGCCGGGCTTCGGCGTGCGTGGCGCCGACATCGACCGCAAGGGCGTCGTCTGGGTGTCGCTCGCGAGCGGTCACCTGGGCAGTTTCGACCGGCGCAAGTGCAAGGGCCCGCTAAATGGGCCGAAGGCGACCGGCAACCACTGCCCCGAGGGCTGGACGTTCCACCAGTATCCAGGCCCCGGCTTCCAAGGCATCGGCGCGAATAGCGCGGAATCGAGCTACTACTCCTGGGTCGACCAGCACAACACGTTCGGGCTCGGCGAGGACGTGCCGATGTCGACCGGCAACTTGAACGACGGCTTGATCGCGCTGAAAGACGGCAAGATGGTCATCTTGCGCGTGCCCTACCCAATCGGGTTCTACGCCAAAGGCTTCGACGGGCGCATCGACGATCCGAACGCCGGCTGGAAGGGCCGCGGATTGTGGACCGCGAGCGGCGACCGCACGCCGTGGCTGAGAGAGGGCGGCAAGGGCTCGAAGCCGATGGCCGTGCACTTCCAGCTCCGCCCCGATCCGCTGGCGAAGTGAAGGGGTCACCGTTCAAAATGGAGGATTCAAGTCCTGACCCGGCAGCCATTGACCAGCTTGAGTGGGCAGTCTGGCCGTCGTTTGCGATGCTGGCAGGAATGCAGCTTGGCCTGTTTACGCAGCTAAAGAATGGCCCGATGACCGTTGAGCAGATTGCCTGCGCCATCGGCGTCAGACCAGACAAACTCAAGCCTCTGCTCTATGCACTCGCGGCCGCCCGGCTGTTGATTGTCGAAAGGGACCTTTTCTCCAACACCAGCGAAGCCGATCATTTCCTGGTCAAGGGAAGTCCCTCCTACAGGGGCGGCAAGCACGAATTGATTCTGGATAATTGGAGGGCGGGTCTCAGCACTGCGGAGTCGATTCGCATGGGATCCGCACAGGCAATCCGCGATTTCTCCTCTGCATCCAAAGAGACGTTGGAAAAGTTCTACCGCAGTAACCATGCGCAAGCGCTGCGCAGAGGACGCGAGCTGTTGGCGAAGTACGATTTATCATCTCACCGTACCTTATTAGATGTTGGTGGAGGCTCAGGCGGCTTAGCGATCGCCATAACCGAGGCTAATCCCCATATCGAAGCGACAGTAGTAGATCTGCCAACGGTGACGCCGATCACGCAACGCATCGTTGAGGAGGCAGGTGCCGGCGACCGAGTCCGCGTCATGACGGCCGATCTCCTCAGCGATAGCCTAACGGGCTCGTTTGACGCCGCTGTCCTGAGCTCGGTCGTTCAGGTGATCTCGCCCGATAAGGCGCGTCGCGTACTCAAGAACGTCGGTAAGGTCATCGCTCCGGGAGGCGTTATCTATATCCGAGGCGACGTTGTCGATGACTCGGGCGCTTCTCCCGTGGCGTCAGTGATGCGGAATTTAATTTATTTAAATGTCTACGATGAAGGCCAGGCATACACAGAGCGGGAGCACAAGGAATGGTTGAAAGAAGCGGGCTTTGAAGCCTTTGAGCGGAGAATCCTCCCGGACGGATTCAGCTTGATCAGAGCTCGAAAGTCGACAGAGGGCACGGCATAAATTCTTACGGACTGCGACGAAGGAGGCAAAGGGGCGAAGCCCAAGGCCGTGAAGTTTCAGATCCGCCCCGATCCGCACAAACAATTCGACCTTTCTTTCGATAAGCAACGAAACATCAATGAGTGAGTTCATCAACCTCCGGGAGCGCCTGCCTGCCATTCTTAAGGCGCTCGCCGTCGGTATCCCCGCGGGCTACTTGTTTCACCGCCTCCGCACGCCGATTCCGTGGATGATCGGGCCGATGATCGCCGTCGCCACGCTCAACCTGATGGGCGTGCGCATGCACTCGCCCCCCTATGCCCGCCAAATGGGACAGGTGATCCTCGGCTCGGCGGTGTCGCTCTATTTCACGCCGACGGTGGTGGCGGAGTTGTCCACCAATTTCGCCGCCATCGTGGCGGCCACGGTGGCGGTCTTCGTGGTCGGCGGGCTCGGCGCGCTGACCTTGAGCCGGGCCTCGGGCGTGGATGGGAAGTCTACCTTCTTCGCCTCGATCCCGGGCGGCGCCATGGCGATGGCCGTGCTGGCGGAGCGCTACGGCGCTGAGATCGCGCCGGTGGCGGTCGCTCACAGCTTGCGCGTGTCCATGGTCGTCATCCTGATCCCGTTCCTGCTGACCTATGGCGGCATCCCGCTCGTAGCATCTGCTTACCGTCCGGATGTGCCGCTTGATTATTTGAGATTGGCGCCGTGGCTGGCGTTCGGCTGTGTGTTGGGCGAGGTTTCGGAGCGGCTCCGGTTTCACAACGGCTATTTGCTTATGCCAATCTTTTTCGGTGCGGCGCTCACGATGAGCGGCGTCCAGCTTTCCGCCGTGCCGCACTGGATGACGGACTTTGCCCAACTGATGTTCGGCCTCGTGCTCGGGGCACGCTATGAGCGCGCCTTCTTCGCCCGCTACAAGCTGTTCATCCCCTTCGCGCTGCTGAACTCGTTTTTCATCCTGCTCGCCTCGGTGGCGGTCGGCGTCGCTCTCGCCTGGGCCTTCGACCTACCTACCGCCACTATGATCATCGCCACCTCGCCCGGCGGGTTGGCGGAGATGACCATCACCGCGCAAGCCCTGCAGATCAGCGTGCCGTTGGTGGTCGCCTTTCACTTGTTCCGGGTGGTGATGGTCAATATGGGCACCCAGCATATCTATACCTGCGCCGCATGGGCGCTGGGGAGGAGTCCGGGCCGAAAGAAAATATCAAAATTTAGGACTTGATCCCAGATCTCAAGTAATGAAGTGGTGTGAGGAGTTGGGGTGGCAATAACGATAGGCGAGCGTGCGCTGTTCCGCGCAACTTATCAAACTCGGTCATAAGGAGCGAATACCATGAGCAAACAGCTGGTGCCTATCGTGATTGCGTTTTACTGCGTGTTGTTTCTGAACCCTTCAACTTTGCAGGCCGCCGCCTCTTCTCCAAGGGTCGTCACTACCTTCGCCAGTTTCAGTGAGAAGGAGGGGGCGCTTTTCGTTGCCCAAGATCAAGGTTTCTTTCGCAAATATGGCCTGGACGTAAAACATGTGTTTGTGTCCAGCGGACCTGTCGCACTTGCTGCTCTGGCGTCAGGCGACGCTCATTTCTACACCGGATCTCCCACGGGTGCGACCCTCGGCGCGGTTGCGGGAGGGCTGGATGTAGTTTTCGTCGCCGGTTTGATCAACAAACTTAACGGTGCCTTCGTGGTTGAACCCTCTATCAGACACCCCTCCGACTTAAAAGGCAAAACTATCGGTATCCAGAGCATTGGTGGAGGCGTGTGGATGTTCACAATGATGGTCTTTAACCATTGGGAACTCGACCCTAAGCGGGACAATATCAGACTCAGGGTGATAGGAGACCTTTCCGTGCTAGCCCAGTCAGTCGCTTCCCGCGTCATCGACGGGTCCTACTTAACGTACACCTTTGCGTCAAAAGTGGAGCGCCAGGGGTTTCGCATTCTGGCCGATCTGGCGAAGCTTCCTATCCCTTACCAGAACACCGGCATCATAGCCCGCCGGAGTTTTGTCAACTCTTCGCCCGATATAGTGGAAAGATTCCTTAGAGCCTTGGCGGATGGTGTTGCGTTCGTGTTGGAGCCTGCCAATAAAGCTTCCGTGATGAGGAGTCTAGCTGCGGGGCTTCGTCTGCCGCGGACGGAAGATGCCCTGGAAGGATATGAGGGCCTGTTAACTCTGTATGAGCGGCAGTTCTTTCCCACAATGGAGGGAATACGTAACGCCATCCAGGTCGTAGGGATGACAAACGAGAAGATTCGCTCGTTAAAAGCGGAAGCTTTGGTGGATGATAGATTTGTAAAAAAATTAGAACAAGAGGGCGTTTTTAAGTAGTTTAGCATTTCCTCCGGATTGGAATGGATCAGAGTCGGGTCTTTGACAGGCCAAAGCGCTTCAAGATAGATAGGAGTTGGCTGTCATGGCAATTAGAACAATCGGGATCGTAGGATGCGGGGCGATTGGCAAGGCGCTGCTGAAGGCCGTGGAAGCGGGAAAGCTTTCTGTCTCCGTCGCAGGAGTGACGAGCCGGACGGAAAAAACTGCCAGGGCTTTTTTATCCACGCTGCGCGAGCCGCCGCCTTACCTGGATCGAAAACATCTCATTACCGCCTCTGACCTGATCATCGAGATGGCGGGGAGCGCCGTGGTTCCCGCTTTGGCGGAAGAGGTCTTTGCCGCGGGTAAAGATCTCATGGTGATCAGTGTGGGAGCTTTGCTCGACCATCCGGAGATCATGGGAAAGTCCCGGGAGAGCGGCTGCCGTCTCTTTGTCCCCTCCGGCGCCATTGCCGGATTGGATGGGATCAAGTCGGCCTGCACCGGCCAGGTCTCTCATGTGACGCTCACCACGCGCAAGCCGCCGGAAGGGCTGGAGGGCGCGCCTTATCTGATCGAGCATAAAATCTCACTCGCCGGCTTACGCGAGGAGCGCGAGCTGTTTTCGGGGACTGCGCGCGAAGCCTGCCGGGGTTTTCCTGCCAATGTCAACGTCTCCGCGGCCGTCAGCCTGGCCGGGATAGGGGCTGATAAAACTCGGATACGCATCCTGGCCGTCCCAGGACTTAAACGCAACTGCCACGACGTTGAGGTCGAGGGGGAGTTCGGTCGACTGGCCGTTCACGTTGAGAATGTGCCGAGTGAAAACCCGCGCACCGGACGATTGACAGCCCTCTCTATCATCCGCTCGGTCCAGGATGCGGTCGATCCGGTTCGCATCGGAACGTGAGCGGCGAATGAAGAACGCCGAGCGCGAGCGTTCCCGCT
>Ga0082335_1002591_pt1 | contig 33292 bp, 21 predicted proteins | sample Subgrocontami58m_FD_72375 | JGI IMG/M metagenome (GOLD analysis project Ga0082335, IMG submission 72375) | Subsurface groundwater microbial communities from S. Glens Falls, New York, USA - GMW37 contaminated, 5.8 m (SPADES assembly) (version 2) ... | reverse complement strand
GCCTGACCAATTGGACAGGGGCAGATTCCAGCCTGATACATGATTCTATTACCCACGAGTATTCAACATATACCGAAGCAAATGCCGCTTTCTACAAGCAATTAAATACCGCATTAAAGCAGGAGTGGCCTGACGCCAAGTGGATAATAGAGCCTTACCTCGTGTATGCCAGTTACTGGGATATGCACGATTGGGTAAATCAAATCAAAGACCGGACAGATAAGGAGGAGCTCACGCCGGATTTAATAGTTCAGGAATCGGCCGGAACTCAATTTGTTGACGATAGTAATATTTTTAATTCTGGGGTAAACGTTACTTCCGGTGCGGTTGGCAGTACTCAGGCTTTCAAGGTAGAGGAGGACAAGAATCGTCTTTACGCCGCTAAGGCGGGCGTCAACGGCGCATGGTACAACTGGTTTGGGATATTGGGCAACAGAGGGACGATGCCTAATTTTACTTCTATTACAGATGTTTATCCCCGGTTGAAACTTATACGGTGTATCCCAAACTGGGACAATCTGAATGGGATAGCCACTGCATCGCGTTCCTGGAACAATAGCACAACAGACCCCATCTACAACAGCTATGACAGCGATAACCATCAGCAAAGCTACATAGATGGAAATGTAATGTACTCACGCCATCCCAAGACGGGAAAGCTCTTCGCTGTATTTCTCACAACAAACGGTGTCATAAACCTCAAGGCGGGCGAGACGGTAGTTTCCATGCAGCGCACAGACGGTTACTTTGTTGAGTCCGGAGACGCAAGCGCCGATTTCGACATTACCGGCGCGGAAATAAGGTTAAAAAGCAGCGTCGGCATTGATGTGAGTTCTACCAATGGCCAGGTCAAGGGCAACGGATACATTTTTACCATATCGTCTGACGAGTCTCCAGAGGCAACGACGGGGTCGGCAACAAACGTGACATCAACCGCTGCGGCGTTAAATGGTACGGTGAACGCCAGTGGATTATCAACAACGGCATGGTTTGAATATGGCGTAACCAGTGGCTCTTACGCCGTCAGTTCAGCGACGCAGGGTATCAGCGGGTCGGACGATACAACAGTAAGTTTCAGCGTCAGCGGATTATCTGAAGCAAAGACGTATTACTATAGACTTGCAGCGCAGAACAGCGTTGGAACTACTTACGGAAGCGAGATGTCATTTGACACATTGGATGCAACAGCTCCAACGTGTTCTATAATCATTAATAACGGCGCTACCTACACCAACGCCGCTTCTGTCACCCTGTCCCTTTCTGCTACTGATAATGTAGGGGTAACGGGGTATTACCTTTCTACGAACGCCACAGCGCCATCTGCTTCCAGTGCAGGGTGGACATCAATTACTTCCGCAACCAGTTACAGCGATAATGTTGTATATACCTTAAGCAGCGGGGATGACAGCAAGACGGTGTATGTCTGGTTTAAGGATGCCGCAGGAAATGTGTCAAATACAGCAAGTGATGCGGTTACTTTAGATATGACGGTCCCCATGATAACCATTACCAGCCCAACGTCCAGTTCCACCTACACGGTTACAAGCAGCACGATCAGCCTGGGGGGACTAGCCGCAGATGACACAAGCGGTGTAGACGGTGTGACATGGAGTAGTAGCAAGGGTGGAAGCGGCACGGCAAGCGGGACTACCGGTTGGTTAATTTCAAGTATAACCCTATCAAGCGGCGATAATATAATTACCGTAACGGCCACAGATGGGGCGGGCAATACCAAAAAAAGCACGATAACCGTGACTTATGGCATAGCCCCTAAAACGACGACGGGGTCGGCAGCAAACGTGACGTCAAACTCTGCGGTGTTAAACGGCACCGTGAATGCCGGTGGGTTATCAACAACGGTATGGTTCGAATACGGCGTCACCAGTGGTTCTTATGCCAGCAATTCAGCGACACAGGGTATCAGTGGGGCGAGCGATACAACGGTAAGTTTCAGTGTCAGCGGCTTATCTGAAGCAAAGACGTATTACTATAGACTTGTAGCGCAGAACAGCGCCGGGACCACCTACGGAAGTGAGATGTCATGTAGCACATTGGATGCGACAGCGCCAAATTGTTCTATAACCATTAACAAAGGTGCCGCCTATACCAAATCCACGTATGCGACCCTGTCCCTTTCTGCAACAGATAATGTAGGGGTGACGGGATATTACCTTTCCACCAGTTCAGCCAGACCGTTGGCGTCAGCCTCAGGTTGGACCGCGGTATCATCCGCGACCAGTTTTAGCGCCAGTGTTGTGTATACCTTAAGCAGCGGGAGTGGCGCTAAGACAATATATGTCTGGTATAAGGATGCCGCAGGAAATGTGTCAAATACAGCCAGCGATTCCATTACGTTGGACATGACTGTCCCCGCAATAACCATTACCAGCCCAACATCGAATAGCGCCTATACGAACAAAGGCGGTTCTATCAGTTTGGGTGGCAGCGCCTCAGATAGCACAAGCGGCGTGCTGAGAGTAACGTGGAGTAATAGCAGAGGTGGAAGCGGCACGGCCAGCGGAACCACTAGTTGGACCATTTCCGGCGTAAGCCTATTAACAGGACAAGCTAATGTGATAACGGTAACAGCGCAAGATAGCGCAGGCAACACAAGCACCGATACGATTACCGTATCTAGGTGAATTGCGCCGTCTGTAAAAAAGAGACATTAAGTTGAGCGATATTAAATTGGGGCGGCAAACGCCCCAATTTAATATCAACCATCAAACCAAGATAGTTTTGCCCGTCATGTTTTTCCCAAAGACATACAACTCCCCGGAAATATGCTGAATCACTGAAGAAACTACTTCCACAGATTTCTACCACAACCCCAGTACCCGTTCCCTTGTTCTCCGAAATTTTGATGTTACCCCGGCTATCGTTTTTTTCCTTTAATTTCTGAAGAAGCATTGTGTTTGCGCCCAAATCTCCTGCGGCAATCTCCCACCAAAGAGGGATTTTCTTTCATCCCTAATTGCTTTATAGTAAGACACATTGATTATGTATAAAGGTAACAATTTAGCTTTTTGAAACACAGCATACACCCCTAAATCCCCTCTTAATTATAGGGGACTTCCGCCCTCACCTCATTGGTAGGACAAGCGTCCCCGCTTGTCATCATAATGTCAGGCGTGGACGCCTGACCTACCAGAGGGGCCGGGGGTGTGTTTCAATGCTGGTTTCCAAGCGGCGTCTTGGAAGAAGCATTGGTACGAATTTTTCAAAAAACTAAACTGATACGAATAGAGAAATAAACTACTTAATTTCAGGTTTGTCCTGGTTCATTCTACTGGCTTTTTATTTATTTTGGAGGTTGCTATGTTAAAAAAGATTTCTCTGCTATTGGCAGTAATAATTGTTTCTACCCTTTCACTGCAAAGGTATGCCGATACATCTGATAATCAGAACACAGAATATGTCGTAATGGTTGATGATGTGCTAAATATCAGCGTGCTCGGGTACGATAACCTTAAATCCATGGAAACCGTGATGTCAGATGGTTCCATATCTTTTCCTTACATCGGGACTATTAACGTCAAAGGGCTGTCGGTGGAGGAAATAAAAAAAGAAATAACAGAAAAACTTTCAAATGGTTATATAAAGTACCCCGTTGTATCCGTATCAATAGAAAGCAGTAAGAGCCTAAGTTATTTTATATACGGCGAAGTTTTGAAATCCGGCAGATTTGCCCTTGTTGATAACATGACGGTTCTTAAGGCCATCTCGTTGGCAGGCGGTATTACACAGAATGGGTATTATGGAACCGTACGACTCAAAAGAAAACAGGGGGGTACAAATGAATATACAGAAACTATTATCAATCTTAAGGGTAAGGGAAAAGACGCAGCGGGCGGCGATACGAAACTTCAATCAGACGACTTAATAATTGTCGAGCGTAATACGGATTTTTTTGTCTATGGAGAAGTAGAAAAACCCGGCAAATTTACCCTTGAAGATAACATGACGGTTCTGAAGGCGGTGGCTCTGGCAGGCGGATTTTCAAAATACGGTTCTCCCGACAAGGTTAAAGTACTCAGAACAGTTCCCGGTAAAACAGAATGTGAAAGTATTAAGGTTGATATGAAAGCCGCTATAAAAGGAAAAGCGGGCGAAGACATCCGCCTTAAGCCTGACGACATCGTTGTCGTCTCTGAAGGATCATTTTAATTATGGATATAGGATATCATTTGACAATATTATTTTCTGGAGAAATTTATGAAACCTAATTTAGAAGAAAACACCCTGCGTGATTATTTGACGATTGTATTTAGACACAAGACGTTAATCATAACGACATTTCTTACGATCATGATATGCGCCATTGTAGGACTAGAGCTTAAAACACCCGTCTATCAGGCGCAGGTAAAAATGCTTATTTCTGCTGAAAAACAAACATTGTCTCCTTATTACCGGGAGATGGAAAGTTATCGCGTCGGAGATCTTACCCAGAGTGAAATAGTAAATTCCAATCCCGTACTCGAACGCGCTGTTAGCGTCCTCAAACTGTATGAACGACCAAGCGATTATGAGAGATATTTTTGTACGCCAATTAAAGCAGGGCTACTAAATTTAACAGCATGGCTAGACGCTTTAAAGGGGAAGCTGGCAAAACCGGATAACATCACTCCTGAAAAAATGCAATTGTATATGTCGCGATGTGCAACGGAAGAACTCAGGGGAAACCTCTTTGTAGAACCCATAAGAGATACGGATTTATTTGTCATAACAGTTACTGATTTTGATCCGGAAATGGCGGCTATGATTGCTAATGTAGTAAGCAGATCGTATGTCATTTTTGATCTTGAGCAGCAATTGGTTGAACTTCAGGTGAAACACGGTGAGAAAAACCCCCTCGTGGTACAGTTAAAAGATAATATAGATGACATGACAAAAAACCTTACCGGCGCCATATTGTCCAATACAGAAGCGCTCGGCCCGGCAAGCGTGAAAATAATAGAGCAGGCGCAAATACCATTTGAACCTATTGGCACAAACAAATACGCAACCGTCATCCTGGTGTTTTTTATAAGCATATTTCTTGGGATCGTGTTTGCCTTTGGACTTGAATACGTAAATCAGACATTCAAATCAGCTCAGGATATCGAAAAATATTTAAATTTACCTGTCTTGGGAGCTATTGCAAAATGCGGAAACAATGGCAGGTCGCCAAAACAAATGAATGCCGATTTATACGTATATCAACCACTGGCAGATCAAATATACATGATGGTGAAAGACAACAAGCTAAAGTCCATTCTGATAACTGCGCTTTCGCCCTTGGAAGGGAGCTCGAATATTATAGCCAATCTGAGTAAATACTTATCACAGGAAGCGCATCATAAAATATTCATTGTTGATGCAAATTTGAAGAACCCCTCTCTACACACGGTTTTTGATATAACCGGAAAACCTGGCCTTGCAGAGGTGCTAGAGGGAAAATCTACCCTTGAGAAGGCGACCGTGAAGATAAATGAAAACCTGTCGGTCTTGCCTGCCGGTGAAACCAAATTAAACCCAACGACACTTTTGCATTCTTCACGTATGCAGGAGGTAATCAATGCGGCCAGAGAATCGGCTGAAATGCTTTTCGTGGATTACGCATATTTGGGGGCCACGAAAGACGTGAGGATTCTTTCGTCAATTGTTGATGGAATTGCGATTGTCGCTACTGAAGGGAAAACGAGGCGTCCTGTGATAAAAGCGGCAATTACGCTGTTAAAACAAAGCAAGGCCAACATAATCGGAACGATTCTCAATAACCGCACCTTTGTTATCCCAAGAATGATTTACAACAGGCTGTAAACCGGGAGAACCGTTTAACACACGGTTCGCCATGCGCCAAAAGATACGGGGTTTGAAAGACACCCCAGCAAACGGTCTTCGATTATCGGGAGGTTCAGAAGTGAGGATCTCCGCTACCTTATTACGAGCGACGTTGCCGGCGGGGGGCTTAATTTTTACATGTCCTGTATGTGATTAACGGGGATTTCCCGGAAAACGGGAACAGAGGAAAAGAACTCAAAAAAAGTAACAAGGTAGTTTTTTGAAACTCCGTATGCACACCCCTTATATCCCCTCTTTCCAGAAGGGACTTCAAGCCTCTCCTCATTGGTAGGACAAGCGTCCCCGCTTGTCATCATAATGTCAGGCGTGGACGCCTGACCTACCAGATGGGGGGTGTGTTTTAATACGGGTTTCCAGACGGATACGAAAAAGATACGTTATTCTCCGCGCCTCTTGCGGTGAACCATTATCGCCTTTTTATCGTAAACGGTGCGTCGGATATGTCTTCTCCCGTTTGCTTGTTTGCTGTGTCAAATCCTGTTATCTTCACAAGGCATTTGTTTTTATTTCCTTTTACGGACGGCGCCCTCCAATTGTAACTCGCGCCTGTTGCCTTCTTCGTTATCTTTTTCCACGAACGGCCTTTGTTCAGGGAGTATTTCAGGGTAAACGTAACCATGTCTTCAGACGTTTCCCATTGAATGGCAACGGTTGAGCCTGAGTTTACAGTCTCCCCGCCGTTCGGTGAAATAAGCGTCAATAGCGGTTCAATGCCGGAAGATACCCCCAGTTCAGTCGCCGGGTCTCCGAAAAGCACAAACATCTCCACCAGTTCACTCCAGTAGCTATTCTGCGTGTAGGTGTTTATTTTGGCTGCCGTGGTGGCTGCGCCGAGTCCGTATTTGCCGTCATCGAAGATGGCCTCGTAGAACGCCTCCATGAGCAACTTGTGTCCCGATGAATAACTCAATCCCGTAGGCGCCCAGACGGCCACTGCGCCCCTGTTCTGAAGACGCTGGAACTGCTCTGCTATGGATACCTGTGTTTTTTTACCGGGGAAAAAACCGTTCAGACAATTTGCCACCGTTACTACGGGATACTTTTTGGTATTTTCCAGAGACGACACGCTTGAATTGTTAAAGATGGTCTCGCTGTTATCATTCCACAATCCCCACCGCTCTACCGCGCCGTGTCCGGTATAATTTACCAGCAGGCTTCCCTCGTTGATATATTTTTGTATATCCTTCGTTGGGTTTTCATCCGACGTGTAATCGCCCACATAGACCTTATGAGCCGTATACCCGCCGGGTAAGACGTCAGCAAGCTGCTCGGAGATTTCTTCAAATGATGATTCGTCGTCGTCCGCCACGAGCAATACGTTTTTGTTCCATGAATTTCCCGGGGGATTTTGCTCATAGTAGATAATCTTATTTATGATATCCTCCACCTGCGATTCCGTCTGCGCGCTCAGCCGGCCAATAAACATGTCGGGCAGGACGTCGTCTCCGCTGACAAGGACGTACCAGTTGTCTGACGGCGTCTCACCCAGCACGTCCGTCTCGACAACCTGAGACGGCACGTAATTTACCGTGCCCGTCTTCAGGTTGTCCTTATAATCCTGGGCGCCATCTCCTATGAGAAGCACGTACGTAGGCGTCGGGGCAGCCCAGTTGTTATAGGCATACGACAGGAAGTCCCGAATGGCCTGCGGATTAAAAACGCCGTAGTTAAACTCGTCGTAGATATCCCCTGTCTTCACCGTAACGGCCCTTAATCCTTGTTCGCTTCTGTGACTGGCCAGCGTCAGTGATTTATCGTAGAAGTCTTCGTGGGTGATGATGATGTAATCCGCCCCATTGTCTGACGACTTCCACGATGACGCCTGATCCGCCTGAATACCGGCAGGGGACTTGTGCTGCGCCGACGCCTGCGCCAGATACCGCGCATCTGACTGTGCAGTATCTTCGAACTTCAGCGTGTATGTGCCGTTTTCTTTTACAACGGTTGTACTTGTAATACGCACCGGATTTTCCGGATTGGTTATATCAAAGACGTCCACATCGTTGCCGCTAAAGCCTGTTATGTTGAACTGAAAAGAGCCCGACCCGGGAGCGCCAAACAGGAGTGCGTCGTCTTCCGCTGCGTAGGTGTCAAAATAGTCCACCTCGATCCAGTTCACAAACACCTGGTCGGTGGTGGCGCCGGTGTCGCCAACGGCCTCAACCTTAACCGTGTTCGTTCCGTTGTTCAGATAAGAATGAGGGATGGATACTTCGTGGTCGTAAACAATCTGTCCAACCCATTCCTGGTCGTCTATTTCGGCGCTATTCAGGTAAATCTTTGTGTGGTGGTTGGGAGAGGTACTCTCGTCGTCGGTGCGTCCCATCAGTTGCACCCGGACGGTTGCCGTCCCGTCAGTTGTAAGGATATTGTTAACGGTGAAGGCATATTCTCCGGATGCCGGGGCGCTCAGTTTTTCCCCCCAGAACCAGTGATCCTTCCCTTCTCCGTTGGGAATTGTCTGCCAGTACACACTGTCTTCCCCGGCATGGAGCGTGGCAGGAAAGTACGTTGGTGTGGTTGAACTGCCGGAAATTGTTCCATCACGGGCGCTCATGCGCCGGCCGGTTTCCCCGTTTGTTGTCAACCAGTACACATTTTCATTCGTATATATGCCGGTGGTGGCGCTGCCGTAGAAAAGGATGTAATCAGAGTCGCCAAACGCGCCGTCAGCCTCTCCGTGCACATAAATCGGCGTATCGGAGCCCAGGCAACTCATGCTGAGCGCTGTGGGATCTGCGCCGCTCAATTCCAGCCCGGCGGTTGTCAAGTCGTCATACGTAATTTTGTATGTCCCATTTTCAGTAACGCTGATTTTAAGATTTACGGCGGCATTTCCGCTGTCGCTGCTGTTAACGGCTTGAATACTATGGTGAATTTCTGCGCTTGCAGGCAACGGGCGTTTCAATAAATGATAGTTCACCAGTGTGCTTTTCAACAAATTTTCATACGCGGGATGGGGTATTTGCGCCTTGTCATGTCCTGAGGATGGAGGCGTATCTCCTGTAATCCTTACGAGGATGCGGCGGTAGAGGCGTATCTCGCCGGTAACGGGATTATACTGTACCGGATAGAATTGCACCTGCGCAACCGCCTGGTCGCGCAGGCAGCCTGTGTATCCTATTTCTGCAAGTTTTCCGGGATAAAAGGCATTTTGTGTGAAAACATGTTGGTCGGGAACGCATCGTTCTCTGACGTCGCCTGCGGATATTTCGGAAAGGGAATCTCCCGTGATTTCCAGTGTCGGAGCGGGACGGAGATGGATACCGCCGATCGTTTCATACGCTGTATCAATAATCTGCACAGAAACACCGTCTGCGGCATGGACTCCCACGAGAGCGGAACATACGGGAATCTGTGGTTTGCCGGGGATGGCGTCTTCTGTCGTATGCGGAATGATTATCCTTTGATAGGCGTTTCCATCCTGCCGGACTGTTTCAACATGGAAATTATCTACCGTCATTTCAAGCAAGATGCCATGATCGTCGGAAGACGCCACCTTTACATGAGACGGAGATGTTGTTTCCGGGGTTTTGTATGGCGAATCACCTAAAAGCGCCCCCGCCATCAGGAGGAACGGGAAAAAGAAGCTGGTAATCATAAATTATCCTTTTTTTAAAATGTATCTGATAGTCATAGAAAAGTAACGACACGAAACTGAGTACGCCCGGATTATACCATAAAGGTTTACAAGATATGGTTTGTTAAACGTGGGAAATTCCTGAAAGGTCTTTTGATTTTATTGCAGAAGATGCTTCTTTGCTTCATTTGCGTCTTGTGGCGCTAAAGCGCTGCCTAATATGGCTATACCTCTTTTGGGGGATTGACACAAAACTGAAATACCTATAGCATGTCAGAAGTTTCGGGAGGAAAAACAAATGGAAATGAAAAGGAGGTGCAACCGACAAACGAAAAATTTTGCGGTAGTGTTAACGACAAGGGGCGCATTATCAACTTGGAAAAGGAGACGAAAAATATGAAAAAGGGTAAATGGAGATCACTGAAAATAGCAGGATTACTGCCGATGGTGATTGGACTTTGGATTCTCTTGTCCAGTACACCGGCATCCGTTAAAGCCGCTGCCTGGCAGGTAGGAGATGTATTTGTTGGCGTTTCCGGTGGTCAATATCAGGTGTATGATAATAATGGAGTTTACAAGGAAACTATTAGCGACGGTTTGGGAGGCTACACCACAGGTTGCGCCTTCAATAATGCGCTTGACAAACTCTATACGACGAATTTTTCCAGTAATGTAGTGGATGTTTATGATATTGTCCACCCACACAATATCGTGCAAACAATTTACACTACGGGCGCTGGCACTGCGGCTAATGAATCTATCGTGTTTGACAGCGCCGGAAATTTTTACGTTGGGCATGCAGATGGCAACGCAGATCTCCAAAAGTATGATGCAGCAGGGAATTTATTAGATGCTTTTGATGTTGCTACTGAATCTCGTGGGTCAGATTGGATTGATTTGTCCTCTGACCAGCAGACGATGTTCTATACATCAGAAGGTTACCTTGTTAAGCGCTATGATTTGGCTACTAAAACGCAGCTTGCTGATTTTGCTAATGTTGGAAGCAGACCGTGTTTTGCCCTCCGGTTACTTCCGCCAGGAGACGGAAGCGGTGGACTTCTTGTCGCAGCAGGTGGTGATATCAGGCGTTTAGATGGTTCTGGAAACGTCATACAAACATACGACGTTGCTGGCGAGAATAGCTGGTTCGCCTTAAATCTAGATCCCAATGGCACGTCATTCTGGAGCGGCGATTTTGGTACCAGCAACTTTTACCGGTTCAACATTGCTACGGGTGCGGTCGAGGTTGGGCCAATCAACACTGGAACCGGAGGATCTACTCTCTTCGGCATCTGCGTAGCGGGCGAAATCACCGTTGCAAAAGGGGAAAGCATTCAATTAACACCCCTCTCTGCCACCAACCCTGTAGGCACGGAACATACCGTTACTGCAAAGGCGCAGGATGGTGATGGTAATCCTCTTCAGGGCACCGTTGTGACCTTCACCGTTGTTTCAGGTCCACATGCAGGGACTACTGACACCGACACAACAGATTCTGACGGTAAAGCAACCTTTACCTATTCCGGGACTTCTGCAGGTACTGATACCATTGAGGCAACTTTTGTAAATGGCAATAGTGAAACTGTTACATCCAATCAGGTAACGAAGACGTGGGAAGAAGAAACAGCCATCGAACTAGTGTCTTTCGCTGCAAGGACGTGCGCTGGTGGAAACGTTACATTGACCTGGAAGACAGCTACGGAGGTAGATAACGCCGGGTTTAACCTCTACCGCGCCGGCAGCAAGGATGGAAGTTACACAAAGGTCAACAATACCCTTATCCCTGCGAAAGGAAATGCAACTTCCGGAGCCAGATACAGATTTGTTGATGAACCGGGAGAGGGCGCATTTTATTATCAGTTGGAGGATGTGGATTACAATGGAAAGAGTACCATGCACGGTCCGGTTGCAAATGAGAAAACCAGGGTGAAACGAAAAAACAAGACTGGGTCCATAACACCTGCATCAACTATCAGAGCAACAGAGACGAAATAATTGAGCATTGAAGTTGTTGAGAAACCGGGAAAAATTCCGGATTGTATCAAGTGAAATAGCACAAATTTGAAAGGAGATAAGAGTATGGAAGAAAAAAAATTACCCGTTTACGAGTCGCCGAAAATCGTTACCTACACCGATGCGGAATTATTTGAGGAATTAGGACCAGCGCAAACGGGTTATGTGTGCGGCGACGGTGTGCTGTAGGATAAGGAGTAGTTGTTTTCTTGTATGATTGATAGAAACATGCTGACGAAGGCAAACCCTGAGTGATCGGGGGACGCAAAGTAAAGGGCCTTTTTTGGGGGGAGTATTGCGTGCAATACTCCCCCGTTTCAAATAAAAAGACAGCCTTGCTGCTTACGATGTTTGTGAAGAATGTCTTTGCAGTAGTACGATTCGGTCGTTGTTTATCTGCTTCTGCTGCCGCGATTTTCTGTAGCATGTATTTTTATTGTTCGATGCCGTGGAATAAAGGATATTGGGGAATGGTGTTTTATTCTTTTACAGAATGTGAGGAGCCGGGCTGTGATGCTATGGAAATTTACAGGTAAATTTATTGTGGTGTATTTTTTTGCCCTTCTGCTGGGTTTAGGCTGTTTGGTAAATGCAAACGCTGGCGCCGTTAGATCAGGGTTTAATGATAATACGTTAGCGGCAAATGACGATGGGTCTACCGGACTCGTGCCGCTCAATTTCGAAATAAATTTTTATGGTCTGACGTTTGATGCCCTCTATGTTAATAATAATGGCAATGTGACATTTAATGCTGCGCTTGGGAACTATACCCCGTTTGACCTTACAAGTACCGCAGCACAAATTATCGCGCCATTTTTTGCCGATGTAGATACAACCGGGGTTGGGTCAGATGTTGTGACGTATAGTTTTGGTACAGGCACTGTTAGTGGACGTGATGCTTTTGGCGTGAACTGGGTTAATGTGGGTTACTATAGTGGAAACACAGATAAATTAAATAGTTTTCAACTGGTGATAATTGACCGTTCTGATATTGCACCCGGTGATTTTGACTTTGAATTCAACTATGATCAAATTCAATGGGAAGCCGGTGATTATAGCGGTGGTAGTGGTGGTTTAGGCGGTGATTCTGCCCGTGCAGGGTATTCAAATGGAACCGGCGATCCGGGGACTTTTTTTGAAATATCTGGTTCTGCGGTGAATGGGGCTTTTTTGGATTCTAACTCAGATACAGGGTTAATTCATAAGAGCCTGAATAGTGAAATGCTTGGGCGTTATGTATTTCAAGTACGAAGCGGAGCTGTATCAGAGGAGTTAATTAATTTGACTCCGGCATCTGCAACTAATCCACTTGGTTCTGAGCATACCGTTACTGCAACGGTACAGGACAATAACGGCAACGCTCTGGAAGGACGCGAAGTAACCTTCAATATTGTATCAGGTACACATGCAGGTATGACTGGTACTGATGAGACCGATCCTAACGGAGAGGCAACGTTCACTTACACGGGTACTGCTGCTGGCGCGGATGTTATTGAGGCAAGTTTTATCAATAGTCATGGCGAAACGATAACATCTAATCAGGTAACAAAGACATGGGAAGAAACGACGGCGGTAGAATTAATATCCTTCAAGGCAAGGACGAATGCGGACGGCGGTGTTACGGTAACCTGGGAGACGGCTACGGAGGTTGACAATGCGGGTTTCAACGTATACCGTGCCGGAGGCAATGGTGGGCGCTACACCAGGGTCAACGACAAACTCATTGCTGCCAAGGGTAGTGCGACCTCTGGGGCAAGGTACAAATTCGTGGATAACTCAGGCGGTGGAAAGTCCTGTTACCTGCTGGAAGATGTGGATTCCAATGGTAAGAGCGTCTCACATGGTCCGGTTACTAATAAGGCGGTACGGTCAAGGAGATAAGACCAGGTAATCAGCCCTCTGTCGCTTGCTAAAAGGCGGCGGCAGAGGTGTTTTTTTGAATATAAAACGCCTTTAATTCTGTAAGGCAACTATTATATTCATATTTTATACAAGAGAAAATTTAATTTGAAAGGAGATAGGAAATGGAAGAAAAAAAATTACCAGTTTACGAGTCGCCGAAAGTCGTTACCTACACCGACGCGGAATTATTTGAGGAATTAGGACCCGCGCAAACGGGTTATGTGTGTGGCGATGGGGTGCTTTAGACCAGGTAGTTGTTGTTTTTTAGGTGATTGATATAACATTCCGACAAAGGCAAACCCTGAGTGATCAGGGGACGCAAAGTAAAGGGCCTTTTTTTGGGGGACGTATTGCAGGCAATACGCCCCTGCTTCTAGTGAAAAGACAGCCTTACTGCTTAAGATTTTTGTGATGAATATCTTTGCAGTAAGGCATTTTTATTTATGGTAGGCAGGGTTGGTGGAACATTTGGTAATGCTATTGGTTGCATGACGGGTATAAACGAAGTAGAAATTAATGCCGCCATTAATTATCCGGCCATAAAAATCCGCGCCTGGTGTGTAATTGTATTAATGAGAACTTTGGGAATCAGAGAATGAGCGTACACGCTGAAAACACGGTGCGAAAGCACAAAATACTGGTTGTAGACGACGAACCGAGCGTGCGGGACACTGTTACGGCGCTGCTTGACAGTTTTGGTTATTGCGTTACCGCCTGCGACCATCCGGGCAGCGCCTTGGTAAAATTGCAATTAGACCGGTTTGACGTCGTGTTGACCGACATCAATATGCCCGGCATGTCAGGGATTAGACTCCTTGAGACAATCCGCAGTTTTAACGTGGAAATACCTGTGATTTTGATGACGGGCTATGCGGAATTAGACTCGACGCTTGGCGCAATAAGGAACGGCGCCTTTGATTTCATTTTCAAGCCTTTCAATATGCGTTATCTTGTCCAGTGCGTGGAAAAGGCAATTGAACACGGCAAGCTCAAACAGATAGAAAAAAATTACAAACTCGTTCTGGAAGAAACGGTAAAGAATAAAACAAGAGAGCTTTCGGACGCCCTGGTGAAACTCAGGTGTATGAGCAACGAAATCATCCAGAGGTTATCCATGGCGTCAACATTCAGAAACACGGAAACTGGGGCCCACATTGCGCGGATGGGGCTGTATGCGCAAAAAATATCTACAGCGATGGATATGCCTAATGAGTTCGTGGAAACAATAACCTTTGCAAGCTCATTGCATGACGTGGGGAAGATAGGAATACCTGATTTTATCCTGCAGAAGGGAAGTTCTCTGACGCAGCAGGAGATTGAGGTTATGAAAACCCATACGTTGATGGGGGGCAAGATACTGTCCGGGTCGGTTCATCAAACTATCCGGACGTCAGAATTGGTAGCGATGAGTCATCATGAGCGGTGGGATGGAACGGGTTATCCGGTGGGATTGAAGGGTGAGCAGATACCGATAGAGGGGCGGATTGTAATGCTGTGCGACCAGTATGACGCCTTAAGGAATGAACGGCAGTACAAGCCGTCGTTATCACACGGTGAGGTTTTTGAGATAATAACCAGAGGAGACGGCAGGACGTTGCCCGATCATTTCTGCCCAAAGGTGTTGAAGGCATTCGTGGATATTGCCTCCTGTTTTGAGGAAATATACGGAATACAACACAACAAGAAGCCAGATGAATAATAATTTGCTGCACAGGGGCAAAACAAGTGACAGGCGTTGAATCACCGTTGGCGTAAGGCCTGCGGCTAAAAATCGCTGCCGATGGCAGCCTGATTAAAAAGAAAAGGAGGGAACTTTTATGCAGTACAAAAAATGGGTGTCGAAGTCGTTAAGTAGTTTAGCGGTTGTTTGTGTGTCTTTTTTACTGACTATGTTTACCACGGGTGCCACGTATGCTTTGAACCATAGTGGCGCTATTACAAGCAGTGAGACATGGGCTCTTGCTGATAGCCCCCATATCGTTACTGCGAACGTAAATGTATATAATGGCGCAGTATTGACGATAGAGCCCGGATGTCAGGTGAAGTTTGATGCCGGGACAATTATTTACTTCGGGCTTTCAGGCGCGTCTACTTTGAATGCGGCAGGCACAAGCCTCAATCCTATTACCTTTACGTCAAATGCAGGAACCCCTGCGGCTGGTGACTGGCAAGGTATCTATTTTGGCGCCTCCACATCTGGCGCAACCATCATGGACTATTGCACGGTGGAATACGGCGGAAACGGCGGAAACGATACCAATATCTATTGCCAAACTACCTCCGCACCTACCATACAAAATTGCACCATACGGCATTCTGACGGGTATGGAATCTATTGTGATAATAACTCTGCGCCCACGTTAACAAACAACACGATAAGTAACAATGGCAGTTTCCCCATAAGCGAGTTCTGCAACCAACTAGACAGCAATGTAACGGGAAATACGGGGAGCGGGAACGGGACGGACGCCATTGAGGTGCGGGGCGGAGCTATAACGTCAAGTCATTCCTGGGTGGTACAAGACTTCTACTTTAAGGTATCGGGTAGCAATATTAATGTATATAACGGCGCCACATTGACGATACCACCCGGGTCTCTGGTGAAGTTTGATCCGGGGGCAATTATTTACTTCGGGCTTTCAGGCGTGTCTACTTTGAATGCGGCAGGCACAAGCGGCAATCCTATTACCTTTACCTCGAATGAATCATCCCCTGCGGCTGGCGACTGGCAAGGGATCTATTTTGGCGCCTCCACATCTGGCGCAACCATTATGGACTATTGCACGGTGGAATACGGCGGAAATGGCGGATACAATGCCAATATCTATTGCCAATCTACCTCCGCACCTACCATACAAAATTGCACCATACGGCATTCTGACGGGTATGGAATCTATTGTGATAATAACTCTGCACCCACGTTAACAAACAACACGATAAGTAACAATGGCAGTTTCCCCATAAGCGAGTTCTGCAACCAACTGGACAGCAATGTAACGGGAAATACGGGGAGCGGAAACGGGACGAATGCCATTGAGGTGCGGGGCGGAGCTATGACGTCAAGCCATACTTGGATTCCGCAAGACTTCTACTTTAATATAACGTCTACCATTAATGTATATAACAGTGCAATATGGACGATATCGCCCGGGTCCCTGGTAAAGCTTCATGGCGATATAATTCTGTGGATCGGGCTTTCCGGCACGGCTACTTTGATTGCCGACGGCACAAGCGGCAATCCCATTACCTTTACGTCAAATGCCTCATCCCCTGCGGCCGGTGACTGGGATGGGATCTATTTTGGCGCTTCCACTACTGGCTCAACCACTATGCACTATTGCACGGTGGAATACGGCGGAGATTTTAATATCTCTTGCGCATCTGCCTCACCTACCATTCAGCATTGCATCATAAGGAATTCCGGCGGGGATCTCGCTGGCGTTGGAATTACTACATCGGGGAGCGCCGCACAGCCATTGATTTCTTGTTCAACGATAACGAATAACAAAATTGGTGTCTATGCAACGAGCAATGCTAATCCAACCATAGTAGATTGCAGCATCACCGCCAATACGACTTCCGGAGTTTCCAATACTACCAGTGCCATCACAATTGATGCAGAAAACAACTGGTGGGGCAGTTCCGATGGTCCGAGCGGTGTTGGGCCTGGTTCAGGCGATGCGGTCAGTAATTACGTAGACTATACCCCATTCAGGACTGCGTTTGACTCTTGTCTCGAAACGATTGTTTTAAGCCCAGCGTCTGAGACAAACCTTGTAGGCTCACAGCATACCGTTACCGCAACGGTGGAAGATGAGTCTGCAGAACCAATTGAAGGCATAGTGGTATCTTTCAATATTACCTCTGGTCCTCACGCAGGGGGAAATGTTACTGACACGACAGATGCAAACGGAGAGGCAACGTTTACCTACACGGGGACTCTGGAAGGCACAGACACGATTGAGGCAAGCTTTGTTGACTTCCATGGTAGGACGAGGACGTCAAATGCGGTGACAAAGACGTGGGAGGCAGCTGCTACGCCAACACCAACACCGTCTCCAAGTCCATCACCGGAGCCGACGCCAAGTCTGTCACCTGAGCCGTCACCTACGCCAACGGTAAAACCTACGGCAACGTATGTGCCGACACCAACACCAGAGCCGAGTCCATCACCGACGCCACAACCGTCACCGACAGAGCCGCCAACGGCTATTGAGCTGACGGAGTTCAAGGCAAGGGTGGCCAATGGCGGTACAGTTATCCTTAAATGGAGGACGGCAACAGAGGTGGACAACGCAGGATTCAACATCTACCGTGCGGAACAGAGGAATGGTTCCTACGCGCAGATTAACAACACCCTGATTCCTGCAAAAGGCAATGCAACGTCAGACGCACGGTACCGTTACGAGGACACGCCTGATGCAGGCACGTACTATTACAAGCTTGAAGATGTCGATTACAACGGAGTAAGCACCATGCACGGGCCTGTCAGGGTACGGTTGGAGTAGTTGCAAATAAATCACCCGTAGAGACGCAACATCTTGCGTCTCTACGTTTTTTAGGCGTAGCGCGGGAGGTTTATCCCCCGCCATAGGCTGAAGAGGGGATGTATTTCTCGTTTCGGCAGCATGAATAAAGAGGCGTTGTAGGGGCAGGGGTTAACCCCTGCCTATACTGGTTCAATCTTGCCGATTGAACCAGCAAGAGCCGTAGGGGTTGAAGATTTTCAACCCCTACATTTGTAACATTGAAATTCCTGTACGTTAACAAATATTTTATAGAAAATATTTGGAAGAAATGAGGGAAGAATGATGGAAGAGAAAAAATTACCCGCACATGAATTGCCAGAGATAATCAGTTACACTGACGAGCAGATGCTGGAAGAGTTAGGCCTGGCACAGACGGGTTATGTAAAAGACAGCGCTTTCTAAGGGAATTATAGCTGTAATAGTAATAATTATAAATCCGACAAAGGCAAACTACGAGTGATCGTAGGGCACAAAGTAATAGGGTCTTAAAATGTAGAGACGCAAAATATTGCGTCTCTACGTTTCTCCAATAAAGACAGCCTTACTGCCGAAGATGTTTTAAACAACATTTTTACAGTAAGGCTTTTTTATTTTAACGAATTTTAATGTGTAGAGGCAATTCATGAATTGCCTCCGCAATTCATTAAAACAACGTAGCGCGGGTGGCTTGTCCCCCGCTATGTGGCTGTTATAAATTTGTTGTTTTATAAAGAAAGGAGACAAAAATGAGGCAAAAAAATAAAATTCTAGTTGTTGCATTAGCAATCATTGGTGTTTCGATGGCATTTGATGCTGTTTTACTTATTGCTGCCCCCCCGACGACTGCTGACGTGCAGAAAGGCACGGAGACAGTCGGGAAGTTTCTCGATTGCGTAAACGACAAAATTACTGCACAGGGAACAATCGATATTTCCGACACCGTAGCGTGTCTGCCGGGGTCATGCACGGTGACACTCACGATGAGCGACAATAGCGCACAGGCGGCTTGCGGGAGCTCCACAACTTGTCAACTCCCAAGGGTGCTTCTGAAATGCCCTGGACCTCCACAGGTCGAGTTTACCTATCTGTTATGTGGTACGGGCAGCGCAGGAGCCGGTGGCGTAATCGGCAGTAATCGGGTAGAAATCGGCGTTGTGGTAGGGTCAAGTACGGGGGCAAATACGGGGTCAAGTACGATGCTGATGGCTGATATCCCTGTGCCTCCTGGTACAAGCTCAGTAGGAACGCTTATGGATGTGCTTAGCCTTGTTGTGGATCCACCGGAAACCGACGGTACGAAGGACTGTAACTCATGCCACGAAGACGGGGGAAGTTTCGACATAGGCGCTAAAAAACTGCAGCTTTCTGAACGCATTGAGGTATTCGATAGAGATGTAAACAATGATGTAGAACTAGCTCCGTATGTTATTTACACGGATGATAAAAAAGTGGAAGATAAACTCAATGAACTAAGAAGCGGTGCTGATGCGGACAATTTCAAGTTGAGAGAAGGCCTAAAGGAACAGGCGCTTTGTGAGATTTGTGATTGCATAGATGAAAAGATAGAAGATGGTAGTTTTTTTACTCACTTTCCTGATATTACTGAAGAGCAGGCAGCGGTCTTGCTGAAGCTATGCCGGGAACTTGAAAAGTATCAAAATACGCGGGGAATGGGAACTCCTACAGCGTGCATAACACCGTCACCTTCTCCAACACATGAGCCAACGCCACGACCGTCGCCGACAGAACCGCCTACGGCAGTTGAGCTGCTGGAGTTCAAGGCAAGGGTGGCTGCTGATGGCGCTGTTATCCTGAAATGGAAGACGGCATCAGAGGTGAGCAACGCCGGGTTCAACATCTACCGTGCAAAGCGTAAGAACGGCAGGTATGTACAGGTGAATGACGCAATCATTTCTGCAAATGGCGGCACTTCTGAGGCGAGTTATCGCTACGAAGACATGCCAGGTGAAGGCACGTTCTATTACAAGCTGGAGGATGTGGACGCCAACGGCGCAAGCACCATGCACGGACCGTTGAAGGTACGCGTGGGAAGCGCAGGGGGTGAGGCGCGGAGGAGATAGGGTACAGTAGCTGTGGTTGTAGAGCGAAGAGTTTCTTCGCTCCACATGTGGGTTCAATTTATACCGTAGCGCGGGTGGCTTATCCCCCGTCATTGGCCGACCACGCTTGTCCCCGATACCGATCGGGGAAGGGTTCGGCGCTACAAGATTGAAGCAGCAAGAAAGAGGGATTGCAGGGGCAGGGTTACACATACTGCCCCTGCAAGACCAATAAAGCAGGCGAAGTTAAGACCTGTGAGTGAACCTACATTTTGCTTCGGACGGGGATATCCAATTGGTATTTGGTGTTTGCCGATGTTTATTGCATACCTTCTTTGTAAACCAAGAGCGTTTTTTTCGCTATTTCACACCAATCGTATTTTTCTTTCATGAGAGTTATCTGCGCGGACTTTTCTTTTTCGCTTAAGTGTGTTTTTGAGAATGCGCTTATTTTACCGGCAAGCGTACTCACATCGCCGGCCTTGAAAAACCTGTCTTCCGGTAATTCCACGTTCCGATTGGCAGGTATATCAGAGGCAATGCAGGAAAGACCGTAGCTCATGGCCTCCAGCAAGACGATAGGCAGTCCTTCATAATACGAAGGTAAAACAAAAAGTCCTGCATGGGTATAAAATTCCTGAAGCGGCGACCCCGTGAGAAATCCTGTCAAAATGATATCTCGGTTTTTCTGCGCCTTTTCCTTAATCTCTGTGCTGTATCCATCCTCATGGTCGGCCCTGCCTACAATAACGAGTTTCCAGCCGTCAGTGGTCTGTTGTTGTAAACCCTGATTTTCTGATTGGAAAAGATTAAACGCATCAATGAGGTCGTGGAAGCCTTTTTCCGGCACAAAACGGCCAACAGCCAGGATGTATTTCCCCTTTTCCAGGTTATATTTTTTTATAGCGACATCGGTTTCCAGCCTTTCGGGGATTGTTACACCATTAGGAATAACAAATGCCTTTCGGCCATATTTTTCACGGACATGATGCGCTATGGATTCTGAGATACATATTATTTCATGTGCCCATTTGCTCCCGAAATACTCACCCAGTTTTAAGGTGAACTTTGCCAGTTTACCCCATTTTTTCCTTTGATAGTCTGGCCCATGGTGTGTCATTACTACTTTGAGACCAAGAAGGCGCGCAAATGGTATCATAAGGGAAGGGCCTATTGCATGGACATGTAAAATATCAGGGGAGACTTTCCTGGCGGCAAGGACGCCAAAAAATGTGTGGTGAAATGCCTCGAGAAATTTGCTTTTTGGGCAATGCAAGGGTATTAAGGCGACTCCTTTGTGCGTAGCAATATCCGTATTCACGTAGGGTTTTCTGGTAAATACTATTACCTCGCATCCTTGTCTTACTAGGTGCGGATAAAGATTCTCGCAATGGGTTTCTACTCCGCCCTGTACGTTGGGAAACCCACGCGTACCAAGGACGGCTATCTTAAGTTTAGCGTTAGAGACTGACGGTTGTGCGGTTGGAGGATGCATGGTTTTTTTATAAATTAGGCCTTCGGTGCCTTTTAACCTCCCCTCTAAAAAGAGGGGTCGGGGGTGTGTTAAAGGCGTTTTTACACACCCCTTATATCCCCTCTTTCTAGAGGGGAAACGGTGATTGATATTTCAATACCTTAAAATAGTTTTCGTTATCTTTGCGGCGGATATACTTTGATGCTATTTCTGGAAGCACAATTCAGGTTCTTTATTCATCATGGTGCGCAGTTTGTTTTTTACGATCCACTTCAAAGGAACGCGTATATGTTTCTTTATCACTGGCGCGGCATTACCCACCATCCAGCACTGTTTATCGCAGGTATCAACGGCGCGCCGAACCTCTTCTGCCTTTTTGCTATTCCAGATATCCTCAAATGAACTTTCTTTAATATTTCCCATAGGCATCTTACAGTTCATACCGTTGCAGGGAAGGACGTCTCCGTATGGGTCTATAAAACACGATTCAGAACCCATTTCACATTTTAAGAATCTCTTACCACCATTGAGGTAATTCATAAGGCCATAATTAAAATATGCGCGGAACCATTTCTTTGTGGACTTCGACTTCAACAATTCCACTATCAATTTGGAAAATTCACCGCACACGGCGTCTTTGTTTTCAATACGGTTGTCCTGTTTGCAGAAATAGTGTGAGTTATGAAGCGTTGCCGTGGCAAACTCATATCCAAGCGCATTGGAAAGTTCATATAACGGCAACAGGTCCTCGCGATTCATATCCTGTACGGTCATCCCAAACCCAATATCCTTAATACCCATTCTTCGTAAGGTAAGCAGTGTCCTCAATCCCCGATCAAATCCATGGGGTATGCCCCGGATGGTATCATTGGATTCTTGCAAGCCTTCTATGCTTATCCGTATGCCAAGATCCGGGTATTTTTTACATAAGTCTATAATCTTTTCGGTAAAAAACCCATTGGTGCTGATAACGATTCGTTTTGTTTTATGACGTAGTAGTTCAACAACGTCAACGATATCACGCCGGACAAACGGTTCTCCCCCCGTAATATTGATAAATCGTAATCCAGAGGGTAATTTATCAATCTCCTTTAAGGTGATTTCCTCGCTGGATTTTGTAGGGTGATGCCATACATCACACATATTGCACTTTGCATTGCACCGGTAGGTTAAAATGATGCAAATTTCTTTCGGCAGAGATATTTGTTTATTTGCGTTCATAAGAATTTTATATTACCCTCAAACACACATTAAAAAGCCGTTCAATCATTACAAACCGATTTGTTTGGAGACCACATACAAACTGTCTTTCCAGGCGTCAAGGCGCTCGGTATACGTCCTTGTTGCCCTGTTTCGTGCATCATGCACCCGATGTCTTGCATTTATTTCCTGCCAGTTGATACACGTCCATCAACCCCTGATAATATTTTTCCGGATTAAGTTCTCTCTCCACAAACTCCCTGGCATTCCTCCCCATTTCTAGAACTAAATCCTTATTATGTATTAAGGATTCAATTTTTGAATATAAATCTTCAGCATTTCCCGGTTCAAACGTCAGGCCTGTTGTATTGTCTCTTACCAATTCAGGAATACCCCCAATCCGTGAGCCGACGACGGGTTTGCCTAGTGCAAAGGCCTCAAGGACAGACATTGGATTATTCTCGTACCACTCGGATGGGAGAATTACAAACATACTGTTCTTTATCTCTTTGAATAGCGCGTCGCCGCTCATATACCCTAAAAAACGAACGTTCTTCAACTGCAAGCTCCCGACTCTATGCTCCAAGCTTTCTTTTAACGGTCCGTCGCCAATAATTTTTACCTGAACATTACTATTGATGCCTAACAACCGGGCAGCCTCAATCAGCGTCCATAACCCCTTTATCTCTGAAAGTCTTCCGAAATAGGCAATAGAGATTTCCCCGATGTTTTTGTTGCCTTCGTCACTCTGTCCAAAGCTACTGGTATCAATAAAATTGGGAAGGTGTACAATTTCTTTTGCAAATCCCATGTGGTGTAATTTATTCTTTAAGAAAAGGCTTGGTGAAATAAAGACATCTACGTTGTTGTATATATCAAGGATCTTGTGGTGCAGGTACATCTCCAGGGTAGCAAGGACGCTTTTTGCAAACGATCCCTTGATACACCGTTTTCTTGCAGTATTGAAATACCGCCCCCCGCAACACGCCTCACAGGGTTTTTCGTGTGCAAGCATGGAATATGAGGCGCACACCATTTTGTAATCGTGCAAGGTCATTATCGTGGGAATCTTTCTCTTCTTTAATTCATGAAGAATAGATGGGGAAATCTGGTGATGGATATTGTGAAGGTGCGCAATATCTACCGGATACTTATCTAATAATTGAGATAATCTTTTCCTTGCCTCCAGAGAGTAGAGAATCCTGCCGGCGTTCTTAAACTGATTTACCAGCCCTTCATTATTTACAAGATCAACGTGGGGCATGAAGAAGTCGCTTGTTTCGCAAGGGATATTTTCCAGACAGTGCATGGAAAAGAATAGTGAGTTATGTCCATGCGACTTTAAGATGTCCGCAGTCCTGAAGTAAACAACCTCACTGCCACCCCGCAGATAATGAAATTTATTTATGTGCAAAACATTCATTGTTTAAAGTAAATCCAATTCCATTAAAAAATGATGATAAAATCCAGGGTAAAGAAGAATAACTTATTCTTAACAATTTTGTATTGAGTAATTCCCGACTCATGCAACAATCTTTTGATGTCTTTCAGAGATAACAGATTCATATATTTCCCGGTAGCCCATTTTTTACCAAGAAGAGAAAGGTATTTGTCAAAAATGGTTTTCGGTAATATAAAATGCAATAGTAATGTCCGGGTATGAACCTCTATCGGAAAATATCTATTAGGGGTGGTAATAAAGAAAGCGTTTGAGACTCTTTGTATTTCTTTCAAAAATATTCTTTGCGTATTTTTGCTTCCAACATGCTCTAAAACCGCATTAGACCAACAAATATCAAACTCTTTATCTCCAAAAGGGAAATGAGTATCGCCGCCACGATAAGTCACCGTTTTAACTTTTGGGTATCTGCCGTGAAACTCGTGATAATTATCCACACCTAAAACGGTTATATTTTCGGGATAGGTGTACCGTTTTTCAAGCATGTTGGCGTTTTCTTGAAATTCTTTTTCTGATGCCCCCAGGTCTAGAATCTTAGTATGTGCGTTGGGGCTGAAAGTTTTACAAAAGAGATCATACTTTCTTCTTCTGTTGTAATTACTGAACTTTTGCGCAATTTTCGGCAAACTAATCACTGCTCATACTCCTATCAAAATACAAAAAAAAGAAGCCCGCTATTCAAAAATCACAGACCAGCATGTCCCTTTCAGCAGAAGGTTTCGAGAATCAATGGCATTCTTTCGCAATTACTTAATCGGACAACGCTTATTTAAAATGGATTCCCGTTATCGTGGTTGTTGTTCCTTTTGATAGAATAGAAATACCCTTGACAAAAAATTTATACAGATGTTTGTGTATATTTTTCAAGTCGTATTTACACACCAATTTTAATAAGTAAAATATCTGATTCATTTTTGATTTTTCAATATCGTATGGGTACGAAAAATTTTTCACTAAAATAGATAAGTAGGCTTTCATTCTTTCTTGTGCTGAAAAATCATTAGTTTCAAACGAAACTGCCCCTAATCTTGCGGCAGTTTTACTGTAATCTGAAATGATTGAAGCATTTTCTTTTACCCAATTGTAAACCTGGGTCATTGGAAAAGGCATCAATATCTGAAATAACACCTTATCAAAGCCTATTTTCTTTGCCTCTTTATAGGAGTATATCGTGCGTTCATAAGTGTCACCTGGTAAACCTATAATGAAAAACCCAGTAACCGATACACCGACTTTCTTAAATGCCCTTACGGCTTTTTTAATGTCTTCAAGCGATTCGCCTTTGTTGATTTGTTTATACACTTCGGGATGAAGACTTTCTACGCCTAGGCACACGTTAGACAAACCTGCTTCTTTCATTAGTTCCGCTAATTTGTCATCCACGTTGTCGGCGCGTATCCCATTAGAACAATCCCATGGAAATCCAAATCCTTCCTTTACGTATCTGCTGCAGAATTCCACCACTCTTTCTCTTTTTAAAGGAAAGTTATCATCCATTATTTGCAAGGAATCAATCTTGTACATTTTGGTTGCCCATCGTATTTCCTGAATGATATTCTCTACACTTCTTGCACGCCATTTTTTGCCAATAACCGCTGGCGCTAAACAGTACGAACAGCTATAGGGACAGCCTCTACTTGTTAAAATAGGATATTTTTCAATCCTTTCTATACCAAAACATCTATAATCAGGAAAAGATAACACATCTAAATCATTAGTTGGCTTGGTAAATTCGTTAATAAGAATTTCACTTTCATTACGATATATTAAACCCTGTACCTTTTTTAGAAGTGATTTTTCATTCATCGCCTCCATAAGCTGTACGAAAGATTCTTCACTCTCGCCGATTAATACATAATCAACGTATTCATTATCTTTTAAAATTTGTTCCCTTGCTATACTAGTATGAACACCACCAAATACAATCGGTATAGAAAAGTGCTGTTTTATTGATCTCGCTATAACCAAACCATTGCTGTAAGTCAGTGACTTAACAGAAATACCAATAATATCGGGTTTGTAATTCTCGATGGATTCTTTAATGAAAAGTGCTGGATTGTCGACTCGATAATTGTTCAGGTCGAGCCCCTTTACAGAATGAGATTTTTTCTGTACACTGGCAGCAATATAACCAAGTCCTAGATTTAGTCCTATTGATACTCCTTTCGGATTAATTAACAACGCTTTCATAAAAATATCCTTTCATTTAACAAATATTATTTTAATGCTTTTAACTCGAAGTAAATACTCGATGCAGGAAAAATAAACGTGAGATGTCTTTCGTAAAACCCGGGGAATTTGTTTATTAACTTTAATATAAATTTCTTAAGTCCTTTCGCCTCATTAGGAAATCCAATAGTTGTTTGAATTATTTCATATTTAGCAAATGTATATCCTAGCGCATAATATTTTGTAGTGGGGACAAAATAGTCCATTGTCTTGAAACCAAAGAAATGCTTATGCGTGGGGTCAGTAAAAGCATAAAAGTTTGAGAAATGCGGTACCATGATTTTAAAAATCCCATTGGGTTGCAATATTCTATAAATCTCCTCGGTAGTTTTAACAATATCGTCAAGATGTTCAAGGTAATCCCATATCCTGACGGTCTGAAACGAATTATCTTTAAAAGGGTAGGGGTATTTGTTCAAATCGCAGAGAACATCGCTACCCATTCCTGTCTCACTGTCTATTTTAATTGTATTTTTAGTGCTTGGCGCACGTATTCCGATATCTAGAAACATTTAACTAAAAAGCATTAATATGGCGGTGGTAACTGCCAGGAGCCATGTGATGAGCCAAGGTAAACAGTGCCGTCTTGAGGGCTTACCGAAATAGACCAAATTGTTATGGGCTGCGTGAGATTAAAGGTGATGTTTTGCCAGGTATTCCCACGGTCAAGGGAACGGAAAATTCCGTTTGAATGCCCCTTCCAGGGCGCCCATCTCCCTGCATATACGACCTCTGGATGTCGAGGGTCTACGGCAACGCATTTAAAACACATTTCCCCAAATGAATCTTTTGGTAACCCGCTCTTTTCCTCTTTTTCAGCCCAGTTTTTACCGTTGTAAATATAAAAACCTGAGTTTGCCGCAACATATATACAGTCTGGATTTGAGGTATCTATGTCAATTTCGTTTATACTCTTTACATCAACCGGCAGGGCCTTATAGGGATCCGTCCATGTTTCTCCCTGGTCATCTGAACGCCTAATAGCAGATCTATTTTCCCCGCATGCGTCTATAGAATACACAATATCGCCATTGTCTTTGAAAACGGCGTAAACCTTTTGTGAGAGTTGTTTCCAGGAATAACCATCATCTTTGCTGATAAACCCCTGGGCATAAATAATATTTGGCTTTTGCGGGTGGAAGGAAATAAATTTGTAACGGTCATCCGTTCCATGAATGATTTTCCAGTTTTTACCTTCGTTGCGACTGATTGCCAGGGTCTGTTTTTTCCAGTCTCCAATGGCAGTAACAATAAGATTTTCGTCTGGATTTGGTGAAACCGCGCCGACTGGCGTTGTCTTCCCTTCCAACCGGGGGATATCTAACAAGGTAAACGTTTTCCCACCATCGTTGGTTAAGGAAGGACCAAAGTCCATTAGAAAGAAGACCATCTTTTGCCGGTTTTTGTAAAAAGCCAGAGACGATTTTCCGACGCCTCTTCTGCCGCCTGTATATCCGCTGCCTGAGTAACTCCAGGTCTTTCCGCCGTCGGTTGTTTTTATAATTCTGTCTGCTCCATTTGCGCTGGTTAGTGCCGCCAGGCAATTTTCAGGATGAACTGCTACCGGCGCGCTAAAGAATCTTCCTTTGGTAATAGCCATCGAAGTGTTATCGAGTGAATGGGGCTTGTTCCAACTTTTGCCGCCATTTCTACTAAAGAAAGGGTTTGTACCTCCGTATTTTTCCACGGAGACATAGAGAGATTCAGAATTACAAGCGGCAATTTGGTTATAATCCACATTACCGGCCAAGCCACTATTAATCGGATAAAAAGTATTACCTCTATCTTCTGAGCGGTAAACTCCGGATTTCCGCGCAGCGACGTATATGATATTTGGATCGGCTTCACCAAACGCAATGCTTGTTATCGGTAGCTCAGATAAAGGAAGTCCTGCAGATGGCAGCTTTCTCAACCCTTCTCCCTCCCTTCCTAAAATATACAATCCCGCTGGTGTTGCCACAATAAGCGCGGGGTTGTCTTTCAGGCTTATTTTTACATCAAATATCCTCATGCCCTTCAAACCGATGCATTTCCAGGTAGCGCCGCCATCAACCGATTTTAATATGCCCTCCGTATGAGTACCGGCATATATCACAGTGGTTCTATTGTTCCTAGATGAGGATTTATCGAACGCAAAATGGGCGCCTTCTTTACCCCGAAAGTACGGCGTTGGTTTCATAAGAGACCAGCTATCTCCGCCGTCCAGTGTCCGATATATTCCATCAGCAGGAGACGACATGTCGCAATAGGGTTCGGCGTTTGAACCGGCGACAAAAACAACGTTTTCATTTATCGGGTCCACCGCTAATGAGATACCCCCATTTGCATGAAATCCTTTATGCTTCATCTGCCAGGTACTGCCGCCGTCTGTGCTTTTCCACACTTGGGATGTATCGGAAACCATATACACGATATTGGGATTTGCGGCGGCGTACGCAATTCCAAATATCATCTGCATCCCCTCTCCGCCCGCGAGACCAGCGTGTCGTTGTGCAGGAGTTGTTAAGGGGACAGAAGTCCATAGATTGTCAGGAAGCGCATGTGTAGGAAACGACATTGCCATGCCAATAACTATAGAGGCACAACAGGCGATTACTTTCTTTGCCTTCATAACTCTGTCACGCGATCTTTCGTATGGGCTGCTGATGCAATGACATTCAGCTTATGCATTACCGCCAGTAGCGCAAATAGATAACCCACTACTGAAATAGAATAAATCAAATTATCCGCCATGGAACAAACGAGCATTGCTATCATGAGCCCTAGAATAATGGTATTGAGTTCAGGATAAGTCTTGTAAAAGATTTTCTTGAATAAGCCTCGTACGTTTTGAGCCCAAAAAAGCAGAAAGGGTATTAATCCAACCAGTCCAAGTTCTATCAGTATTCTCAAATAGTCATTATGGGGCACTAGGACAAATTTTGCATATTTTTTTGCTACAAAAAGAGATTGGCCTAGCCCATACCCAAACCATGGCTTATGTATGACAGCATTTTTTAATAATGAATTCCACTGTTCAAGTCTGAATGCCCAACTGCTCATGTGCTGATAACCACCTTTCGTAGTCGGTTCTATCAAATCATACATCCTGCTATAAATCATGGGTGAAAATATTACTAAAAACACTATTGCGGAAATGAGAATCCATTTTCTTGCGCTTTTTGTAAAAAGGGAAACGATAAACAAGCCAACCACAATTCCAATCCATGCGCCTCTGGTATAGGTGAGCACTGATAAAGCAAGGACGGGCGCCGACAATATAATTTTAAAACGTATATTCGACTTGCCAAACATCTGTTTTTCCAGGTAGTAAAGAAACAATATCGAAAAGAAAATAATAACAAGGTAAAAGGCAAACATATTCGGATGCGTAAAGGTAGACCAAATCCTCAGGGTGTCAAACTCCACGTCAACCTTACCTTTCCCGGTAAAATATTGATAAAACCCCACAAAAACAGGAACAAGAACGGAATAGACAATGGCCTTGACAATCTTTAGCGCATCATCTTCAACTTGTATAATATTATAAACCAGCAGGTAGATTGCCAGTAAGGATATGAATCTGATTAAAAACATCAAAGATTCAACTGCCTCTGCAGAAATTAATAGTGACAGCAAAGAAACAAACAGCACTATATAATAAAAACGAACCCCTGTGGGCGCTATTTCAAATCTCTGGCTCTTAGAAAGTTTATATCGGAAAAAAAGAAGTATCGCGAATACAATATAGAGGGCGCTGAATAAGCCTAATAAATTAACATTTTCACCAAAACGAATCGTTGTAAACATATCTATAACCGGGCGGATAAATAGTAACGCCAGGACGGTTATAAATGGGTTTGTGACAAAATAAAGAAATAAAAACAGCAGCAAGACAAACCCAATTTTTATTGATACAGGGAATGATGATGACAAAAATAGCCCAATGCTACCTAACATCATCAGACCAAAAATAATGGATAAGCCATGCGGCCAATTTGCTTTTCTTAATAGATACATTTTCCCTCTCTTATTACTTCTTGAGTAGTTTTTTATTTTCCAAAAGCTTTTGCAAACACGTACTGTTTGTCATCGAATTTTTAATTACTTCTGGTATTCTCTTCCTTAAATGATTTCTTATCTCATCACGCGAATTCCATGCATTCATAAAAAACTGATTCAGCGAGGCAACGCTTAATTCTTTAACATTGTATATTCTTTCGCTTATTCCCACCATTAAGCCGAGAATACCAATAGTCCGGTAATCATCCGGGTGCGATATACATATAGCAGGGACTAACATAGATGCGGCTGCAATTACCGAATGAGTCCTTTCACCTATGAAAAAATCACAGCACCCAATCATACCTTTCAGTTCCGACGCTGAAAAATCATCCGTAATTAATTTGATATTATTTTTATTATTACATTTTGTAAAAATTGCCTGTGCTGCGATCCTATCATCGTCCACATCTGTTGGCCCGATAGAATGGGGGAAAAAAACAATGGTTCCGTTCGTTTCTTCAATCACGCAGTCAATAAAGGCCGCCATTATGTCCAGGTGTTTTTCGATGTCGAATTTGAGCGTGTTGAATATCCCGGTTTTGTAAACGACCGTTACGCCTATAATATTGCCACGACCACAAGTTATGCCCTGATTGTTTAACAATGTTATCGCTTTTTGCTTTTCCAGCGGTTCCAGGAGAAATGCCTTATCTGCCGTTAGTTTAACCAGGTTGTTTTTAATGCCGATTTTTTTTACTAACACATCGCGGGATATTTCTTCCCGCACAGTAATAAGGTCTGACATGTTGAGACATATCTTCGTCAGGTACCTTACCCAAAGTTTTTTATATAAAAAAGGCAATATACTGGTGCCATAGACTGCAACCGGTTTTCCGATTAGCTTGCAGAAGATTATCAAAACATTGTGCATTATGGCAAACGCGCTATCGTGCGCCGCCAAAACAATGTCCATTTCATCATAAACCTTCCATATTTTTTGCGTGAATATTTTTCTGGTGATTTTTTTATTTATACGATAAAAAAGGGCATAAATCACATGCAGTGTGATATAGCTAACAACATGCGCCGCTTTTCTAAACTTTGAATTCTCCGGATCGGGTACGAGGCTCTCCGTGATTATTTCAGCGTCATTTTGGTACTTGCTGCCGTCATACTGAGGGCTTTTTGAATACAAATATATCTTCTTCTCCGGAACGAAATCCAACGTCTTTAAGATTCCCCGGAAGATGGCTTCTTCCCCTTTATTGTGAGCGGGTATTTTCTCTGGAATTAAAATCTTCAGCATGGTACAACTCCTCGGTATTTTTTATTAGTGCCCAAAATGAGTAGTGAAATAAAGGTGTTTACACTTAACGCAATGGTCATGGCCATTGCCCCGCCTATTAGGCTGTATTTGGGCACGAACCAACATAATAGAAAAACTGCCAACGCTATCTTGAACAGTTCCAGCAGAAAACGGACTCTTGAATCGTCAAAAACATAGAACAAGAACGAAAAAGGCGTGTAGACGACCACAAACAGCCACCCAATTAATAAAATTTTCATTATCGAGGCGGCAAATAAATACTCACGGCCATATAATAATTTTATAAAAAAAGGCGACGTAAAATACGCGACTGCTATAAGGATATTGATTATAGCAATAACCCAAAACGACTCTTTTGTAAAAGTTTTAAACGCCTTGCTGGACTCTTTAATAGCGCATGCCCTGGGTAATGACACCCCGGATAGCGCCCCTGTCATCAATGACACGACCATAACTATCTGTGATGCCGCCGAATACAGACCAAGCGCCTCGTATTCAACATAACGGGTCAAAAACAACACGTCTAATCTCTGGAAAATAAAGTATGCACAGCTAACGCCAAAAATCCACTTACTTAAAGAAAAAGACTTTTTCAGAACAGCCGCATTAACGCGAAACACATTGCCCGTTTTTTGGAATAACACCACAATGCTTGCAATGCCAACAATTACGGCTGCTATTAAATGTACCAGGACAACAATTTCCAAAGTAAGCTCATATTTAAAGATTACAAAAAACAATAAAGCAAAAAGCACCGATACGGTATAAAAAGAATTTAAAATGGTAAAAATACCAAATTTCTCTTTTTCCTGGAAGATGCTGGCAATAGTCATTAAAAATGATAGAAATACGCCGCAAAACATGGAAACCATTAAAATAGTGTATGTCTCCGGCTTATAAAAACAATAATTAGCCAAAAAGCATGACAACGGGTAAGAGACGCCTAGCACAACGACGGCGTAAAGCATCTTTTGAAAGATAGCCGTTTTTAAGAAATCCTTCTTTTCTCCGTCGCTCTGGCTTGTTTTTGCGTACCTGATATACGATGTATCAAAGGCTTGCGGTAGTTGCCACGTTAAAACCATTGTTACGTAAAAGATGGAAAATAATCCAAACTGCGATGGTCCAAGTGTCCTGGCAACAATTATAGAACTTGCAAGAGACATCCCCCTGGAAAAGCCGCTTCCGAGAACAACGTAGAGATAGCCGATAAACCTGTTTTTCATTCAAACCTTCTAATCCAAGAGAACACTTAAAACTGGGTAGTTTAATTCTCTGCCTATGATTGACGTCTCATACTATAAAGCAATTAGGGAAGAAAGAAAATCCCTCTTTCGTGGGAGATTGTCGGAGAGGATGGGTGCATAAATACAAAGCGCCCTCATAAACCAGGGAAAATAGGCTCGTGGAGGGTAAAAACTTGTAAAATTTATGGCAACAGGATTATCATATTTGCATATAAACCCTTGCGTTGTGTGCAGCAGTGTCGTGGGGTGGGTCAAGCTAAAAAGAGTTCGTATGGGGCTTTAAATCAGGACACCTTCTTTGACGTGCGTTTCCTTAGTCCTACATGCAGAAAGCCCTTCGGCTACTCGCCGAAGGGCTTTCTTGTTTTAATTGGCTCCCCCGGTAGGATTCGAACCTACAACCAACCGGTTAACAGCCGGCTACTCTACCATTGAGCTACAGGGGAACCTGAAGTTTATATTGTC
>Ga0082335_1002590_pt1 | contig 33293 bp, 39 predicted proteins | sample Subgrocontami58m_FD_72375 | JGI IMG/M metagenome (GOLD analysis project Ga0082335, IMG submission 72375) | Subsurface groundwater microbial communities from S. Glens Falls, New York, USA - GMW37 contaminated, 5.8 m (SPADES assembly) (version 2) ... | reverse complement strand
GCCTGTTTTTCCTCCCGCTCGCCTTCGCTGGCGATTTTCAATTCCTCCACCGGCAGCGGGCCGATGGCTGGCGCCGGCATGTCGGCCGCCGCAGCGGGCGAGCCGAGACTGGCGTGGCCCTGCTTTTCTTCGGCTTGCGTTTCTTCAGCCTGCGCTTCTGCGCCCTGCGTTTCCGCAGATCCGGCTGCGCCGTCGATCTTCATATCCGCGATATCCTCGGCCGACAGTGGATCGGCAGCCGCCGTCCGCGTGTCGCTTACTGGTAAGATCGCGCTCAAGCTGGCAAAAATGGGCTTCTCTGATGGCCCCGCCGCGCTCGGGTTTTTGAGTTCCGGCGCCGGCGTCTTGCTCGGAGTTGCCGGCGCGCCGAGACTGGCGATCACGAGCTTCTCTTCAAGCTTATCCGTGGTGATGCTGCCGATCGGGTTGCGCGGCGGCACCCCGTTCGTGATCCAACCGCTCAGGGAGGTAACGGTCGTCAAGGTAGGCGGCACGTTTTTAGCGAGCCACCCGCTCAACGGAGACCCGGGAGACCCGATCGCAGTGGCAGGCGGTACCACTGTGGTTGCTATGACGATCACGATCGGCGCAAGCAGCGCGCGCTTAACGACTCCTTCACTCATAGAACCCCCCACTACTCAACAACTCCCATTCCCCCGAATGGGTAGTTTCTCAGTTATCTATCCCTGTAATCCCCGCTCTTTTAGGCCGCATCTCCGATGCGGCGCGGGTTACGCAGGGACGGCATTTCTAGCCATCTTTTGATTGAGTGGTAGGACAAGCAAGGAAATAACGCAACCGTGATGGTAAATCTTAACTTATGGTTAACGATATAAGGGGCTGAGAGTTAACGTCTTTTCGGTGTTCCTTTGGCATGCGCGGAGCATGCGGAAAGCCTGCCACAATTATGTCTGAGATGTTTGAGAGCCGCCGTTTTGCCGCCGGCCCGCAGGTTCGAAAAGTGAAGAAGCTCAAACCGCCTGCGCCTTCGGCACCGGTGAACGGTATTTCGCGCAAAGCTGCTTCCATCGCTCCACGCGCTTCTTCTGCCGCTCGATGACCGCCTCGGGAATGTCGAGGAAGGGCGGACGCAGCGGGCCGGGATCGACATAGCCCGCCAACTTGGTCGCGATCTTCGACGCCGTCTCGCGCCACGACATATCAACCGGCACGCCGGGAGCCGGCATCATGTCGAGCGTGATGGCCTCGGCCAGTTCACGATCGCCGCGCTGCACCGCGTCGCGCAGCGCGAGCTGCGGCCACGGTCCCATCCAGGCGTCGATCGACCAGAATCCCGCCGCGCCGAGATCGGCGAGAGCGAAATACTGCGTCTGCATGACGAAGACGCTCATCTTGCCGCGCACGATCTTTTGCAGCTTCAGGAATTCTGGCAGATCGCGGTGGCTATCCTTCATGCCGATCACCGCCGGATTCTTGGTGATCTCGATGAATGCTTCGACCGGGATCTTGATGTTGTGCAGAGTAGGGTTGTGATAAATCATAATATTTAATTTCGGAAACATCTCGCCGATCTCGCGGAAGAAGCGCACCGCGTTATCCACCGTGGATGGAAAATAAAACGGCACGCCGACCAGCACGCCGTCCGCGCCCGACTTCTCCACCACCTTCATTTTCTGCACCACCTCGCGGCTGTTCAGCGAGGTCACGCCGACGAAGACCGGCACGCGCTTCTTCACGGCCGCCACGGTCTCATGCGCGAGCATGCTGAACTCATCGGGCAAGAGCGTATGGAACTCTCCGAAGCTGCCCGCCGCCGCGATCACGTTGGCGCCGTCATGGATCATGCGGTCGAGGCCCTTGTGCAGCTTGCCCACGTCCACGGTGGAGGTGGCGCGGATATCGGCCGCGTCGTCGGTGGCAAACGCCGGCATCATCGCCATCAGCCCGCCGATATCTTTTGCGCTCAGCATGGTTGCAATCTCCTCGTCGCCGCAGGTCTCAGCCGCCGTTTAAAAATTTCAGCTTTCCTGCCCATTTGCGCTTGATCTGCTCGGAATATTCCTTGTCGATCGCGTTCACCTTGGGGAAGTCGTCCTTCCAGTGGTAGGGCCGCACAGCATAGATGATAATGCGGCTGTTCGTCATGTTGTGGGCTTCGCGCCGTTCCGGCAGCAGCATGGGGTCGATATGGCCGGTCCACATGCCGTCGATGATGTCAGTCGCGGTCTTCGGATCCCAGCGCGTGGACAGCGCCCACATCACCTCCACCGGATTGGTGATGTCGATGTCGTCGTCCACGACGATGATGATGCGTCCGAGATAGGCGCTGGAGCCGCAGCCCGCCGCCACCAGGCCCGCCATCTTGGCGTGCCCGGCGTGCATCTGCTGGATCGCGATCACATTGATGAAGCGCATGCCGCCGCCCGGCATCTTCCACACGCCTTTGATCCCCGGCACGCCCGCGGCTTCGAGATCGTCCCACAGGCCCGCGGCGCGCAGCAGTGCGGAGGCGGCGGTGCCGTAATAGGTGCCCGGATGGGTCGGCTTGGCCGGCGGCTGGCCGGTCACGATCGGGCTGTTGCGGTGATAGATCGCCTTCACCTGCAATACCGGCTCCGGCCCGGTCGAGGTGTAATAGCCCGGCCATTCGCCGAACGGCCCCTCGGTCACCGAAACCTCCTCCGGCGGCGGCATGAAGCCCTCGAACACCAGCTCGGAATCGGCGGGGAAGGGGAGGCCGGTCACCTTGCCCTTCACCATCTGGATCGGCCGGCCCAACCGCGCGCCCGCCGCCGCGAACTCCGACACATGCTCTGGCGGCGTGGAAGCCGCCGCCGCGCCCAGCACCGGCGCCTGGCCGACGCTCACCACGATCGGGCAATGCTGGCCCTTTTCCCAATATTTTTTGCGGATGGTGTCGCCGTGCTTGCCGGGCTCGATGAAGATGCTCACCGTCTTTGAATCGTGCACCTGCACGCGATAGGTGCCGGCGTTCACCCAGTCGCTGTCCGGGTCCTTGGTGATGACCATGCATTCGGTGCCGATATATTTGCCGCCGTCACCTGCGTTCCATTTCGGCGCGGGAAATTTCAGCACGTCTACCTGATCCCCGGTCATGACATTCTCCATGACCGGGCCGGTTTCTACGATCTCGGGCGGGATCGGCTGCGTATTCTTGCGGCGGTGCTTGCGATGGGCCTGCACCCGCTCCAGTCCATGCCCCTCGGCCAGCGCCTTGGACGAGCGCACATTCACTGCGACCCGATAATCCGCCGGATAGCCCTTGATCTTCTGGAACAGCAGGATCGGCGGCATCTGCTTCTGCAGGCTCAGCAGATAGAGCGCGCCCATTTCCAGATTCGGATCGGCGCCCTCGATGACCTCAAGCTCGCCCATTTCGTCGGCCAGTTCGAGGCACTTGCGCAGATCGCCGAGCGCGGCGAGACGCCTTGCCTGCTCGTTGGATTCCGACATTCGCGCTCCCTCCCACGCTCTATTTTTCTTGCGACGCGCGCGACCTACTGGCCTTCCTTGAAGTCGGGCGATGCCTCGGTCTGCTGCAGATCGGACGCCAGATATTCCTGAATCGGCACGTTGATGAAGGCCGCCCAGACCGAGGCCTTGTCCGGATCGAGATTAAAATGCTGGTGCTCGACGCCTTCCGGCTTCATCGGCAGCAGCACGAGATCGCCTTTCTCCCAGTCCCAGCGCTCGCCGTCGACAATGGAATAGCCAAAGCCCTCTAAAACATAGATGAGCAGGCCGCCCTGGTGCCGGTGCTTGCCGGAGCGGGTCTTGATCTCGTGGGTGAACACCCGCCACTGCTGCAGCGGCGTGTCCTTGAAGGTTACGGGATCGAGATAGAAGCGCAGCTTCCCCTGGCGCGACTGGAACACTTCACGCTCCGCCGCCCGGACGACGACCGGTCCGCTGAGATTGCGCTCCTTCAATTCCTTACGCTGGCGCATGACGCGCTCGTAGGGGTTCTCATGGATTGGCGGGCGCTCGCGCTCTCTCGTTCTTTCGATCTCAGCCATTCTTCCCTGATCCTTCCTGACCACTGTTTTCCATGCGCCGCGCTTCGAGCGCGTCGGCCACGGTGGGCGCAGCGACATCCTTGAACCCCGTCCGCCGCAGCGCGATCCGCTTGGCGTCGTCGCAAAGCTGCTTCAGCCGTGCGCCGGAGAAACCGTCAGTCTTCGGCGTGATGGCCTCGACGATCTTCTCAAGCTCCGGCGACTTTTCGGAATTCGCCGTCCGCAGTCCGATACGCAGAATTTCCTTGCGCTCCGCGGCGCTGGGAAGCCCGACCGCGATGTGCAGGCCGAAACGTCCCGGCCGCAGAATGGACGGATCGATCAGATCGATACGGTTGGTCGCGCCCAGCACGATCACGCGCGAGAGCTGCTCCACCCCGTCAAGCTCCGCCAGCAGCTGGCCCACCACCCGGTCGGTGGTCATGGAGCCGCTATGCTGCCCGCGAATGGGCGCGATGGCTTCAAGCTGATCGAAGAAGATCACCGTCGGTGCCACCTGCCGGGCGATGCGGAAGATCTGCCGCACGCCTTCCTCGGACTCGCCGAGCCATTTGGTGAAGATTTCCGGCCCGTCCACCGAGATGAAATTGACCCCGCATTCATTGGCGATGGCTTTCGCCAGCAAGGTCTTTCCGGTGCCCGGCGGGCCGTAGAGCAGGGCGCCCACATGCGGCGGCAGCCCGCTCGCCGACAAGAGCTGCGGGTTGCGTAAAGGCAGTTCCACCGTCTCTTGCAGCCGCTTCTTGACGGCATCGAGTCCGCCGATATCGCCCCAGGACACGTCGGGAATGGTAATCAGCGTCTCACGCAGGGCGGAGGGCCGCGTCTGCGACAGCGCCTGTTCAAAGTCCTCGCGCTCCACCCGCAGGTCTTCCAGCGGAATCCGGAAGGCGGCTCGGTAGTCCGTAAGATTTCCCGCCCCGCGCCGCATGGCGCTCAGCCCCGCGTCGCGGCAAAGCTCCATCAGGTCGGCGCCGAGAAAGCCGTGGGTGCGCTTGGCGATCTCGTCGAGGAAAGCCTGCGCTGCGTCCGACAGCGGCATTTCGCGGGTATGGATTTCCAGAATCTCGCGCCGGCCGGAGGCATCCGGCGGGCCGATGAAAATCTCGCGATCGAAGCGGCCCGGCCGCCGGAAAGCGGGATCGACGGCATCGATCCGGTTGGTCGTGCCGATCACGATCACCGAATCCACGCGCTTGAGCCCATCCATCAGCGCCAGCAATTGCGTCACCGTGCGCGTGTCGGAATGCGCGCCGGTCTCGCCGCGCTTGGGCGCCATCGCATCCAATTCGTCGATGAAGATGATGGAGGGCGAATGATGGCTCGCCTCGCTGAACATGCGCCGCAGGTTTGCTTCCGTCTCGCCGGTATAGGTGCCGACCACGTCGGGGCCGTTGATGTAATAGAAGCGCGCGTCCACTTCGTTGGCCACTGCGCGCGCCAGATGCGTCTTGCCTGCGCCGGGCGGTCCATAAAGGATGATGCCGCGTGGCGGATTGATGCCGAGATGGCGGTAGACGTGCGGATATTTCAGCGGAAGCTGCACCAGCTCGCGAATGAGCTTGATCTGTTTCCCGAGCCCGCCGACGTCCTCGAAGGTAACGTCGAACGCACCATCCGGCAGGTGCGAGTCATGATAGTTGAGAATGATCTCGGTGGTTTCCCCCACATAGCCGGGGCCGTCCGCGACCTTCTGCACTTCATAGGTCGTGCCGGCGTGTGAATTGGGGAAGGGAACATAGATCACCGCGCCGAGGCTGGCCGGCGTCCGGCTTGCGATCAACGCTTTCTTGATGTGCGGCACGAGATCATGCGCCATCGACACGTCAATGGCAGGCCGCAGCTCGATGCTCTTGAGCTGCCCGACCTCCGCGGTTTCGATCTCCACCGACTCATTAAGATGCGCCTTCAGCGCCTGGCGCACGAAGCGGTCCAGCCGCACGACGCCTGAATCCTGGTCGCTTTGCAGCGGGGCATCGAGGCGCACCACGATGCTGCGCCCGCGGTCGGTGGCGATGCGAACGGTGGCGTCGGCCGCGAGGCCGAGCTTCTGCATCAGCGCAGGATCGAGCCGGATGGCCAGGCGCGCGCCGCTGGCGAAATCATTGGCAAGATGATCCACGCTGGCGTGCACATGTGCGCGCCCGCCATGCGCATGAGCGCCCTGTCGGTCGTGGATCAACTCATCCATGCAATCAACGCCTATACTCAGGGGCGTCTTCAAGCTGCTCGAAGCCGCAACCGCGATCGACCGTAGTGCATTCCAGCCAGTTCGGTTCGGCGGCGATGAATTTCACCGGCTTCTGCGGGTCCGTATTGAAGTGCTGCACGATGATGCCGTCGCTACGCAGCGGCAGGTTAAGCACGTCTCCCGCCTGCCAATGGTGCTTCACGCCGTCGATGGTGGTGTAGCCCTTGCCTTCCAGGATCATGATCACCTGGCCACCCTGGAATTTGAGCCGGCCGGAGCGGCTGCCGGGCGGAATCTCCTGCTGGAAGAACAGCATCACCGACAGCGCGGTGTCCTTGATCGAGGGATGCAGATACCAGCGCATCTGCCCTTGCCGGCTGTTTTCCAGCGGCAGGTCTGCCTCCTTCACCACTTGCAATGCGTCCTTGGTCTGCGCGCGCTGGCGGTCGCGCAGCGCGAACAGCTCGTCCCAGTGATTGACCTCGGCCAGCTTTTCCTTGCGGCTCTTTCCCATGGCATCCTTTTCCAAAAAGTGGCTCCGGTCGGCGCTTACTGTAGCCGGTTGTACAGCTTGCGCGAATTCCCGCTCAGGATGGCTTTCTGCATGTCTTCATCGATGCAGTCCGGATTCTCCACCACCCAGTTGGCCGGGTCCAGGGTCTGGTGCGGCCAGTCGGAAGAGAAGCAGAACAGATCCTTGGCGTGGCACATCTCCAGCAGCCAGGCAAAGTGCTTGCGGTTCTTCGGGATGGTGATGGGCTGGGTCGAGAAGCGCACATTCTCGAGGATATATTCGCTCGGCATCTTGTGCAGCTTCTTCTCGCCGGTCGCCAGCTTGCGTTCCACCAAGGCGATGTCGCCTCCGGAGCCCATGTAGAAATCGTCCAGCCGCAGCATCAGGTCGGGGATCCACCAATAGCCGCCTTCCTGGAAGATTACCTTCTGCTTCGGATATTTGTCGAACATGCCCTGCACGATCATGGCGGCGAGATGCGCCATGCAGTTGCCCGCGGGCGCATTGCCGAACAATTCGATCCAGGTGCGCGCGCCGGTCCACAGCGGCGTGAAGTGCGGGAAGAAGCCCTCGCTATGGCATGTCAGCGTCAGGCCGAATTCCTGCATCGCGTCCAGGATCGGATCGCATTTGGCGTTGCCGAGCGGCTCGTAGAGCGAGCTGAACGACGTGTAGACGCTGACGAATTGCTTGTGATGTCCGACACGGCGGATTTCGGCCGCGCCCATCTGCGGGTCGCGGTGGCAGATCATCAGCGACGCCTTGATGCGATCGCTGACCGGGAAGACTTCCTTGATCAGGTAATCGTTATGCGCCGCGGCGACGGCCGCGATCACCGGCTCATTGAAGATGCTCTGCGGCCGGTTGTAGCCGGGATTGAGGATCACGATGTCGGTGCCGAACTGATCCATCACGCGCAGCACGTCGGCGGCGGTCGCGGCCACGCCGTGCGTATCCTGCCCCACGCCCGGCTTCTCGTTCGCCGGCTCCGGATTGTATTCGAGGCTGCCGACCGGATAGTGGAACAGCAGGCTCTTGAACGGCTCCTTCAGATAGCTGCGGATCGTCGTCCACGGCGGCGTGAAGTGAAAGTCCGTGTCGATGACTTCCATGGTGCGGATTTTCGGGTTGACCGGGTCGGGCTGGACCGCTTCCGCTTTCTCGCGCTCAAAACCGGTGTGGGATGCTTCGTTCATGGCCTTATTCCTTTTTCAGCCGCATCACGGCGGCGCTCATGCGCACAGGATCACCTGGTCGCCGTCCATCTTCACTTCATAGGTCCGTATTTTCTCGTTCGGGTCGTAGCAATGCGTGCCGGTCGCGAGATCGAACGCCCAATTGTGCCAGGGGCAGCGGACTACCTTGCCGCCGTCGGTGATCTCGCCCTCGCACATGGAGGCGCCCTTGTGCACGCAACGATTGCTTATCGCATAGACCTTGCCGTTGGCGCGGAACACGGCGACGGTGGTCTTCCCCGCCTTGAAGGCGCGGCCCTTGCCTTCGGGAATGTCGTCGAGCTTGCCGAGCAGATATTCTTTCGCCACGTCCTTTGAACTCCTTGCAGCTATTCCGCCGCCGAAAGCTTTGCCGCCTGCGGCAGCACCTCGGCGCTATCCTCGGTCTCCTCGCGGTAGAAGCCGAGCGTGGTGAGAATGGGGGAGTCGCTGAGCGTGAACAGGATCGCCGGCTCGCGGCTTGATGCATTGACGTGCCGGTGCCAGGTCCAGTTCGGGATCGCCACCGTGTCGTGTTTTCCCCAGGCGATCTCCTTGTCGCCGAACACCGTGCGTCCTTCACCTTGCACGACGAAGGCAATCGAACTCGCCGTGCTGCGATGCAGCCTGCCCGAGAATCCCGGCGGCAATACCTGAATCTGGCACTTGATGGTGGGGAGCGCGGGGCCGCCGGTCAGCGGGTTGACATATTCAAGCAGTTGCCCGTGATAGGGATTGGCCGGCTCGTTCTCCTGCGCTTTCAGCGCGCGCAGCGTTTCCTTCCAGGCATAGCGATAGGGCTGCGCGCCGCGCGTGTCGTTCCGGCTAGCGGACCGGAACAGCAGCGAAGGCAATGACTCCTGCCTGTTCTGCTCCTGCGCGATCTCGCCCGGCTCCTCGTAGAAATTCAAATTCATGCCCACGGTGAAGGGCACGTCGAGCGCGTCCATCCAGATCGCTTCGCGGTCGCTCTCGTTGTGGTGATCGTGCCACGACCATCCCGGCGTCAGGATCAGGTCATAGGACTCCATGGCGAGCGGGCGCCCGTCCACCACGGTGAAAACCTTCTCTCCGCCTTGGATGGCGAAACGCAGCGCATTGATGGTGTGGCGGTGCGCCCAGGCGATTTCTCCGGCTTTGACCACCTGCATGCCCGCCACCAGGTTTTGCGTCGTGCCCCTTTGCAGCTTGGGATTGGTGAACATCAGCGCGCGCCGCGCGGTATAGCTGTCGGTCATCGCCTCGCAGGCGCTTTGCAGGATTTTCTGCATGTCCTGCCATTTCCACACATGCGGCACACCCGCCGGCATCGGCTCGATGAAGACCTGGCCGTTGGCGCCTTTGCGCACGTTCTGCGGGCGGTTGGCATCGATCTGCCATTGGCCGCGCAGATTGGCGGCGGCCATGCGCGCTTCCAGATCGCGCATACGCGGATCGGCTTCAGCCGTTGCCATGGGCGCTCTCCCTGTTGTCGAGCCGATCTTTGCAGCCCGTTGCCGCGTCAGCGGAAGGAAAATAGTATGGCTGCCATACTAACTTGTCAACGGCCGCCGTCTGTGCTCGGATCGCACAATCTAGCCTAGGGCGGGATTGCGGCCAACGAAGGGTTTTTAGCTATGGCGAAGGGGAAAGTGGCTCGGGCGGCGGGGGCGGGGCAGGCGGCGCAATCGGTTCCCGCCACGGCAGGGCTCGGCTTTTACCTGCGCGAGGCTTACCGCGCTTTCAGCCGCGAATTTCACGCCCACCTCGCGCGCCACGGTATCACCCACGCGCAATGGGTGCTGCTGTGGTTTCTCTCGCAAGCCGGCAGCTTGACCCCCTTGGAGCTTTCCCGCCGCGCCGGCATCCAAAAGGCGTCGGCCACCTCGGTCATCGACGCGCTGAAGAAGCGGCGCCTCATTCGCGGCGACCAGGACAGCGTGGATCACCGCAAGGTGAATCTTTACCTTACGCCGGCGGGCGTGGAATTGATGCAAAAGCTAATCGCTTGCGCTGTCGCGACCAATGCCGGCGCGCGCGGGAATTTTTCCGACAAGGAGCTTGAGACCTTGCTCAGGCTGTTGCGCGGCGTGACTGCCAATCTGGGTAGTGGTTCTTGAGATCGTTGGCAGACTCTAGTCCGTCATCCTGAGGTGCGACCCCGGCTGTCAGCCGGGGGAGCCTCGAAGGATGAACGGCCCGGGCCGTCGCCCTTCGAGGCTCGGCCTGCGGCCGAGCACCTCAGGGTGACGGAGAAACGATTGAACGAGCCGGTCAGAACTTGCTCTCGTCGATGTACTCGCCCATCCCGGATTTTACGCCGTTCTTCGCCAGCTCTTGCAGATAGAGCTTGTGGATGCGCGGGTCCTGCGCGGAGTATTCGATCTGGCAGCCGCCGGCTTTCACGTCCTGATCCACGCCGAGATAGACCTGCCGCTTTTGCGCCGTGAACGGATAGCGCAGGCTCCCCATCGCTAGCGCGAGATAGCGCGCGGGATAAGGGCTGGTGTTGAAGTGCTGGTGGAAAATCTGATCGACCGGCGCGAACACCACGCCCGGCTGCCAGGCGATGCGGATGAAATCCTTGTCGCTCTCTTGCCAGAACAGCGAATAGCCCTCGCCCTTGAGAATGAGGACGTGGAAATCCGGCCCGTGCCGGTGTCCCTTCTTGTAGGTGCCGACCGGCATCTCCGAGGTATGCGCATGCATGATGCCCTCCGCCAGAGCGAAGCGCATGTTGGAGCTTTTTGCGCCGCGCCGGTCCCAGGCCTCCAGCTTGAAGCTGGCGACATCGGCGACGAAGTTCGTCTCCCACATGAAACGCCCGCGCTGTGTTTCGCACATCTCGCCCTCGCCGCGGAAATAGTTCTCCTTGCCGATGCGTTTGCGGAAAACCGCGGGGTTATTGAAAATGAAATCGTGGTCGTAGAACTGGTTCATCATGGCGGTGAGGTTGTTCGCCGAGATGAGCCGCGCTTTTTCCGCCCCTGAGCCGTTGAAATGCTGGTACGGCACGTTCAGCGGCAGCGCGAACAGGCTGTTCGGTCCCCATTCAAAACTGTGGGTCTTGCCCTCGATATCCACTTTCGTGCTGCCGTGGCCCGACAGCACGTAGATGACCTCTTCATAAAGGTGCCGCTGGGGAGAAGTTTTACCGCCCGCCGGCAGGTCGATCACGAACAGCGACATGAAGTCGCCGCGCCCCTTGAGGTGGATGAAGGCGGCGGGGACATCCATGCGGCCCCAGTGCTGGGTTTCGACGCGGTTGAGGTCAACGGCGAAATCCTCGGCGGTCGGCACGCCTTCGGCCCTCGCCCATTCCAGATAGGGATCGCGCAGAAAATTCGCGGCCAGAACCTCGGAACTGTCCGTGAGCGGTGACTTTTCCCGCTTGTTCATGCCTGCACTCTCCCGTGGAAATGGCTAGACAGGGCTAGCAAACTTTGCGAGTTTCTCAAAAAGCAAAATCGTTGTCGCATTTTCAACAGGGGTAGCATGGACAAAGTAGCATTTCCTTACCGTTCCTCCAGCCACCTCATCCTGCTGCATGTGATCGCCGAGTCCGGGTCATGGGAAAAGCACGGCCTTGATGTCGACTATGACCGCAAGATCGGGTCGGAGGACGCGCAGCGCGGCATCGAATCCTGCGAGCTCGAATTCTGCGGCGGCAATCACGTCTCGACCTATGGCCTGCGCGCGCGCGGCAGCAGCTGGGTCTACCTCGGCCAGACTGTCAATAACGTCTACCATCATCTTGTCGTCCGCCCCGATTCCGGGATCAATGGCGTTGCCGATATCCGTGGACGAAAGCTGGGCGGCGCCGGCTCGCATCCGATCCTCAACAACTGGCTGTATCTCAAGCAGCGCGGGCTAGACCAGGATCGCGACGATTACGAGTTGATCTGCCAGGAGGAATTCAAGCCCGGCACCATGGACGAGGTGGAAAGCGACAAGAAGCCGCCTCCGCTGTGGCAGTGGGTGAAGGACGGCATTGTCGATGCGGCCTTCGTCGGCGTGCCTGCAAGCCTCTTCGCCAAGCAGGCGGGGCTGAAGATAATCGACGTCGAGCCGCTGCCGATGATCCAGTTCAGCAGCGTCTCAACCAACCTCAAGTTCGTGCAGAAGCATCCCGAAATCGTGGAGCGCTTCCTCAAGGGACTGCTGGAAGGCATTGCCTTTTTCAAAAACCGGCCGGAAGAGTCCATCGACATCATCCAGCGCCGCTACACCAAAAGCGGCCAGATGAATCGGGAACAGGCGGCCTTCACCCACCAGGCCCTTTCGAGCGTGCTGGAGTCGAAGCTCTATCCGGCCATGAAGGCGATCTCGAACGTCTATGAGGAAGCGCTGCGCCAGGACAAGGACGCGGCTAAGGTCAATCCCATGGAGCTTTGGGATATGCACCATGTCCGGCGTCTCGACGATGCAGGCTTCATCGACAATCTCTACGGCGGCCAACGCGCCGCCGGTCATCACCATAAGAAAAGCGAGGCGACGAGTAAGGATGTCAGCGGCAAGATCACGGAGTCGGCAGCGGTCGGCCATGCCGGCTGCGACGACGCCTGCGCCGCCACCCACTGAACGAGGGAGGAAGACAATGAAGCGCTTCATACTTGGCCTCGCTGCGGCACTGTCCATGTGCACGGCGGCGGCCGCGCAGGCCCCGGTCACATTCGCGGGTAAAAGCGTCACGATGATCATCGGCTACGCGCCGGGTGGCGGCACCGACGCATCCGGGCGGCTGATCGCGCAGTATCTCGTCAAACATCTGCCGGGCAGCCCCAATATCATTGTGCACAACATGCCCGGCGCGGACGGCGTTACTGCGATGAATCATTTCTTCAATCAGGTGAAGCCGGACGGTTTCACGCTGACGATGGGATCGAGCACACAGGGCGACCCGGTCGTCTATAAGCAATCGCAGGCCCAATACGATCCAACCAAATTGGAATTCATAGGCGGAATTGGACGCGGCGGCTCCACCGTGGTGATCCGGAAGGACGCCGAGGCGCGCCTCTATGACAAGAGCAAGCCGCCGGTCATCATGGGGTCCGTCGGCGGCATTCCGCGTTCCGGCATGCAGACCACTGCTTGGGGCATCGACCTCCTTGGCTGGAACGCGAAATGGGTAACCGGCTATCCGGGCACCAATGAGCTGTTCTTGGCGCTCGAGCGCGGCGAGATTGACATGACCGCGAGCAGCAACCTGTTTCAGGTGCGCAAGCTGTTAGAGACCGGCTTGGTGAAGGTGCTGACGCAGACCGGCACCATGGAAAACGGGAAGATCGTCAGCCGCTCCGAGTTCAAGGACGTTCCGGCTTTCCCCGACATGGTGGAAGGCAAGGTCAAGGATCCGCTGAAGGAGAGGGGCTACAAGTACTGGTTCAGCCTGGTCGTGCTGGACAAATGGCTTGCGCTTCCGCCCGGCACGCCTGCCCCGATCGTGGCAGCCTACCGCGAGGCATTCACGAAACTGTCGAAGGATAAGGAATTCCTCGAACTCGGCAAGAAAATCAGCCAGGATTTCGAGACCCAGGACGGGCCTGGCGTCGCCAATGTGATCAAGACGCTTGGTGAAACCCCGCCCGAGGCCATCGCTTACATCAATGCGATGCTGAAGGGCCAGGGCCTCGGCAACTGATGACTGAATGATGTCATCCCGGCCGAGCGCGAAGCGCGAGAGCCGGGACCTATGATGATGTGTTTCTGGGTCCCGGATCGGCTCGCAAGCTCGCCGTCCGGGATGACAAAAGAGAAGAAAGCACGGCCGCCCTCGACGGTGCGGCCGTTTTTTTCAGCCGCTGGTCGGCCTTGCGCCCAGCGCCGCGCCTGCGTGCCGGTCTTCGCCGGACGGGATGTGCAGGTCGATCACGCAGAGCTTGCCCGCGCGCAGCGCCGCGACGCCCCTGTCGATGGCTGCTTTGACATCGGCTGCGTTCTTCACCGGGCCGATGCCGACGCCCCCCTGCGCTTCGGTGAGCTTGGCAATGTCGGGATCCGGATCGGCGACGCGCTGGCCGATCCAGCGGTTCTTTGGCTCGCGCCCGCGCGTGCGCGCCACCGTCTCCTGGTGCAGCTCGTCGTTGAAATAGGACAGGTTGTTGTTGATGAGGATGAGCAGCGGAATGCCGTAATGCGCCGCGGTCCACAGCGCATTCGACCCCATCATGAAATCGCCGTCGCCCAGCACCGATACTGCCAATTTCCCGCGCTCCTGCAGCGCCAGCGCCACGCCGATAGAAATGCCCGGCCCCGAGCCGATGCCGCCGCCGCCGTCCTTGCCCATGTAGGAAACCGGATGCTGCAACGGCCAGATGTCGATCGGCCATCCCTTGCACAGGCTGGCGAAACCCACTTCATTCGGATCGTTGAAGGCGGCGCGCAGCGTCGATGCAACGAGATTGAGCGTGATCGCGCCACCGTCTGCCTTCGGTTTTACCGCTAGGCGCGCGCGCCACGGCTCCTTGCGGCCGGGTCCGAGCGCGTCGAGCAATTCCGCCACCGCCACGTCCGGGTCGCAGGCCATCGACACATCGGCCGGGGCCAGCCCCTGGTGATCCATGTTGAAGCCATTGGCGAGGTGAGGGTCGAGCGTCGCGCTGATGACTCGCGCCGACACTTTGCCCACTGCCTGCCCCTGTTTCATTGCTCCCGCCAGATCGATCCAGTCCAAGGCCAGGATGAGATCGGCCTCGCACAGCAACTCCCGCGCGCTTTTGCTCAAGACATTGAATGGCGCAACCACATGCGCGGGATGATCGGTCGGGAACATGGCGCCGGACTTCAAGTCGGTCATCACCACGGCGCCCAGCCGCTCCGCCAATTTGATCCGCGCCTGCCACGCGGCATCGCTGCGCTTGCCGCGGCCGATCAGCATTACTGGCCGCGCGGCCTTGGTGAGAAGTGCGGCTGCTTTTTCGACGGCGCCGCGTGCGGGCCGGCCCGGCTCCGGCGCGGTGAAGCGCGCAAGGTCGGGCCAGTCCGGCTCTTTTTCCAGCTTGGATTCCTGCAAGCCGGCATCAAGGCAGATATAGACCGGGCCTTTCGGCGCGGTGCGGGTGAGGATATTGGCGCGCGCCATGCCCTCCACCAGCGCTTGCGGCGACGAGGGCAGGTCGTCCCATTTGACGAAGGAACGTACCAGCGCGCCCTGGTCGCGCGTCGTATGGATCCAGTCGATCCAGGGCCGCCGCTGGGTATTGTCGAGCGGCCCGGTTGCGCCGATCACGAGCATCGGCGCCCGGTCGCACCAGGCATTGTACATGCTCATCATGCCGTGCATCAGCCCGACATTGCTGTGCAGCGCGCAGGCCATCGGCTCGCCGGTGACCTTGGCATAGCCGTGCGCGATGGCGACCGCATGGTCCTCGTGCAGGCAAAGCAGCATGCCCGGCCGCTCGTTGCCGAGATGGTTGACCAGGCTGTCGTGCAACCCGCGATAGCTGGCGCCGGGGGTTAGGCTCACATAAGGAATCCCCATGCGGCGCAGCATCTGCGCCGCGACATCGCTGCCCCAGGCGATTTTCTCGTCGGGCTGTCCTTCAGGCCGGTCCAATTGCATCTGTCACCTCATGCCGCAGTTTCACTTCCCATATTTTGGGCTAGAAAAACAGCGGGTTTTACATGGCCATCGACCAAGGATGCATTCACGCTTCAGGCCGCTTTATTTTTTCTGACGACGTCGGCTGTTGCAGCCAATCGGCGATGACGCCGCCATAGTCGCGCATGTAGTGCAGAAACCAGGCCGTATGGCGGCCTGGATTCGCTTTCTGGTCGGCCACCAGATCGGACAGTGAAATCCATTTCCATTCGCTGACCTCGGCGGCGTCCGGCGTGACCCGTCCGTCATGCACGCCGCCGAAGACATGCACGACCTCGTCCTCGATCAGATCATTCGATACCTCGGCGCGATAGCTGGTGACGAACAGCGGCACGAGCCGGCAATCGACGCCCATTTCTTCTGCCAGACGCCGCTGCGCCGCAATGGCGGCGCTTTCATCCGGCCGGGGATGGCTGCAACAGGCATTAGCCCACAATTCCGCCGAATGATATTTGCCGGCCGCGCGCCGCTGCAGCAGCATCAGCCCCTCGGAATTGCGCACCAGCACCGAGACGGCGCGATGCGTCAGCCCGCGCCGGTGCGCGTCGAGCTTCGGTGCGGTGCCGAGCGGGGTATCGCTGGCATCAACCAGGATCACCTTGTCGTCGTCGGTTGCTCCGGGCTTCATGCGGAGTTTTTGTTATCGGCGCCAACCGCGTCGGTGACGGACTTGAATCCGTCGGCGCGCAGCCGCGCGGCAAGGTCGCGCTTGATCTCCTCCACCAGACCGGGTCCATGAAACACCAGCGCGGAATAAAGCTGCACCAACGAGGCGCCGGCCCTGATCTTGGCATAGGCGTCGGCGCCGCTCGCCACGCCGCCGCAGCCGATGATGGGAATGCCGCCTTTCACATGGCGATACATGGCCGCAAGGCAGGCGGTCGAGGGCGCCATCAAGGGCCGGCCCGACAATCCGCCCGGGGCGTTGCGGTCGCGGCTGCGCAGATGCGGCGGCCGGTCGAGCGTGGTGTTGCCGACGATGAGGCCGTCAACGCCGTTCTTCAGCGCCACCTCGGCGATGTCGCGCAGCTCGTGGTCGCCGAGGTCGGGGCCAACCTTGGCCAGGATCGGCGGCGGGCGCATGCGGTCCGGCGCCGAGCGGCGGCGGGCCTTAAACGCCCGCACCAGCAGATCTTCCATCTCGCCGCGCGCTTGCAAGGCTCGCAAGCCCGGCGTGTTCGGCGACGAGAGATTGACCACAAGATAATCCGCAAGCCCGCACAAGGTCTCAATGCCCGTTACGTAGTCCGAGGCAGCATCGGCGGTGTCGCGGTTCTTTCCGACGTTGGCGCCGACAATGCCGCGGTGGCCGGCGCGCTTGCGCTGCGCCAGTCTCTCGGCGAAGGCGGCAAGCCCGCCGCTGTTGAAACCAAGGCGATTGATGACCGCCTCGTCCTCGTCGAGTCGGTAGAGCCGCTTGCCCGGATTGCCCGGTTGCGGCCGCGGCGTCACCGTGCCCGCCTCGACAAAGCCGAAGCCGAGCGCCAGCATGACGTCGGGGACTTCCGCGTCCTTGTCGAAGCCGGCGGCGAGGCCGATCGGATTAGGGAATGCAATGCCGAAGACGTTGCAGGCGAGAACGGGATCGTCCGGCCGGCTCGTGCCGCGCACGAGGCCGAGCTTGAGCGCGCTGATCGTCATGCGGTGCGCGGCCTCCGGCTCGATGCAGCGCAGGAGAGGCCGGGCGAGAGGATAGAGGTCCATGCCGGGGCTATCTTGCTATGGTTGCCCAACTAGAGCAAATAACCCTGCCCCGCTGGCTTGTTAAGGCAGGGCAGCACAGGCAGCCGTGGTTAACCTATGACGCAAGCCGCCCCCAAAGCGCCGCCGCAGGGATCGCCGTTTTGGCATTTTTCCTTGGGCTTTTATCGCGCGCCCGAGGTCGCTTCCGCCTGTATCCAGATGCAGGACGAAGCTGGCGTTGACGTCAATCTGTTGTTCTTCCTGCTGTGGAACGCCTCATTGCAGCGGCGGCTTTCCGCCTCCGATGTCGAGGCGATCGACCGGCATGTCGCCGGTTGGCGGCAGAGCGCGGTCATTCCCTTGCGCGCCGTGCGCCGCACGTTGAAATCCGCGCCAAGGCTGATCGAGCCGGCCGCTTCCGAAGCCTTCCGCACCAAGGTTAAAGGGCTGGAACTGGAAGCCGAGCGCTTGCAGCAGGAGGCGCTCTATAATTTTGCGCAAGCCGCATCCTTGGGCGCGCCCGCTGCCTCCGCCGAAGAGGCGGCGCGCGCCAATGTCGCCGCCTATGAGGCATTTACCGGCCGCCGCTTCCCAAAACTCGCCGTCGACGCCCTGCTCGAGGCCTTTGGCAAGCTTCAACGGCGCTGACCGGGATGGCATGATGACTGAACCAGGAAAGATGGAACGGATGACTAGCAAGAATCCCAGGCGGCTCATCGTCGGCATTTCCGGCGCCTCCGGCGTCATCTATGGCGTGCGGATGCTTGAGGTGCTGCGCGAAGCAGGCGTCGAGACGCACCTGGTCATGAGCAAGTCGGCGGAGCTGACGCTGGTCTACGAGACCGACCTCAAGCCGAAGGACATGCGCGCGCTGGCGTCGCATTTCCATGCCGCCTCCGACATCGCGGCGTCGATCTCCTCCGGCTCCTTCCCGACCATGGGCATGATTGTCGTGCCGTGCTCGGTCCGCTCCATGAGCGAGATCGCCGCCGGCGTCACCGGTTCCCTGCTGTCGCGGGCGGCGGACGTGGTGCTCAAGGAACGCCGCCGCCTGGTGCTCGCCTTCCGCGAGACGCCGATTCATGCCGGCCATCTCAAGACCATGATGACTCTGACCGAGATGGGGGCCATCATCGCGCCGATCATGCCCGCCTTTTATAACCGTCCCAAGAGCCTGGACGACATTATCAATCACACCGTCGGCCGTCTGCTCGACCTGTTCGGCATCGAGACCAAGATCGTCAAGCGCTGGAAGGGCGGCCCGGCGGAGGAATAACCGGTTTATTGACGTTTTCTTGTCTTGAATGTGCCTTCATCTTACGCGATGTCCGCCTATCTCTATGGGCTCTCCGTCGGAGGAACTTTGATGCTCCTGCGCCTTGCCGGCGCCGCTATTGCGGTCCTGACCATCCTTCCGATCGGCCAGGCGGCTGCGCAATATTCTCCGACGCCTTATTCCCCGCCGCCCCCTGGGACCTATTACGAGCCCTCTCCGTATCCGTTGGCGCCGCCGTTTGAGGCTGAGGACGAGCAAGCAGTCATTCCCGCGCCGTACCCGCAGGCGACAGCGCCGGATCGCCGGCCCGATGCCCGCACCGGACGGCCCTATCCCGCGACCCGGGACCCCTATGCGCCGGTCCCGCCGGGCCTTGTCTATCCGGACCGCGAAGCGGCGCCGGCGCCCTATGGTCATATGCCCGCCCCCGGCGTTCAGCGCGGCGATGCCATCCCGGGCGAAGGCGCGCCGCCGCGGCCGCCGCTCGGAATCAGCCCGGAGCAGCAGTCCATCATTTCGTCGCTGCCGCCCGAGGATCAGCCCGAGGTGGGCGAGCCGAAGGAATTGCCCCCGCAGTTCCGCCGCCAGCTCGTCGACTATCGCACCAAGGAGCCGGCGGGCACGGTCGTCATCGACACCGCGAACACCTACCTCTATTTCATCCTCGGCAACGGCAAGGCCATGCGCTACGGCATCGGCGTCGGGCGCGAGGGCTTCACCTGGTCGGGAACCGAGCGCATCTCCCGCATGGCCGAATGGCCCGACTGGTATCCGCCGCAAGAGATGATCGAGCGCCAGCCTTACCTGCCGCGCTTCATGGCGGGAGGCGAAGGCAACCCGCTCGGCGCGCGCTCTCTCTATCTTGGCAAGACGCTGTTCCGCATCCACGGCACCAACCAGCCGTCTACCATCGGCCAGTTCGTCTCGTCGGGCTGCGTGCGGCTGCTCAACGCGGACATCGAAGACCTCTACGACCGCGTGAAAGTCGGCACCCGCGTCGTCGTGCTGCCCGGCAATCCGCCCGCCACGGCGCAGGCCATCCCGCAGCAATAACCGGCGCAATACTCAGCGCGGCGTCATCACGTTGATCGGCTTGCCGTCCAGCCAGGCGCAAATGTCCGCGACCATGCCCTGATAGAAAAGTTTGAAATTGTCCAGCGTTGCATAGCCGAGATGCGGCGTGGTCACCGCATTGTCGAGCTTGCGGAAAGGATGATCGGGCGGCAGCGGCTCGACGTCGTAGACATCGACCCCGGCGCCTGCGATTTTTTTGTCCCGCAGCGCCGCCAGCAGCGCAGCCTCATCGACCACTTGCCCGCGCGATGTATTGATGAGATAGGCGGTCGGCTTCATCAGGCCAAGTTCCACAGCCCCGATCATCCGCTCCGTGCGCGGGCTGAGCTGCACATGCAGCGTCACGAAATCCGACCGCCGCAGCAATTCATCCTTGCTTACCCGCGTCACGCCGATTTCGCGGCAGCGTTCTTCCGTGAGGTTCCGGCTCCAGGCAATCACCTTCATCTCCAAGGCATGGCCGATCTTGGCGACGCGGGCGCCCAATTTGCCGAGCCCGATGATGCCGAGCGTGCGGCCGGAAAGCCCGGTGCCGAGCACGGTCTGCCACGGCACGCCGGCCTTGAGCTGCCGGTCCTGGAGGCCGATCCGGCGCGAGAGTTCGAGCATCAGCCCGAAGGTTAGCTCCGCCGTGCTATAGCCGATGGATTTGGTGCCGCAGACCACGATGCCGCGTTCGGAGGCCGCTTCCAGGTCGATCGCGGCGTTGCGCATTCCCCCGGTCACGATGATCTTCAAGTCCGGCAGGGCTTCGATCACCTGACGCGAGAACAAAGTGCGCTCGCGCATCACGCAGACGACCGCCACGCCTTGCAGCGCCTCGATCACCTTGCTGCTGCTTCCCAGCGGCTCGGTGAATACCTTGAACGCGACGTCGGAAATTTTTGACCAGTCGGCGAGTTGCAGCGCCACCTTGTGGTAGTCGTCAAGAATGGCGCCGCGATAGCGCATCACGTCCTCATGCCGGAATCCGTTCGGGCTGTCTCACATAGCCCGAGGATGACGGCAAGAGAGGTTGCCGGCTCAGGCGTCGGCTTGACGGATACCCGAGGCGCCCACGGCGGGACTGTCGGCAGGGGGGGTCTGGCCGTGCTTCTCGCGCCATTTGGGGCCCGGCCCGCGCATGTAATGCAGTTCCGGCCGGTAGGGGTCGAGCAGGTGTTTGGCAAAGCGCCGTGCCTGATTGGCGATCCGAGCGCTCAGGCACGGCTTTGTCTCGATGAAATACAATGCGGCTGTTTTACCCTCAGCCATGACGTTCATGACGTTTCCCCGTCAAACTTGGCGCCGCTGCGGCGCTGCCGATTTGTCGCGTTAAGGAGCGATCACGTTCGCCGGAGATCATGCGCGCGTGCGGGTTAACGTGTGGTTGGTGGCAGCGCGGGACTGTGCATCAGCCTTTCCACAATCTTACCGCCGGAACTTCATCGGGCCCGCGCGCGGCCCGAAATGCCGGCATTGGTGGCCCGTCTTTGGCTTGCTCTTTGCCGTCCGGATCGCTACATCAGCCCTGAATTTCCCCACAATGCGCCGCGGCGCGACACGAGGGCAGGGCGCCGATGGCCCGTCAGTTCATCTATCACATGCAGGGTCTGTCCAAGACCTATCCGGCCGGCCGCAAGGTGCTGGAGAATATCCACCTGCAATTCTATCCGGACGCCAAGATCGGCGTGCTCGGCGTCAACGGCTCCGGCAAGTCGACGCTGCTGCGCATCATGGCCGGCATTGACAAGGAATATTCCGGCGAGGCCTGGGTGGCCGAGGGCGCGCGCGTCGGTTACCTCGAACAGGAACCGCAGCTCGATGCCAAAAAATCCGTGCGCGAGAACGTCATGCAAGGCGTCGCCAAGAAGAAGGCGCTGCTCGACCGCTACAACGAGATCGCCGCCAATTATACCGACGAGACCGCCGAGGAGATGGCGAAGCTGCAAGACCAGATCGACAGCCAGAATCTGTGGGACTTGGATTCGCAGGTCGATCAGGCCATGGACGCGTTGCGCTGCCCGCCCGACGATGCCGACGTATCAAAGCTCTCCGGCGGCGAACGCCGCCGCGTGGCCTTGTGCAAGCTCCTGCTCGACCAGCCCGACCTGCTGCTGCTCGACGAGCCGACCAACCATCTCGACGCGGAATCGGTCAACTGGCTGGAAGGGCATCTGCGCAACTACCCCGGCGCGATCCTGATCGTCACCCACGACCGTTACTTCCTCGACAATGTCACCGGCTGGATTCTCGAGCTCGATCGCGGCCGCGGCATTCCCTATGAGGGCAATTACACCGCCTGGCTGTCGCAGAAGCAGAAGCGGCTGTTGCAAGAAGGCCGCGAGGAGGAAGCGCGCCAGCGCACGCTCGAGCGCGAGCAGGAATGGATCGCCTCCAGCCCGAAGGCGCGGCAGGCGAAATCCAAGGCGCGCTACCAGCGCTACGAAGACCTGGTGAAGAAGGCGGCGGATAAGCAAACTCAGACCGCGCAGATCGTTATCCCGGTTGCCGAACGCCTGGGGCAGAACGTGGTCGACTTCGACGGGCTGACCAAGGCCTATGGCGACAACCTCTTGATCGACAATCTCACCTTCAAGCTGCCGCCCGGCGGCATCGTCGGCGTCATAGGGCCGAACGGCGCCGGCAAGACCACGCTGTTCCGCATGATCACCGGCCAGGAAAAGCCGGACAAGGGCACCATCAAGATCGGCGAGTCGGTCCATCTCGGCTATGTCGACCAGTCGCGCGATACCCTCGATGGCAAGAAGAACGTGTGGGAGGAAATCTCCGGCGGCCAAGACATCCTCCTGCTTGGCAAGCGCGAGGTGAATTCGCGCGCCTATTGCTCCTCCTTCAACTTCAAGGGCGCCGACCAGCAGAAGAAGGTAGGCCAGCTCTCCGGCGGCGAGCGCAACCGCGTGCATCTCGCCAAGATGCTGAAATCCGGCGCCAATGTGCTGCTGCTCGACGAGCCGACCAACGACCTCGACGTGGATACCCTTCGGGCCTTGGAAGACGCACTGGAGGATTTCGCCGGCTGCGCCGTCATCATCAGTCACGATCGCTGGTTCCTCGACCGCATCGCCACCCACATGCTGGCCTTCGAAGGCGACAGCCATGTGGAATGGTTCGAGGGCAACTTTCAGGACTATGAGGAAGACAAGAAGCGGCGGCTCGGAATTGACTCAATCATTCCGCACCGAATCAAGTATAAGAAATTCAGCCGATAGCTGCCGGACGTTGTCTCTGCGGCGGCAGGAATACCGTTATCGTTCCGCCATTCCGAATCGCATATAAGTCGCCGCGACAAAAGCTTTCTCTTTGAGGAGACGCGCCATGTCGATGGCTGCCGATGATTCCATTCCTCCCCAGGAACTCGAGGGCGGCCTGCGTCCGCTGCCGCAGCTCATCTTCGGTTCGCGCTGGCTGCAGCTTCCGCTCTACCTCGGCCTGATCGTCGCCCAGGGCGTCTACGTCATCCTGTTCCTCAAGGAGCTTTGGCTTCTTGTCCTCGGGGCCACGAAATTCAACGAGCAGGAAATCATGCTGGTGGTGCTCGGCCTGATCGACGTGGTGATGATCTCCAATCTGCTGACCATGGTGATCGTCGGCGGCTACGAGACCTTCGTGTCGCGGCTTGAGCTGGAGAAGCATCCCGACCAGCCCGAGTGGCTGAGCCATGTCAACGCCAGCGTGCTGAAGATCAAGCTCGCCATGGCGATCATCGGCATCTCGTCGATCCATCTGCTGCGCACATTCATTTATGCCGGGCAGCTCGGCCAGGAGGGCGTTCCCTATACCGAAACCGGCGTGATGTGGCAGGCCATCATCCACGGCTTGTTTGTCCTGTCGGCGATCGGCATCGCCTATGTCGAACGGCTGAGCCAGCCGGTTTACGAACGGCCGCATAAGGCCGCCGGTCACGCGTGATTTAGCCCGCCTCATCCTGAGGAGCCCGCCGTAGCCCGAAGGGCGAAGGCGTGGCGTCTCGAAGGATAGGCGGCCCATGCTTCGAGACGCGCCTTCGGCGCTCCTCAGCATGAGGCCGATCAAGTTTTGTGATCAAGATAGAGTTGAATAATATGCTCTGTCGTCTGGCGATCTACGCTTGCAATACCATAGCGGCGGTGTATTGGCTGCTTTCTACAGCTCCAGCGTCGGCCGCCGACGCCGCCTTCCAGCAATGGCTGCAATCGCTGTGGCCGCAGGCGCAGCAATTGGGCGTCTCGCGGGCGATTTTCGACGCCGCCGCGCGCGGGCTTGAGCCCGATCTGTCCTTGCCCGATCTCGTCATTCCCGGCCGGCCGGAAAAGCCATCGCCCGGACAGGCGGAATTCGTGCAGACACCTGGCGACTATCTTAAAGAAGCGTCGCTCGCGCGCCTCGCCGCTCAAGGGCGCAGCCTTGCCGCCGAGCACCGCGCGACGCTCGCGCGCATTGAGCGCGAGTTCGGCGTGCCGCCGGCGGTCATTCTCGCCATTTGGGGCCGCGAGACTGCCTATGGTAGCCACCGGTTGCCGCATAATGCGGTTCGTGTGCTCGCGACGCAGGCCTATCTCGGCCGCCGCAAGGATCAATTCCGCGAGGAATTTCTTTACGCGCTGAAGATTGTGCAGGACGGCCACGCCAAGCTGGCGGACCTGCGTTCCTCCTGGGCTGGCGCCATGGGGCTCACGCAATTCCTGCCGACGGAATTCTACAAGCACGCCGTCGATTTCGACGGCGACGGCCGCCGCGATATCTGGACATCGGTGCCGGACGCGCTGGCTTCGGCGGCGAAGCAACTGGTCGCCAAGGGATGGCAACCCGGCCGCTCCTGGGCCTACGAGGTCCGCGCGTCGAAGGACGTGGATTGCACCATCGCGGAGCCGAGCCGAACCATGCCGGTCGGTGAGTGGATCAAGCGCGGTTACGCACCGTTGGGGCAGCGGCGCCCGACCCCGGCGGAGCTTGCCGAGCTGGCGTCGCTGCTGATGCCGGAAGGCGCTTACGGCCCCGCCTTTCTCACCCTGAAAAACTACTACGTCATCAAGGACTATAACTTTTCCGATCTCTATGTGCTGTTCGTCGGCAATCTCGCCGACCGCATCGCCGGCGGCGGCGGTTTTGTCACCCCCTGGAGCAAGGCGTCGCAATTGCACACGTCGGACGTCGAGCGCATGCAGCGCACCCTGACCAAGCTCGGGCTGTATCAGGACAAGATCGACGGCAAGGCGGGAATGCTCACGCGCTCAGCGCTCGGCGCCTATCAGAAATCCAATGGCCTGAAGCTGGACTGCTGGCCGACGCGCGCCGTGCTCGATCACATGCAGAAGACAGGCAGATAGCAAGCACCCGAGTTCAAAACAAAACCGGCCGGGCTCTTGCGAGCCGGCCGGTTTGAGCGAAGCGCGACGAGGGCGCGCTTAGTATTCCGGGCAGATGAAGCGGGGCTTCGACCAGGCGATCGGGCTGCCATAGGCATCGAAGGCCACCGGCCTGCGCGACCAGTGACCGCCGGGGCAGGACACCGGATAGGGCGCGGCATAGGTGTCATAGACTACGTAGCCGGGAGCCGGCGCATAGGCCCGATAGGTAGGAGCCGGGGCCGGCCGCGCCATGGAGCTGCCGATCAGCCCGCCGACCAAAAGGCCGCCAACGACCCCAGCCGCAATCGCGCCTTCGTTGCGCGCCTGAGCGGGAGCCGGTGCGGTAACCGCCACGGCGGCGATCGTGCCGGCGGCAAGCAATGCTGTGAGAGCTTTCTTCATCAGAGTGTCTCCTATCAGGGCGGCCGGGGAAGGCGGGGGCCGCGGACCGACTGAACCAACAAAGACTAATGGCCACATTATCAGCTTCAGAGGAACAATGCCAATATGTCGTAAACGTGATGTGAACAGCCGATGAACAAAAAAGCGCCCCGCGCGAACGGGACGCCTTTTTCAGCTTAATCGGTCATTTTCGACCCATGCTGCAGGTTCGCGGTCAGTCGCAAACCCGGACCCTTTGCCAGCGCGGGCCGTTGTGGGTCCATACTCTCTGGCGGGTCGTGTAGCAGCGGTAGTAGCCATAGGGCGCGCCGGAGTAATAGACCCGGTTCGGTGAATAGGCGTAACTGTTGCTACGGTTGGCCTCCGACGCGATCAGCGCGCCGACGGCGAGGCCGCCGATGATCCCAGCCGCCACCGCGCCTTCGTTGCGCGCCTGAGCAGGGGCCGGTGCGGCGAGCGCCGCGATGGCAATCGTGCCGGCGGCGGCGAAAGCGGTAAGAGTCTTCATCATGGCATCACCTTTGTTGCCTGGATAAGCTGAAGTCCCTACTTATGCAGGGCGCTTCCTGAAAACTTAACGTCCAGCGTGGCTAAAAGTTGCATGAATCCTGCTGAATGGGGGGTGAACGGCCATGCCCGAATCCCGCCATGTTCCGGATGCCACGCGGAAACCCCGGCGCTTGGCCCTCAGCCCGGCAGCAGCATCATGAGCGCCGCCATGGCCGTCAGTATGACCGCCGCCATGACGGCCAGACGCAAGGGGCTGCTCAGCATGTGCCGAAGCAAGCCAAAGCGCGTGCCTTCCGGCAGCAAATCCATCCCGCACTTCGGGCATTTGCCGGGCGCCGTCTGGCGGACGTCGGAATGCATGGGACAGAGATAAACTAGTCCGCCGTTTGGTCGGTTTTCCATCGGGCTTTCCTCCAGCGAGCTGTTTCGCAGCTCTGACGAACTCATGCGGCAATAAAACCCGCAGCGGTGAAGCGGCCGTTGATCCAGGTCAAGGCGTCACGGTCGCAGTAGGAGCAGGGAAAGGCTTCCTCATGCAGGGAGACGCCGCCATGTGGAAGAAACTCTCGGCGCTTGCGATCTTCGCTTTCATCCTGCTCATCACGCCGCTGCAGGTGATCGCGCAGCAGACGCAGCAACCCGCCGGCCCGCCGCAAGGATATTATTGGCCCGGTCCCTGGCACATGTGGAATGACGGCTACGCCTGGCCATTCTGGTGGATCGGCCCGGCGATGATGGGGCTGTTTATGCTTGTCGTGTTCGGCGCCGTCTTCTTCTTCGCGCGCGGAGCGTGTGGCTTCGGGGCAGGGCGCGGACCGAGCCGCTCGGCGCTGCAAATTCTCAACGAGCGGCTTGCGAAAGGCGAGATCCAGAAGGAAGAGTACGCGGAGAAGAAGGCCGCCATCCTCTCGGGTGCGCCGCGTTAGAGCGACGTCGCGGAAAGTTGCCGGCCGCGATAGCCGGGCGTCACGCACTGTTTATAATGTTGACTGCAAGCGGCGGAAGGCGGTTCGCATGATCTCTGCGCGTCGGCCAAATCTTTGACACTTCGGCACCAGGGAGCGCCAAATGTTCAAGAATATTCTTCTCGCCACGGACGGTTCAGATCATGCCAAGCGCGCCACCGAGGCCGCCGCGGATGTGGCTGCAACCTACGGCGCGCGTCTGATCATCCTGAACGTGCAGCCCTTGTCGCTGACGCTGCAACACCTCGAGGCCATGCCGCAGGCAAAGCGCCTTCCCAAGGCGGTGTGGGCCGACATCAGGAAGCTTGAGGATGCTCTTCTAACGTCGGCGGAGTCCGCCGGTGTCCCGCTTTATTATGTCCCGGCCCCCCGCTCGGCGATCGATGCGCTGGGCGCGATGATCCTCAACGAGGCCGTCGAGATCGCGAAAAAGAAGAAAGTGGAGAAGGTCGAGCGCGTGGCCGTGGAGGGAAACCCGGCTGAGAAAATTCTGCAACAGGCAAAACAATCGAAGGCCGATCTGATCGTGGTCGGAACGCGCGGCCTGACCAGGGTTGGAGAATTTGTCCTGGGCAGCGTGTCGCACAAGGTCGTGCACATGGCCAAGTGCCCCTGCCTCACGGTGAAGTGAGGCAGGTTTTCGTTGTGCTGCCCTCATCCTGAGGAGCATCGCGAAGCGATGCGTCTCGAAGGATGGGCGGCGGCCTTATGGTTCGAGACGCGCCTTCGGCACTCCTCATCATGAGGCTGACGAATTCGGCGGTGGGATTACGGTGACAGGATTACGAGATTACGGTGAGATTACGGAGATTACGCCGATTAGGGATTCCGCGATTACGCGCGATTACGCGATTACCGATTACGCCGATTACGGTGACAGTGCACTCAATTGTTCGCGATTACGGTGACAGTGCACTCAATTGTTCGGCTTAATCGTTGTTTTGGATTACGGTGACAGTGCACTTAATTGTCGGCCTGATCGTTGTTTTGCTGCGCCTTCGGTTTTGGCCCGCGCTTGCTCGGCCTGAGGAGGCGCTTGGTCACGCGCTCGATCCGGGCGAGAAAGCCATCACTGCCGAGCAGGCCGGCCGATGCTCTCAGCGGCGCGCAGGCGCGCGAACGCTTCGGCGTCCGGCTCGGTGGCGAGGAGATCGGCAAACCGCGGAAAGCGGTCGCGGATCGGCGCGAGCGCGGTGAGTCCGTCATCCTTGCCGCGCAGATGCGCGCGCGCGCTCGACCAGACGCGCGCGCACCGGATTAAGCGACACATAGCGCAGCGCCGCCGCGAGATGATCCTCGTCCATGGCGACCGCGCCGAAGCGGCCCTGCCAGAAATGGCCGGTGCGCTTGCGCCGGGCGTGAATGATCCCGGCATAGCGGCGATGTACCGGAGCAAGCGCCCGGCGCAGCCCGTCGCCGTCGCTCGGCGCCAGGATGAGATGCACGTGATTGGGCATCAGGCACCAGGCCCACACTTCGACATCGGCCGCGCGGCAGCTCTCGGCCAGCAGATCGCGGTAGAGCGCAAGAGCGCGGTCAGCAAAAGTGGGAACCGGTTTTGCGTCCGACCGCGCTCTACCGTTTATAAGTGAGCGCGCAATCCGGGCGGCTGACCGGTGCCCACTCAGCCTGATTGCGCGCGGTCGTCGCCGCCGAAGAAGGTGCGCGCGCGGCCGTTGCCGCGCTGGGTGGCATGGTGCGGAATGCCGGGGACGACGACGCGGGCGAAGCGGGCCATGTAGTATCGGGCCATGTAGTATAATGGCTTTGTAAGAGTGCAAAAATTAAGTGCACTGTCACCGTAATGCATGTAGTATCGGGCCATGTAGTATAATGGCTTTGTAAGAGTGCAAAAATTAAGTGCACTGTCACCGTAATGCTGTCACCGTAATGCTGTCACCGTAATGCTGTCACCGTAATGCTGTCACCGTAATGCGTAATGTCGTAATGTAATGCCGTAATGTGGTTGGCGAAGCCTCATGGATGTGTTTTCCTGTTCTGCAGCGGGCAAGCCTTGGCAGGTTGAATGTCGCTTGGAAGATCGGCACAGGTCGAAAAGATGGATGCCCCGTCCGGGCATTGCGGCTGGCGTAAGCGGGCCGAAAGGCGGTGGTTGAGCTTACTGGTAGTGGCTTTGTTGACGTGGGGCCTCCCGGCTGCGCCGTCCTCCGCCCAGACCGCCCAGACCGCCCAGACCGCCCAGACCGCCCAGCCTGCCGACGACTTCGAGACTATTCGCGCGCGCGCGCTGGAGCTGGTCAATCAAACACGGCAGGAGCACAATCTGCCGCCGCTCGCCCTCGAAGACAAGCTTAACAAGTCCGCCCAGGCGCATGCCGACGACATGTTCACGCGGCGCTACTACGATCATGCTTCGCTCGAAGGCCGCACGGCGTACGACCGTTACATCAGCGCCGACGGCAGCAAGTGGCGCCTGATAAGCGAGAACATCGCCCGCTGCGCCGGATGCCGTCCGCCGGCGAGGGTTGGAGTCCTGAATCGTCTGCACCGGGAGTGGATGCAAAGCCCCGAGCATCGCGAAAATATCCTGAGGAAAGGGCTCACCCACTTTGGCTTCGGCATGGTCGTCGATGAGGAGAAGCTGCTTTATGCGGTGCAGAACTTCGCCGGCCCGGGGCTGCCGCGCGAGCTGCAGCCGGAGGAGGAGCTTGCGCCGCTGTCGGCGGAGGGACAGGCGCGCCAGGCGCTCCGGTTATTCAATCAGGCCCGCGAGCAATCCGGCCGCGCGCCAGTCGAATTCAGCCCGGCGCTGAACGGTGTGGCGCAAGCCGTCCTTCCCGATCATGGCCTTGAAGATTTCAAGCTTGAGAGCCGGGAGGATTTGCTCGATGCGCTGCCTCGTTCCGAGCGCCAGCGGTGGCAGTCCTTTTCCGTCATGGCCGCCAACTGCGGCGGCTGCGGCGCCGTCCCCACCGCGGCCGACGTCCGGTTTTTTGCCCAGCAATGGCTGAATGACTCGAGTGACAAAGCGGATTTGCTCGACGCGCGCGTCACCCATGTGGGCTTCATAATCGCCAGCAACGGCGAGGGGATGAAGGTTGCGCTCGCGGTGTTGGGGCTAGGGAGGTGACTACCCGTCGTCATCGCCGGGCAAAAGGCGCGAAGCGCCGTCTTGACGCCTCAAAAGGCGCGAAGCGCCGTCTTGACGCCTCAAAAGGCGCGAAGCGCCGTCTTGACGCCTGACGTCCCGGCGATCCACGTTTCCCGCGTGCTACGCAGTCTCGATCGTCTTTCCCGTCAAGTCCACGGTGTCATAGATCACGACCTGGACGAGCGGATATTTCTTCTTGAGAGCCGTTCCTGCCTCTTCGGCAGCCGCTAAGTCCACAAAGGATTGCTTGACCTGCCTGTCCACTTGCAGACTGTAGCGTCCCGCTTCTGGACGCTTCTTCTGCGAAAATGTCTCGGGCAATGGTTCATTCTCCTCGCGCTCCTTAGCCGGGCGCGTGAGGGTCTCCTTGGATGGTCGGATTGCCATTTGGTTCAATCTCCTGGGGTCTTTTACATATGGGGACTGCGGGAGCGAATAGCGAGGCCGCAGGCGACGTAAGCGCCTGGGAGGGTTAAGGCGGGCTGGTTGCCGGCGAATTGATTTGTTGTCACCAATGTCTGAGCCCATGCCTGAAATCGTCGGCCTGCTGGGGCTGTTCGCCAGCTCATTCCTGTCCGCGACGCTGCTGCCCGGATCGTCGGAGGCGGCCCTCGTCGCTCTTCTCGCCGCGGGCAAGAGCGATCCCGCGCTGCTGGTCTCGGTCGCCACTGTTGGCAATGTGCTCGGCTCGATGGTGAACTGGGCGATGGGGCGCTTCCTCGCCCATTTCCGCGACCGCCGCTGGTTTCCCGTGGACCGGCGGACCTACGAGCGCGCCATCGGCTGGTACGGCCGGTTCGGCGTCTGGTCGCTGCTGCTGGCCTGGGTGCCGGTGGCCGGCGATCCCTTGACCGTCGCCGCCGGCGCGCTGCGCGTCGACATCAAGATTTTCCTCATCCTGGTCACGCTGGGCAAGGCGGGGCGTTACATCTTCATCGCGCTGGCCTTCGCCGGATGGAGCGGGGGGTAGCTGGCGTTTTGCTGCGCTCACGCCATCCGGACGATGCTACGTCTGCACGGTCAGCAGATTGGCGTCGCGCGCCAGCAGCCAGCGGCCGTCCGGCTCTTTGCGCAGGATGGTGAGCGTGTAGCCCGCGCGTGACTTTGCTCCGCCCTCATTCTGAGGAGCCCGCCATAGCCCGACCTGCCTGCGCGAAGCCGAAGCGGCTTCGCTTCGGCGAAGGCAGGAGGGCGAAGGCGGGGCGTCATCGCAAGTCGGCCTTGGCCGACTTGCGCACTAATAATCCGATCTCGGGTAAACCCGAGATCGGTGGATGGGGCGGCCACCCGATCCCGGGTTTACCCGGAGATCGGCACTATTCATGCTTCGAGACGCGCAGCTTCGCTGCGCTCCTCACCATGAGGCCGATTAAGTTTAGCAAGCGGCCCGCACGGAGCGAAGCGGAGTATAAGGCAATTCGTCATGCCCGGGCGAAAGCGCGAAGCGCGTCTTCGCGCTGAAGTCCCGGCCATCCACGTCTTGCGGCACTATTTTTTCGTTTTCGCGATCACCTTGATGGCTTCCTTCGGGTCGAAGCCGATCGCTTCGGCCCATTCCATCAGTTCGACAGCACCGACGATTTTTTGTCCGGTTTCCACGTCGCTGACGTAGTCCTGACCGCGCTTGAGCCGCTTGGCGAGGTCCACCTGCCGTAGCTTGGCTGCTTTGCGCTGCTCGATCAGAAACGTTCTTAAAGCGTCGTGCCGCGGTGAAGCAAAGGTACGGGCCATAGGTCGCCTCCAAAACGGGAGGCGACTTCAATAAACGGACTTTTCACATATGGTAAGAAACCATATTATTAGGGATGGCTACCAAACCGAGCCCGCCCGCCGATCCTGCGCAAGCCTGCGCCATCCTTGTCGAGTGCTACGCCGACGGGGCAGGGGCGGAAGCGCTGCTGCGCGCCTTCCTTGCCGAGCGCGACTGCAATCGCTCCGGCGCGCGGTTCTGGATCGCGGTGTATGGGAGGATTGTGGGGCAAAGCTGATTTGAGCGTGATATAAAGTCCGACATGGCACGGCGATCGACAACCGATTCCCGCACCGAGGCCGAGAAGGCTTTCAAAGCCGCGACCACCAAGTCGGTCGAGCAGCCGGCGGCGAAAGCGCCGTTGCTGCCCGGGGCGAAGGAGACGGTGTCGCTGCGCATCGACCGCGACGTGCTCGACTTTTTTCAGGAAGACGGCCCCGGCTGGCAGGACCGCATCAACGCGGCGCTGCGGAAGGCGAGTGGGAAGTAGGGGTGTCAATTTCTTTCGTCATGCCCGGCCTTGTGCCGGGCATCCACGTTTTTCTGCGCTACCTTTTCGGCGTCTTTGCGAGCCGCTTGATGGCGTCCCGTGGGTTGAAGCCGATGGCGTCAGCCCATTCCATCAGTTCGACCACGTCAATGAGCTTCTGCCCGGTCTCGACATAGGTCACGTAGGACTGCGAACGGCCGAGCCGCTTGGCGACGTCTACCTGCCGCAAGTCGGCCTTGTTACGTTGTTCTACGATGAACGCCCGCAATGCTTCATGACGTGGCGAATCGAGTGTGCGGACCATTGAGCCCCCCTTAGGAGGCGTTTCGTTTAAACTAGCTTTCTTGGTACCCAGAAAGTTGGTATTAAACCCGCTTATGGGGCAACCGGATCAAGCAAGGCCGCCCGCCGATCCTGCGCAAGCCTGCGCCATCCTTGTCGAGTGCTACGCCGACGGGGCAGGGGCGGAAGCGCTGCTGCGCGCCTTCCTCGCCGAGCGCGACTGCAATCGCTCCGGCGCGCGGTTCTGGATTGAGGTGTATGGGCTGGTTGTGGGCCAGGAGAAGCAATTGTAGCCTGCCATACGGGAATTGACAGAAGGGCAGATTACGCTTTCGCTAACCGCCTTCCGGGCTGAGCAGATCACAGGAGAGCAGATCCGATGTTTGTCGTACTTCTCAAATTTGCCGACAAAGCCAAGGCCGGCCCATTCATGGAAGGCCACAAGGAATGGATCAAGCGCGGGTTTGACGACGGCGTGTTTTTGCTGGCCGGCAGCCTTCAGCCCAATCTGGGCGGCGGGATTCTCGCGCACAACACGTCGCTGCCGGACCTGGAAGCCCGCGTGAATGCCGATCCGTTTGTGGTTGAGAATGTGGTGACGGCGGAAATCCTGGAAATCACGCCGGCGAGGGCGGAGGAGAGGCTGAAGTTTCTGGTGGGGTGAATAACGTCCAGCGTCATTCCGGGACGCGAACGTAGTGAGCGGACCCGGAATCCAGATGCGAATACCACGGTCGTTTCTGGATTCCGGGTTCGCGCTGTCGGACGCCCCGAAATGACTGTGGTTGAATCGCAGGCAAAGGAGCTATCGCCGAATCTTGGTGACGGGCGGGGTCAGGCGGCGGCGGTTTGAGCTTGCGATGTGACGACCTCGACTCCGTCGTTGAACTTTACACCTTGGATGACCTTCGGCAACTGGGCAT
>Ga0082335_1002589_pt1 | contig 33297 bp, 25 predicted proteins | sample Subgrocontami58m_FD_72375 | JGI IMG/M metagenome (GOLD analysis project Ga0082335, IMG submission 72375) | Subsurface groundwater microbial communities from S. Glens Falls, New York, USA - GMW37 contaminated, 5.8 m (SPADES assembly) (version 2) ... | reverse complement strand
CAAGCCGCCGCGAAAGCCGCCGCGAAAGCCGCCGCGAAAGCCGCCGCGAAAGCCGCCGCGAAACTCCCAGGAGCACGATCCGAACGAACGAGCACGACCCATGCCCCCAACGTGCGGATTCCTGCTCGAGGGGCCGTTGGGTCGTGCTCATTCATCGAAAACGCGCGTTTGACAGAAGCTCGCCGGCTGAGCGGCCCCGAGCCGGCCGAGCGCCTGAGCGGGTGGGGAGCGGGTGGGGAGCGGCCCCGAACAGCGCGGATCTGCGCGGTGATGCTTCGCCGATCGTGCGTGACGGATTCGGCTACCGGCACTGAGCCGCGAGCTGACGGCGGGTATGCCCACCGCGCATGGACGGGGACACATGGACGGGGACCCATTTGACCGACGGCGGCTCGAGTGCTACAAAGGCCTGCTCCCTCCACGGCGTCACCGGCCCGTGTCGGACCGCGCCCGCTCACCCTCGACCCCGCCGCTCCAACGGCAGCCAGTTCGACCGTTCGAAAGGATCAGACTTCGTGACCTTCTCCGAAATGGACAACGCGACCAGCCCCGTCGCCACGACGAGGCTCAAGCGACAGCTCGCCGAACAGGCGATCGCCCAGGCGGCCGCCGGCAAGTGGCTGGATGCCGCGGAGACGAACCGTCGGCTCCTTGAGGTCGGCCCGGAGGCGGACGCGGAGAACCGGCTCGCGAAGTCCCTGTGGGAACTCGGCGAACTCGGTGCAGCGCGCGAGCACTACCAGGCTGCCCTGGCGCTCGATCCGACGAACCGGATCGCCGAGCGGAACATTGACCGGCTCAAGACCCTGCTCGTGTCTGCCGGTGAGCGGACGGTACCCGCCCAGGCCGGGAGCAAGGCCTCGGTCCGGATCTTCGTCGAGGAGACCGGCAAGACCGGATTCGCCTACCTCATCGATCTTCCCGACCCGCGCAAGCTCGCCCAGGTGAACCCCGGCGACGCGGTCGAGCTCACGCCCGAGGGCAACCGGCTCATCGCCACGAGCAGCGGCGTCCGGATCGGCGTGGTGGAGCCGCGCGTTGCCGCGCGCCTCCTGAAGCTCGTCGCAGAGGGCAACAAGTACTCTGCGGGCATCACCTCCCTCGGAGCGGTCGACGTCCGCATCATCATCCGCGAGATCTACCAGGACCCGCGCAACTACGGCAAGGTCAGCTTCCCGACCGCCGCCAAGTCGACGGACCTTCGCCCGTACACGAAGGGCACGCTCGTCCGCGAGGACGAGGAGCTCGAAGAGGATCTCGAAGACGACATCGAGGACGAGGAGATCACGGACCTCGATCGAGCCCTCCCGCCGGATGACACGACGGACGAGGCGTTCGTCGAGGAGAACGACGAGCTCGACGAGGGCTAGCCTCGGCGACGAGGGCCAGCCTCGGTCGCGGGTCCGGCCCCCATCCGCGCAACCCTCAGTTCCGCTGTTCCGATGAACGAGCACGGGCCAGTGCCCAGTTATGACGGAATCTGCACGGTGGGGAGATGGGCCACGCTCGTTCGTGCGAATCGCGCTTCTCACGGGAGCGCGGACCGGGCTGGGGAGCGCGGACCGGGCTGGGGAGCGCGGACCGGGCTGGGGAGCGCGGACCGGGCTGGACTATCTGCGATTCCCACGGACGTTGTTGAGGGGGACCTCCCGGGGGCTGATCGAGCTGGCCGGCTGGTTGATCAAACCGGGCCCGCCCACGCTCGGCCGAGGGGCGGAATCGACGGATATCGTGCTCGGCCACGCTCACACGCAGCGCACTGATGAACCAGCGCGATCAGGGCGTCCAGCAGCCGATCTGGCAGGGCGTTGTCTGCGGCAGCTAGACCCCTGCGGCCACGCGCGCGCTCCGGGCGTCGGCGGCCAGTTCCGCAGCGAGCCCGGCCAGGACGCCGTCGACCGTCCGGTCGCGGCCGGCGGGAGACCGGCTCGCGCCCGTGTCGCGCAGGATTCGCGCTCTCTCGACCGTCGCCTCCTCGATCGCCTCGATCGCGCGGTACAGCCCGTAGCGGACATCGGCCTCGTCGTCCCGCCACGGCCAGCCCGTTTCGAGCGCCGAATCCGGGATCGCCAGGAGATCGGCAGTCGACGCCGCCAGCGCCGCGCGGAGGTCGCGGACGGCCGGCGCAACCGGCAGCGTCGGGTCGGGCGTGTGGGCCAGGAGGAACGCGTCGTCGGTCACGTGGGCCAGCGTAGAGCCGGTGGCCGTCTGCGACAATCGCGCCATGGCGGGTCGCGCACTCCTCTCTCGCGCCGAGGCCGGATTCACGATGCCGGTATTCGAGCGCCTCGCCCCTCCGCCTTCCCCGGACCTGGTCCTGGCCCGTCTCGAGGCCGCCACCGCCCCGGGTGACATCGTCGCCGACCTCCACGGCCGGGGAGGCTGGATCGCCCGCGCGGCGATCGATCGACAGCGCCGCGCCCTCTCGCTGGAGAGCAGCCCGCTGACCCGCCTGCTCGCCGAGGTCGTCCTCCGACCGCCCGACCTGCGGCACCTCGATGCCGCGTTCTCGACCCTCAGTGCCTCGCCCCGAGGTGATTCCAGCCTGAAGCTGGCGATCGGGGCGTTCTTCACCACCCGCTGTGCGACCTGCGAGCGCTCGCTTGTCGCGGACGAGTTCGTCTGGTCGTCCGAACCGGCGCCGGTGCTGGCACGGAAGGCCTATCGGTGCTCGGTCTGTCGGGACCAGCGGGGCGGGCTGGAGCAGCGCCAGGCGCCCACGGATGACGCGGACCTGGCGCGCGCGCTGGCGGATGTGGGAGCCGCCGCGCTCCGTCATCAGCTGCGGGACCGCTTCCCGGCCCCGGGCGGGGCGGAGAACCTCGCCGACGCCATCCTCGACCTCCACACGGACCGCCAGCTCGCCGGTCTCGCGGCGATTCTCGAGCGGATCGAGGGTGATCTGCGCGCGGCACCGGTCGAGTCGGCACTCCGGCTCGCCTTTCTCCACACCGTGCTCCCGGCGAGTCGCCTCGGTACAGGGCCGGGCCGGATGCCGTCGATCCGGATCGGTGGGGGAGTCATTCGCTCGCCGATCCCGGAGAACTTTCGCGAGCGCAACCCGTGGCGGGCGTTCGAGGAGGGGTTCCGGATCGTCCGTGCCTTCGTCCAGCGGATCGAGAGCGGGGCGGTCGGGCCGCTCGATGCCCGCCTCGGTATGGATCTGCGAAGCCTGGCCGAGGGCGGAGCCACCGCCGTCCTGCGGGTCGCCACGCCCGGTGCACTGTCGGCCCTCGCCGCGGACGGCGCCGCGGGGCGCGAGCCCGGTCGGTCCGATCCGTCACCCCGGATCCGCCTGGTCCTCGGGCAGCCCCCGCTGCGGCTCAACCAGGAGCGCCTCGCGGCCGCCTATCACGGCACCTGCTGGGCTCTCGGGCGCGAGGCCGCGACGCTCCTTCCGATCGAGGCACTGGCCGGTCCGGCAATCCGAGCGCCCTGGTCCTGGCAGGCCTCGGCCCTTCGTCGGTCGCTTGAAGCGGCCGCGCCGCTCATCGCGCGCGACGGCCGCGTCGTGCTCCTCCTCGAGAGTGGGGGTGCGGAGGCGCTCGTCGCCGCCGTCCTGGGCGGCGTCAGTGCGGGCTACCGGCTCGCCGATGCGCGGCTCGCCGATGCGGAGGAGGACGGCGGTGGGATCGTGGAGCTCGTCCCACCCGGTGCCGCGGCCCCGCCGGGCCCACGGTCGCGCGCAGGTCGCTCCCTGGACCCGGTGCCCGGCGGTCCGGGCGATCCGGGCCTGGTGCCGGGGCGCGGCCTGTTTTCGCCCCCGGAACACGTCGATGCGCGGCCGTTCTCACACGTTGAGGCGACCGGAGCCATCACCGACCTCGCGGTCGAGGTTCTCCGCGAGCGTGGCGAGCCGGCTCGATTCGAGCGGCTCCTCGGGGAGATTCTCGTCGGCCTGGACCGGGCCGGCCATCTCCGGCGGTTCGTGTCGGCCACGAATGGGGCGCGCGATCCGGGCGGACAGGCCGCCGACGCCGGCGTCGACCATGGAACCGTTGATGACGCTGACGGTGATGTCGTCGAGCGTGTCCTCGCGCTGATCCGCGACGAGCTCGGCCGTCCCACCCAGCGGCGGGTGCGCGAGATCGAGGCCGGACGCTGGTGGCTGGAGGGCCGCCGAGATCTGGAGGGAGCGGCGGTGCCCCTGTCCGATCGGGTGGAGTGGGCAGCCTACAGCCTCCTTTCCACGGCCGGCAGCCTCGATGAGGCTGCCTTCAACGAACGGATCGCTTCGCTCTTCGCCGGCCACGACCTCCCGGACGAGGCACTCGTTCGAGCCTGCCTGGCGAGCTATCGGAGCCCGGCATCCACGCCCGAGCACCTCATCACAGGCGAGGATGTTCGCCGTCGCACGGCCGAGCACACGGAGCTGCTCGCTCGCCTCACGGACGGCGGCCACCGACTGGGGATGAGCGTCTGGATCGGCCGCCGTGAGCAGGCGCGCCGGTTCGGAGCGGGGACGCTGGGCGACCTGCTGGAGCCGCGCGAACGGACCGCCTGGCTGCCGTCGATCGCCCGGGCCACGGCCGAGGACCTCGAGGACGTGGATTGCATCTGGTACCTGCGCGGACGGACCGCGTTCCTGTTCGAGGTCGAATGGACGGCGATGCTCGGCGATGTGCTCCTGCGTCGACACGCCCGGATACCGTCCGACGATCGCCTCGTGCGGTTCCTCGTCGTCGCCCCCGAGCGAGCCGACCTGATCCGCCACAAGCTCGATACCTCACCCGTGCTCCGGACGGCATTGGAGACGGACAACTGGCACCTGGTCCTGTGGCCGTACCTCCGGGCCTGGCTGGCCGGCGATCCGATCGATCTTGGGGCCCTCGAGCCGTACCTGGGGTTGGAGCCGTCCGTCGAGCGACCCGGTGAGCAGCTCGGGTTGTTCGAATCTCCGGACGCGCTAGGCTAGACGTCACTTTTCGGCGCCGCGGTCTGGGATCCGGAAGCCGCCACTTCCACGGAGGACCACGTGCCGAACCTGCCGTCCGCGGTTGACCAGCTGGCCGAGACGTTCTGGGACCGCTTCCTCGAGATCAGCCCGATCACCGCCACGCTCAACGGCGACGATCTGTACGACGACCGGTTGCCGGACCCGGGGCCGGAGGGTCGAGCCCGGGCGCGTGACCTCGCGACGTGGGTCCGGGACGCGGCCCGGGCGATCCCGGACGCCGGGTTGTCCGTGGAGGAGCGGATCACCCGCGACATGCTCGCGGTTGTCGGCGACGTCTTCGTCGAGGAGGACGATCTCCGCCTGGATACGCTCCAGGTGGTGGACCAGATGGGCGGCCCGCAGACGTTCCTGCCCCAGCTCGCCGCACTCCAGCGGACCGATACGCCCGAGCGACTGGAGGCCTTCGAGGCGCGGCTTCACGCCTACCCGACGTACATGGCGGCGAACGTGGAGCTCGTCCGGGAGGCGCTGGCGAGTGGCCTGACGGCCCCCCGGATCGTCGCCCAGCGCACGATCGCCCAGCTGGAGCGAATGCTCGCCACCCCGGCCGAGGATTCGCCGGTCCCGATGATGCTGGGGCGCCTCGGCACGAGTGATCGGGAGCGGATCGTCCGGACCATCCGGGACGAGGCCTACCCGGCCGACGCCGCCTTCCTCGAGGTGCTCAAGGGCGATTACCTGGCGGCAACGCGGACCGACCCGGGCATCTGGTCGGCGCCGAACGGCGGCGCGATCTACCGGACGTTCATCCGCCACTGGACCACCCTCGACGCGGACCCCGCCGAGGTCCATCGAATGGGACTCGACGAGCTCGCCGAGATCGAGGCGGAGCGTCGGGTGATCGCCCGCGCGGCCGGGTTCGGCGATGACACGAGCGCCTATCGCCGCGCCCTCACGCTGGACCCCGCGAACATCCCGGGATCCCGCCAGGAGCTCGTCGACCGGGCGCTCGAGGACATCGAGCGGGCGAATGCCGCGGCCTCGTCGGCGTTCGGTCGGACGCCGCGGGCCGCGTGCCGGGTCATGCCGGTGGAGGAATACAAGGAGCGCGACGCCCCGTTCGCGTACTACTTCCCGCCCACCGCGGATGGCTCGCGCCCGGGCACCTACTACGTGAACACGTTCGACCTGCCCAGCCGGCTGTACTCCCGCCTCGCCTCGACCACCTATCACGAGGCGACGCCGGGCCATCACTTCCAGATCGCGCTCGAGGTCGAGAACACCTCGCTCAACCGTTTCCGCCGCTTCGGATCGCGCATCCTGGGCGGCGCCTATGTCGAGGGCTGGGGCCTGTACGCCGAGCGGTTCGCCGACGAGCTGGGCCTCTACCGGAACGAGGCGGAGCGGTTTGGCATGCTCGACGCCCAGGCCTGACGGGCCGGGCGCCTCGTCGTGGACACGGGCATCCATGCGCTCCGCTGGACGCGCCAGCAGTCGGTCGACTACCTCCTCAACGAGGCGGGTCTCTCGTCGACGGACGCCACGATCGAGACGGACCGGTACATCGCCTGGCCGGCGCAGGCTCTGACCTACAAGCTGGGCCAGTTCGAGATCCAGCGGCTGCGTCGCGAACTGGAAGCTCGCGACGGCGCCGACTTCGATCTGCGCACGTTCCACGACGAACTCCTGGCCCACGGCTCACTGCCGCTCTCGACCCTCGCTCGCGAGCTCCCGAACTGGGTGACGGCCCGGGCCTGAACTCAGCGGCCGGACCGGCTCAGCGCTCTGGGTTCAGCGGCCTGAACGGGTCACGAGTCGAAGCCGATCCCGATCGCGTCGAGGGCTCGGAGGAGCGGCCCGCGCCGCCCTTGGCGCTCGTCGGCCCGCGCGAGTTCGCGCCGAACGGTCTCCACCTACTGGCGTGCGCATCGGCGCCACACGACGATCACCGTCAACGGATATCGCACGATCACCGCCGTTCACCGACGAATCTCGCATTGACGGTACGGTCGGGCATGTGGCACGATTCAGGCCCACGTTCCGTCCACCGCAACGGGTCGTCGCGCACCTCGCATCGTGCGACCGAACCGCCGCTCCACAAGCCGGAGGCATCATGGCCAGCTCCGCCAACCAGCCGACCCCTCTCGCCCGGGCCCGCCAGCTCGACCTGTACCGGCGAGCGCTCAAGACGTTGCCCGGCGGGACGAACTCGAACTTCCGCGCCTGGGGCGAGGACACCGTCTACATCGATCGCGGACGCGGCGGTCGGATCTGGGATATGGACGGCAACGAGTTCGTCGACCTGCGGATGGGCTATGGCCCGGTCATCCTCGGGCACGGCGACGAGCGGGTGGACGACTACGTCAACGAGCGGATGCGCCGCGGCGTGAGCTTCTCCCTGACGAGCGAGGACGAGATCCGGGCAATGGAGCTCGTGTGCGAGTTGACGGGCTGGGTGGACATGGCTCGCATGACCGTCTCGGGCACCGAGGCCACGATGCACCTCATGCGCCTGGCGCGGGCGTTCACGGGCCGCGACAAGATCGTGAAGTTCGAGGGCCAGTACCACGGCGTCCACGACTATGCCCTGATCAGCGTCTCTCCCAACAACATGGCCGACCTGGGGGATGCGGACAACCCGGTAGGCCTGGCGTGGGGCCGGGGCATCCCGAACGCGGTCGCGGACACGATCATCCCGGCCCGGTTCAACAACATCGAGCGTCTCCGCCGGCTCTTCGAGAAACAGGGCCACGAAATCGCCGCGGTCATCGTGGAGCCGGTCCTCGGCAACGCCCAGGGCATCCTCCCGCAGGAGGGCTTCCACAAGGCGATGCGGGCCCTCACCGAGGAGTTCGGGATTCTGCTGATCTTCGACGAGGTGAAGACCGGCTTCCGGTTCGCCAAGGGCGGCGCCGCCGAGTTCTTCGGGATCACGCCGGACCTGGCGTCATACGCGAAGGCCATGGGCAACGGCTATCCCGCCGCCGCGTTCGGCGGCCGCCGCGACATCATGAGCCTGCTCCCCGAGAAGGTCAGCCACGGCGGCACCTACGCCGGCAACCGGGTGGCCGCCGCGGCCGCGGTGAAGACCCTCGAGATCATCCGGGACACGGACGCGCTCGAGACGGTGCACCGGACGGGCCGGCGGATCCAGGATGGCCTGCGCGAGGTGGTCAACGAGGCCGGGCTGCCGTTCCACTTCACGGGCCACCCGTCCATGTTCGGGATCATGTTCACGGACAAGGTCGCGACCGAGTACCGCGACTGGGCGGACACGGACCACGCGCTGTACGACGCGATCGCGGTGGGAATGCAGGTCCGCGGGGCGATGCCCGAGCCGGACAGCCGCGAGCCGTGGTTCGTGTGCGAGGCGCACGCGAAGGACGACTCCGTGGACATCGCGGTCACCGCTTTTGAGGAATCGCTGCGGGTCGCGCTCGATGCGCGGGCCCGCGGTGAGCTCCCGTCGGCCGACCACTGAGCCGCGGCACGTTCTCCGGACGGCCGATCTGACGATGGAACGTAACGGCGTTCGGAGCGTCGACCGCGCGGCCGCCCTCCTCCTCGCCCTTGGTGAGAGCCAGGGCGAGGCCGGGGTGACCGAGTTGTCCAGGCGGCTCGGCCTCCACAAGTCCACGTCGTCGCGCCTCCTCGCCACGCTCCAGCGTCGCGGCCTGGTGGAGCAGGACGGGGAATCCGGGAAGTACCGGCTGGGGCTCGTGGTCATCCGCCTCGCCGAGCGGGCGGAGCGGACTCTCGATCTCCGGTCCATCGCGCTGCCGGAGCTGGAGCGGCTGGCCCGGGCGACCCACGAGACCGCCGGCCTTGGTGTGCTCGATGCCGACCAGGTCCTGTTCGTGGCGCAGGCAGACGGCCCGAACCTCATCGCGTCGGGGGACTGGACCGGCCGCGCCTCGACGCTCCACGCCAACGCCTCGGGCAAGGTGCTCCTCGCCTCGCTGGCCGAGCGCGAGGTGCTCCGCATCGTTCGACGCGGCCTCACCCGATACACGGACCGGACGCTGACGGAACTGGAACCGCTGCTGGCGGAGCTGGCCCGGGCGCGGCGTCGCGGCTACGCAACGGCGGCGGGCGAGCTGGAGCACGGGCTCAACGCGGTCGCGGCGCCGGTGCGCGATGCCCGTGGGCAGGTGATCGCCGCCGTCGAGGTCTGGGGACCGGCCTTCCGGCTTTCACCCCGTCGCCTGCCCGAGCTCGCGGCGCAGGCCCGGGAGACCGCCGCCGCGATCACGGTTCGCCTCGGCGGCGTCGCCGCATAGATTCCGGGTCGGCACACAGCCCCGAGACTGAGGCGCCCGCCCCCCGCCGCGCCCGAACCGACCGCTCTCCCCGTTCGCCCCGCGCAACTACCGGTTGCCGGGTTCGGATGAGCGAGCACGCGCCGTCGTACCCACAGCCCACGAGGCGCAATCTGGGCGTGTCGGCCACGCTCGTTCATGGCAATCGCGCGTTCTGTGGTTTCGCGCCCGGGCCAACCGCCTCTCGCCATCGCGCCGCGCCATCAGCGTAGTCACGAAAGGGTGCCAGGCCGCGACGACCGTCGAGGCGGCTCGCGAGGAGCCAGTCCCGCCGCCGGCTGGACGGATCGATCAGGGCGAGGCCGCGCCCGGTGGCCTCGGGGCCTGTCCCAGCGGGCAGGGCGGGGCCCAGCAGTCGCCGCATCGCGACGGCGCGGACCGGGAATGCCACCCGCAATACCTGGCGGTTGGTTCGGATCGACCCCTCCACTTCCTCGGATGCGAGGATGAGCAGCCACGCTCGAACATGCCGCACCCGCCATCCCCGCGATCGGACGAGGTCCGGCCCCACGCGTTCGTACCAGGCGAGCTGCCGCTCGGCGGCTCCGATGTCGTCGAGGGTTGTCTTCACCTCGATCACGAAGAGCGTTCCGGTTCCACGATCGAATGCCATGAGATCAATCCAGCCGTGCGATCGGCCCTGGGTGATCTCGACCTCCCGGAGGCACTCGAATCCGTGCGCCTGAAGCCGGCGCTGAACATGGGCCGAGCATCGGGCGTGGACGATGTCACGCTGGCGGGTGCCGATCATCGCAGGCTGCTGAGCTGCGACCTCGAGATCGAGCCCGAGCGCCCGGGCGATGCGCTCGACGACGTCGATCGTCGGGTTCGCATGGCCGAGCTCGACTGCAGAGATGTATGCGCGTGTCAGGCCGCCAGCCCGCGCGAGCTCGTGCTGGGTGATGTCCAGCCGGATGCGCGTCGCCCGGAACAGGTCGCCGACGCGTACGCGGAGAGGTGTAGCCACCGTGACAGTGAACCAGGCTGCGCTTATCGCCCGATCACCTTCGGATCGACTGGCCACGGGCGGACCGTCGCCCGTGGCGGCCGGGTGACCCCGGCGACCCCGTCGCCCGTGGCGGCCGGGTGACCCGGCGACCCCGGGGACCCGGGCGGACGACTGGTGTGCAAGTACCAGACGCGCGATTCGGACGGGTGAGCGTGCCGGATGCGCCCATGGCGCCTGATTCGTCGATCTGGGCGAACCGCTCGAGTTCGTTCATCCGAAACGCGCGCTTGACAGCATCGCGCGGCCGGGCATGGAGGCTCGCAGCATCGCGCGGCCGGGCATGGAGGCTTGACAGCATCGCGCGGCCGGACATGGAGGCTCGCAGCATCGCGCGGCCGGACATGGAGGCTCGCAGCATCGCGCGGCCGGACATGGAGGCTCGCGGCGTTCGCGCGGCCGGACATGGAGGCTCGCAGCATCGCGCGGCCGGGCATGGAGGCTCGCGGCGCTGCGCACGACGCGCCATCGGCTACGCTTTCCGCATGCCGGACTTCTCCAAGGCGCCCTGGGACACCGTCCTGCCGCTCCTTCAGGCGCACGTCCTCCCGGTCGTGCTCATCGTCGTCGTGGCGATCATCCTGATCCGCGCGTCGCGGCTCTTCGTCCGCGGCATCGTCAAGGCGCTCCTGGACCGCGAAGCGACCGAGGGCACGGCACAGGAACTGTCCGCGGTCGAACTCAAGAAGCGGATGGATACGCTCGACGATCTGGGCGGCCACGTGCTCCGCTTCTTCCTCCTGGTGATCGCCGGGCTGATGATCCTGCAATCCCTCGGCCTGGAGATCGGGCCGGCGATCGCCGGGCTCGGGATCGTCGGGGTCGCCGTGGGGTTCGGTGCCCAGCATCTGGTCAGGGACTACCTGAACGGCGCGCTCATCCTCATCGAGAACCAGTTCAGCCGAGGTGACGTCATCCGCGTCGCCGGCGTCGCCGGAACCGTCGAGGACTTCAGCCTGCGGCGGACCACGCTCCGCGACCTCGACGGCGTCGTCCACACGGTCCCGAACGGCGAGATTCTCGTCGCGAGCAACCTGACCCGCGTCTGGTCACGGATCAACCTGGACGTCACCGTGGCCTACGGGACGGACATCGACCGGGCGATCGAAGTCGTCGATGCAGTCGGCCGCGAGATGGCCTCGGATCCCGCCTGGAAGCGGCGCGTCCTGGAGACGCCGCGCGTGGACCGGGTGTCCGCGCTGGGGGAATACGGCGTGACCCTCAAGATCCTCGGAACCGTCCGCGCGACCGACCAGTGGGCGGCGGCCGGCGACCTCCGCAAGCGCCTCCTGGCGGCGTTCATGGCGCACGGCATCGAGATCCCGCGACCGCAGCGCGTCGTCCTCGCCCACGACGCACCCACGACGACGCCCACGGCGACGTCCCTCGGCCCGACCGACGAGGACCTCGCCCCGGAGGAGTAACGATCGCCGCCGGCGCTTCGGCACGCTAGGATGGGCAGGCCGTCGTCGTGGCCCGCCACGGTCGATTGCCCTGTCGTCAATCGTCCGCGGAAACCGGAGTGGTGTCGTGAGCGTCGAACCGTCCCAGGGCGCCCAGCCCGCGATCGAGAACCTCCTCGCCGAGCACCGCACCTTCCCGCCGGATCCGGCGTTCACCGCCGCGGCCAACGCGAAGGCCGAGCTGTACGCCGAGGCTGAGCGTGACTATGTCGCCTTCTGGGAGCGGCTGGCGCGCGAACGAATCAGCTGGACGAAGCCCTTCGGGACGACCCTCGAGTGGGACCTCCCGTTCGCGAAATGGTTCGTCGGCGGGGAGCTCAATGTCGCCTACAACTGCATCGACCGGCACGTGGAGGCGGGCCTCGGTGACAAGGTCGCGTATCACTGGATCGGCGAGCCGGGCGACACCCGGACGCTGACCTACGCGGATCTCCTGCGCGAGGTCGGGAAGACGGCCAATGCGCTCAAGGAACTCGGCGTCGAGAAGGGCGATCGCGTCGCGATCTACATGCCGATGATCCCGGAACTGCCGATCGCGATGCTCGCCTGTGCCCGGATCGGCGCGCCCCACACCGTCGTCTTCGGCGGATTCTCCGCCGAGTCGCTCGCCGGCCGGATCAACGACTGCGGCGCGAAGGTCCTCCTCACCGCAGACGGCGGGTTCCGCCGCGGCAAGGAGGTCGGGCTCAAGCATCACGCCGACGAAGCGCTCGCTTCGACGCCCACGATCGAGGCCGCGATCGTCGTCAGACGGACCGGCCACCGCGAGCACATGGTCAAGGGTCGCGATCACTGGTGGCACGACATCGTGGACCGCCAGTCGCCCGAGTGCGCGCCGGTCCCGGTGGACTCAGAGCACATGCTCTACCTGCTCTACACGTCCGGCACCACGGCCAAGCCGAAGGGCATCCTGCACACGACGGCCGGCTACCTGCTCGGGACGAGCTTCACCCACGAGATGATCTTCGACCTCAAGCCGGGCGACGTGTACTGGTGCGCCGCCGACATCGGCTGGGTGACCGGGCACAGCTACATCGTGTACGGACCCCTCGCGAATGGCGCCACGAGCGTCATGTACGAGGGCTCGCCCGACACGCCGACCTGGGACCGCTGGTGGCAGATCGTCGAGGACTACAAGGTCTCGATCCTGTACATGGCGCCGACGGCCATTCGGGCGTTCATGAAGCAGGGTCCGCAGCACCCCGAGGCGCACGACCTATCGTCCCTCCGCGTGCTCGGCTCGGTCGGCGAGCCGATCAACCCGGAGGCCTGGCTCTGGTACCACGAACACGTCGGCCGCCGGAAGGCGCCGATCGTCGACACCTGGTGGCAGACCGAGACCGGCATGATCCTCATCACCCCGCTGCCCGGGGCGACTACCACGAAGCCGGGCTCCGCTACATTCCCATTCCCCGGCATCGGGGCGGACGTCGTGGACGGAGATGGCAACTCGGTGCCGTTCGGGGGCGGCGGGTACCTCGTCCTGACTCGACCCTGGCCGGCCATGCTGCGCGGCATCTACGGTGATCCGGAGCGCTACCAGCAGACATACTGGAGCCGTTTCCCGGGGATGTACTTCACCGGGGACGGCGCGAAGCGCGACGAGGACGGCTACTTCTGGCTCCTCGGTCGCGTCGACGACGTCATGAACGTGGCCGGCCATCGGATCAGCACGACCGAGGTCGAGTCGGCGCTCGTCGACGACCAGTCCGTGGCCGAGGCGGCGGTCGTGGGCGTCAAGGACGAGATCAGCGGCCAGGCGATCTTCGCGTTCGTCATCCTCAAGGAGGGCCAGGAGGCGACCGATGCGCTCGGGGTCCAGCTGCGGGAACACGTCGCCTACGTCATCGGCCCGATCGCGCGGCCGAAGCACCTGATGTTCGTGCCCGATCTGCCCAAGACCCGCTCGGGCAAGATCATGCGCCGACTGCTGCGTGACATCGCGGAGGGCCGGACGCTCGGCGACACCACCACACTTGCCGACGCGACCGTTGTCGATACCATTCGGGACAACACCGGCCGGACTGAGGAGTAGCGACATGCCGTTCGGGTTCGGGCGGAAGAAGGCAACATCGGCGGAGGCGGCTGTCGATCAGGCGGTCGCCGCAGCGGACGCGCGCCCGTCGCGGACGGTCCGGTTCGACGGGTTCACCGAGGATTGGCGCCTGGACGGACAGCTGGAGCTCAGCGGTCGACTCCTGGATGCGCTCAACCAGCGCGAGACCATGCTGGTCAACGACGTCCGATGGGCGCCACCGGACGGCAGCTCCGATCTGGAGCCGGCACCGGGAATCAAGAGCATGGACCCGTACGACCTCATCGTCGTGAGCGCCGGCCCGGACACGCTCCCGGCGAAGACGGACGACGAGCGCGCGGCCCATCGGATCCACAAGGTCCCGTTTGACATCGCGCTGGAGGCCCCGCCCTATCGGATCATCGGGACCATCCTGCTGCACCCGGGATCCGAGCCGGACTCCCTGCTCGAACGCGGCACGCAGATGTTCGCCGCGGTCAGGGATCCGGTGGTCCTCTTCGGCGGCGTTGCCGTCGACCTCCACGGCGCGGACACGGTCCTGGTCAACCGGTTCTACCTGCGGGGAATCGCCCAGGTGGACAGGTCCACGGGGGAACCGTACCAGCGCCTGCCCGGGCAGAGCCTCGGGGGCACGAACTGGCGGGAACGGACCTGAACAGGGCGCACGACGGAGTGGTCGTCGGCGGGCGGACGGAGTCGTCCCGGGCGATCAGGCCCTGGCGGGTTCCTTCCGACTGCTGAACAGGCCGGCGAGGCGCGCCCGCGACTCACCTGTTCGTGTGACCGTCGCCGGCTCCGGGTGCTCGATCCCGAGGATGCGATCTGCGAGCGTCTCGAAGTCCGCGGACACCTTCTCGCGCGGGAAGAGTTCAACGACGGTCCGGCCAGCGTTGGCCGCCTTGACGAAGAACATGCCGCCGGACCGGATCTGGGCGATTGCCGGAACCCCGACCGTGCGCTCGATATCGGACACGCTCACGCCGCTCTCCGCGCGGTTCACGATCGTGGCGAGACGGTCCTGAATCCCCATCTCCGCCGCGATCTCATTGAGCTGTACGGCGGCCCGGATGGCAGGGAGGTCCGGGGTCACCGGAACAAGGACCCGATCGGCGACGCCGAAGATGACCTGGTTGACCTCGCTGTAGGAGGGGTGGAGGTCGACGATGACGACGTCGACGCCCCAGCGCGCGGCGAGGATCGCTTCGCCGACCCGCTCCGGATCCAGCTTGGACATCGCAAGCGGGCTCGACACAAGGGCAGCCACCAGGACGCCGGACTCGTGGGCCGCGGCGATACTCAGCAGGGATTCGGCTGGGCCGCCGTCGGCCTCATCCTGCCAGGCGTCCGCCATGGTGCGCCCGTTGCCCATGCCGAGCGAGAGCGTCACGTGGCCGGTCACGGTGTCTGCATCCACGAGGAGGACCCGCTGATGCCTGCGGATCTGGAGCGTTGCCGCGAGGTTCGTCGCGATCGTGGTCTTGCCGACGCCGCCCTTTGGGTTGAAGATCGCGATGATCGGGGAGCGAGCTGCCCAGCCGGCCTCGACGCGGCCACGGGACAGGACTCCACCTTCGCTGTGCTCCCCCGCGATCTGGCCTCGGATGAGCATCGCTTCTGCGCGCCAGCGGAGCCCGTCGGCGTCGATCGGTCGAATGGCCACCTCGTCGTGGGGCGAGAGTCCGCCCTCACCGAGGAGCGTATCCAGGTGTGCGGCCTGCGCGACAACGAGCAGCGGGAACCCTCGTTCATGCAGGCGCAGTCGCCCCAGGGTGTCGAGAAGCGCACTCGGATCGTCGCCGGCATCGAGCACGGCGAGCCCGATCGGCCGACCGGCCTCGATGAGGGCCGCCAGATCCTCGGGCGAGTCGAGGGTGATGGTGGCGAATTCCGCAGCCTCGAGGGCCGCGAGAGCCGACTCGCTCTCTCGTGCGGAAAGGTGGACGGCGATGGTGGGACGGCTCATCGGGTGTTCCGAGTCACCGGGTGGACTCTGGGTCGGAGGCGGTCACCGTGAGGACGCCATCGACGTCGCTGGTGATCACGGCACCGAAGCCGTCGAGCGCCACGACAGCCGCTCGAAGATCGGCTTTGGGTTCGTGCGCCACGCTGAAGATGAAGTCCCCGGTTGGGCCCGAGGCAACGGTCACCGACCGGACGCCGGGCGTCTTCGCGAGGGCTCGCTTGAAGCCGGCGATGCTGGCGACGCTGACGAGGCCCACAACGGCGACCGTGCTCGAGCTGGGAGGCTCGAGGTCGAGGTGCTCCCCCGCGAAGGTTTCGAGGCGGCCCACGACGTCCATCTCGGCCTGGTCCATGTCGGCGATGTCCAGATCGGCGGTGCCCAGGTTCGCGAGGGCCTCGGCCTCCGCCGCGGCTGCGCCGTCGGCATCGAGATCGTCGATATCCAGGGACGGGGGCTCGGGCAGCGACTCCGCGAGGCCTGCGAGGCGCGCCGGGTCCTCCTCGGCGAGGAGCCTCTCGAAGAACGTGTCCATTCGACGCTCGAACTCGGCCGCCGCCGCCTGAACGCGGTCGATCCGGCGCTCGATCCGAGCGGCGTGCTCCTCGACCTGCGCTTCTAGGCGCCCTCGCCGGTCGGCGATTCGCTGGTCCGTTGTCTCGCGGACCCGGGTCACCTCGGCCTTGGACCAGTCGCGGATCTCCACGATCTCTGCGTCGGACTGCTTGCGCAGCTCGGTCGCCTCGTCCGCGGACTGGGCGTGGATCGCCTCGATCCGGGCTTTTGCCTCACTCGTGAACCGATCGACCGCTTCCTGGCGAGCCGCGGTCGACGCGGCGCGCATCGCCCGGACCAGGCCGGTGACGAGCGGATTCACCGGCCGCGCACGGGCGGCAGTCGGTGCGGGATCTGCGGGGCTCGCGCCCACGTTGGTGGCTTCGGTGGCTTCGGTGGCTTCGGTCGACGCTTCGGCGGCCTCCGGCTCCAGATCGGGCGACGATTCGGCCGCCTTCACATCGCCGGCGGGCCACTTGGGCGCGCCACGGGCGGGGGTCGGGGTTGCTTCCGCCATCTCGGTTGCCTCGGCGTCGATATCCGACCCGGGGCGTGGTTCGGATGCCCACGGAAGTCGGAAGCCGCTTCGCTGTTCAGTGCTCGCCATGGACAGGTTCCCTCAAGGGTTGGGTCGTCAGCCGGCCGGGGATTCGGGCGCTGGAGCGATAGTGGCCGTCGGCGTTGCCGGGGGGCAGTCGGTAAGACGTACTGGGGTGCGTGGCCGGAGGTACCAGCGAGCGGACCGCGGACAGCCTTTCTCGACGGCCCGGGGTACGATCGCCGGGTGACTCACGAAGCGTCCCCGGATCAGCCCATCCAGGTCGGCGACGTGGTGCCGGTCGGCGACGGAAGCGCGTCGTCGATGACCGCCTTCGACGGGCGGCCCGGCCTGCTCGACACGCGTGGGCGCGCCCTCCGCGATCTCCGGATCTCGGTCACCGATCGCTGCAACTTCCGATGCACGTACTGCATGCCGTCCGAGGTGTTCGGGCGCGACTATGCATTCCTGCCGCACTCGGAGGTGCTCACCTACGAGGAGGTGCAGCGGCTTGCGGCGATCGCCGTGGGTCTCGGTGTGCGGAAGCTCCGGATCACCGGCGGCGAGCCGCTCGTTCGCCGGGCGCTGCCCGATCTCATCGCGATGCTCGCCGAGTTGCGGACGCCCGAGGGCGACCCGGTCGATCTGACGATGACGACGAACGGCTCGGCGCTTCGACCCCTGGCAGTGCCGCTGGCGGAGGCGGGCCTCGGACGAATCACGGTCTCGCTCGACTCCCTGGACGACGCGACCTTCCGCCGGATGAACGGGGTCGACTTCCCCGTCGCGCGCGTCCTCGATGGGATCGCGGCGGCCCGTGCGGCCGGCCTCGCCCCGGTCAAGGTCAACATGGTCGTGAAGAAGGGGGAGAACGAGGCCAGCATCGTTCCGATGGCGCGCTGGGCGCGTGCCGAGGGGCTGATTCTCCGATTCATCGAATACATGGATGTCGGGACGACGAACGGCTGGCGCCTCGATGACGTCGTCTCCGCGGCCGACATCGTGGCGAGGGTCAATGCCGAGCTGCCGCTGGAACCTGCCGACCCAGGCTATCGCGGAGAGGTCGCCAATCGCTGGCAGTATCGGGACGGTTCGGGCGAGATCGGGGTCATCGCCTCGGTCAGCCAACCGTTCTGCGGGGACTGCACGCGGGCTCGCCTGTCGGCGGAGGGAAAGCTCTATACGTGCCTGTTCAGTGCCCATGGGACGGACCTTCGCGGGCCGCTCCGGAGCGGCGCTTCGGATGCCGAGCTCCAGGCCCTCCTCGAGGGCGTCTGGGCGGCGCGGACGGATCGCTATTCCGAGCTGCGGTCCAACGCCACGAGCCGGCTTCCGCGGGTCGAGATGTTCGCCGTCGGCGGCTGACAGCCGCGGGACTTATCCACCGGTGGTCCACAGGTGTCGAGAAGTCGTGGACACGCCCGGCAGTCTCTGGTCGAGTTCGTGGATAACCACGTTGCCCGGTCGGCCGCGCATCCGTAGATTGGGTCTTGCCCGAAGGGGCCGTCAGGGGACGAGGGATCCGAGATCGCATCAAGGGGACCAACTTCCGGACCGGTCGCTTCGGGCGCTTCGTTTCCCGGTCGCGACGGACCTCCGTGTCCGTCCCCGGGTTGGTCGCCCGGCGGGACGTGACCGGCATCCCGGTGTCGGTACTTCCGTCGGGCGGCAGAAGCCCGCGGGCCCCCGGCCGTCGACCACCCGCTGGACGCACATCTGGAGGCCCGCATGACCGCGGAACACCCGGTGATCGACCCCTCCGCCCGCATTCGCCCTGCGGATCAGGCCACGCTCCTCGATGCGCTCGAGGCGGCGGTTCGGGCGCGCTCGGCGCACGTGCCGGCGGTCGGGATCGTGCTGGGATCCGGGCTCGGCGGCCTCGCCGACGAACTCGAGGACGCCGTCGCGGTCCCATTCGCCGAACTACCGGGCTGGCCGGCCACGACGGCGCCCGGACATGTCGGGCGGTTGCTTCTCGGCCGGCTGGGCGGCAAGCCCGTCGTCATGCTCCAGGGCCGATTCCACCTGTACGAGGGCGCCGATCCGGGACTGGTGGTCCAGCCAGTGCTGCTGTTCGCACGCCTCGGGGCGAAGGCTGTCTTCCTGACGAACGCGTCCGGCGGGCTCGACCCGAGCTTCGGGCCGGGCATGCTGATGGCCATCCGTGACCACATCAACCTGACCGGCAAGAACCCGCTGATCGGCGGGAACGCCGACGAAATCGGCCCCCGATTCCCTGACCTCGCCAACGCATGGAGCCCGCGCCTGCGAATCCGGCTCCATGCGGCCGCCGAGGCCGAGGGTGTCCCGCTCGTCGAAGGTGTCTACGTCGGCCTGACCGGCCCGAACTACGAGACGCCGGCCGAGGTCCGCATGCTCGCGGCGCTCGGAGGGCACGCAGTCGGGATGTCGACGGTTCTCGAGTGCATCGCCGCCCGCTGGGCCGGCCTGGAGGTCGTGGGCGTGTCGCTCGTCTCGAACGCCGGCGCCGGGTACTCGGGTGAGCCACTCACCCACGAAGAGGTCCTTGCAGCGGGGGCGGAGGCAGGCCCACGCCTCGCCCGAGTGATCCGCCGGTTCGTGGCTGATCTGGAGGGGTAGACCGGCGCCGGGCTGGCTCATCTGACGGGGCGACTCGCTTGAGCCGCCCGCAATCCTCTCTATTGACCGCCCCCGGAGCGCTATGCGGATGGCTTCAAGCCGATGGCCGTGCCGAGACCGCGGCAAGGGCCCGGATACTCCCGATTCGTGCTCGATCAGCGCCGGGCGACGGGCCCCAGGGCGTTCTGGACGCGTTCAGACCCCCTCGGACCCCCTCGGAACCCCTCGGAACCCCTCGGAACCCCTCGGACCCCCTCGGACCCCCTCGGACCCCCTCGGAACCCGGACAGTGCTCCCGGGGTGAGCTTTGGCCATGAATCTGGCCCGAGGGGTGCGTCGGTGGCGGCCCGCGGGCGGGCCGGCGCGTGGCGCCGCGCTTCCCCCCGCCTACGCGTCCAGGCGGCGGCGGGGAGCCTCGGCGGTTTCGCGATCCTCGAGCGGATCCAGGCCGGGGGACGCGCAGACGTAGTAGCGGAGCGTGGTCCGCCCCGTGTTCTCCACCCGGTGCGGCCGGCCCTCCTCAACGCGGATCCCCTTGAGCGGCTCGAGCGTCTCGGTCTCGTCCCCGACGGTCACGACGCCGCGACCCTCGAACACGACGATCGCGTGCTCGGCATGCGGGTGGCGATGCCACTCGTCGGTGACCCCGGGGGCGACTTCAACCTCCGTGACCGTGAAGGCGGCCGAGCCGAAGTCACCGGGGCCGACGATCAAGCGCCGCCTGATCCCGTCGGCCTCCACAACCGGTGCGTCGATCCCGCGCCGGACCGGCTCGGCCTCCGAATCCCAGCGCCGAAGCATCGTCCCGAGGCGGCGCGGATCCGGGTCCGTGGAGGCGAGGAGCGCAAGCGCGTCGATCGCCGTCTCGTTCCGGATGCGGTGGTGCTCGGCCGGCGCCTCGTACAGGACGTCGCCCGCTCTGACAACCACCCGCCGTTCGAGCGCTTCGCCGTGTTCGAAGACCAGCTCGCCGCCGGCAAGGTAGACGATCGTCTCCACTCCGTGGCGGTGCGGTCCGATCTCGACGCCTGGTGCGATCCGGTCGAATTCGAGCCGGATCCTCACGACTGGACCGGCAGCTCGCGTCCTGCTGTCCGTGCGGCCTTTGCCTTCTCGGCCCAGGCCTCGAGCACGCGGTCCTTGTGCGGCCGGATCGGGCAGTGGCCATCGCGGTTCCCCATCTCGTCGCAATAGCCGAGGGGCACGCACTTCGGGGCCAGGAATGACCCGAGGAACGGGCTGACGCTGAAGATCTGGTGGCGGATGAGCTGGAACAGCCGCCGGATCTCCCACTGGGCCATCGTGCACAGGCGCAGGCCGGACATGTGGATGAGCGCCCGGAGATTCGTGGTCATGACCAGGTTTGTCCGGGTCCCATTGGGGAACACGAACCGGGCATCCTCGCCCGGGATCCCCGCACCAACGAGATCGCCGTACAGGGCCATGGAGGATTCGACCTGGTCCTCATAGCGCGCCCGGAGCTCGGGATCCGCGCCCGCGATCGTCTGGGGCAGCATCGTGGCCGCGTTCTTGTACGTGACGTAGCGCTGGCTCTGCTGGTCGAACGCGACGCCGGCCCGGTGGCGGACGAGCTGGTGCGAGAGGGTCCGCGACACCCCGGTGATCCCGAACGTGAAGACGATGTGCTCGATCGTGCTGCCGTGCCCGGATTCGATCACGCCGTTGATCAGCCGCTGCATCTTCGCGACGTCGATCTCGCCGGCCGTCGCCCGGCGGAAGATCTCCTCCGGCGGCAACTCCGAGTAGCACGTCCGGCAGGCGGTGTAGATGAGCGGCACGTAGTACTGCTCGACGATCTCGCGGTTCGGGAAGAGGAGGGTCGCCTTCATCCCGAGGTCGGCCCGTCCCGGGTTTTTCGGGATGCCGCTCTTCTCGCGGATCGGAGCCTCGGCCGTCATTGGCGGAGTCTAGCCCGTCATGGCGGGGACCGCCGCCGGCCCGGGGGCGCGCAACCACCAGTTGCGCGAATCGAACAGGTGAGCGTGCGCGATGGACGCAACGTGCAGGAATCTGCAATCTGGGCGATCGGCGCGTGCTCGTTCATGCGGAACGCGCGTCTGTCAGTTGCGCGGCAGGGGTGCAGGCGCAGCGGCAGCATCGGCCGCCGGCTCCGCGTCCCGGAACCAGCGCCAGTACAGCCAGGTTGCGACGGTGTACAGGACGATGATCGTCGCGAAGTTGACGGTGTAGCCGGCGTCGAAGCCCAGGGCCGCGTGGACGGCCGAGTAGTACGCCCCCGCGATGACCCAGCCGATCGACCACATGAGCGACATCGCTGCCGCGAGCGTGGCCCGTTCGGGCCCGCTGACCCGATCCATCGCGAACGCGTTGAAGATGGGGTTGCCCGCGTTCATGAGCGAGTTCCGGATCGTCATCGCGGCGATGACCATCCAGAGGACCGGGCTGAACCCGAGGACGATGAGGAACGGGATGCTCGCGCTCTGGACGAGCACAACGGAGCGCAACCGTCCGAACCGCCGGGCGAGCGTGGGCTGATAGAGGATCGCCAGCATGGTGCCGACGCTCGTCACGGCAAACACGCCATTCAACGCGGCGAGGTCCAGCCCGAACTTCGCCTGGACGAACAGGTTCAGGAACGGGATCACCTGGCCGGCGCCGATGGAGATGAGCAGGCCGGGCAGGAGCAGCCGGAAGAAGGTTCGTCGATCATGGACGGTCAGCCCGAACCGGGCGATGGACCAGGCGCGCGCGCGGGCCACCGGGAAGGCCGCGGGTTCGCCGATCGAGAGCAGGTGCCGGCCCTGGAGCACCGACGGCCGGTCGTCGCTCAGCCGGAGAACAAAGAGGAATCCGGCGACGAGGAGCACGACCATGAAGCCGAGGATGATCCGATACGTGTCCGGTCCGTCCGGGACGAAACCCAGGCCCTCCGCGATCGCCCTGGCCACGACCCCGCCGAGCGCCGCCGCGATGATGTTCGTGGCGTTTGAGATCGCAAACTGGAGTGCGAACAGCTCGCTTCGGTGCCCCGGGTCCGAGTGCTCGGACATGTACGGCACGGCGACGACCTGGACGGCCATGTTGCCGGCCCCGAAGAGTGCGACGAGTAGCAGGATCGCGGTCGGGTCTGCCGTCCAGATCATCCCCGCGACGGCGACGATGCCCGCCACGGTGCCGGCTGCCATGACCAGGCGCCGGCCGACCCGGTCGGACCATGACGACGCCGGAAACGCGGCTATGGCCGACGCGATCGACCCGGCCGTTGCGATGATCCCGATCCGCGCGGCGTCGAATCCGAGCGACGCGAGATAGAGGTTGAAGTCGATCCACCACAGGCTCATCGCGGCGCCGCCTGCCAGGGTGACCACGAGGAACCGACGCGCGTCCGGCTGAAAGCCGCGATAGCGGCCCGCCAGCGCCGCGACCCGCGTCATCGGGCTCGGCCGGGTCACGCGCTCGCGGTTTCTTCGAGGATGTCCCGCAGGTCGTCGAGGTAGCCGGACCAGTAGGCTTCATGGTCATCGCGGATCGCCGTGTCCGCCCCGGCCTCATCCCAGCCGTCGTGGATGAGCTCCACCTCCGAGCCGCCAACGTCGAGGGCACGGACGACCCAGGTCACGAGGGTCTCCTGTCGAGGCTCGGCGTGCAGCCAGGCCCAGCGGTGCGCGAACCGGCGGCCGGGCTCGAGCTCCACGATCGCGCCTTCGACCACGCTGCCCTCGCCGAAGTCGAGGACGTACGGATCGCCAACCTCGCCGACCGGGCTCGCGGCGGTGAACCATTCCGCCACGCGATCGGGCTCGGTGAGATAGGCCCACGCGACATCGGGCTGGGCAGGGGTCTGGATCACGAGTCGGATCGGGGCCACGGGCAGGTTGTCCATCGAGGCCTCCTCGAACACCATCGTAGCCCTGGTCAGTCGGGCTCGTGCGAGCGGGTCGCGAGCTCTTCCGGCGTCACGTCGAGGGCGTAGGCAACGGCCTCGTCGAGGTTCATCGCCGCTCCCTCTGCCCCGTACCGCGCGAGCTCGTCTGGCGAGAGCTTGTCCGAGACCTGGGGTCGCGCGTAGAACTCGAACTGCTCGTCCACGTAGCCGGCCAGTTCGGCGCCGGTCGCGGCCGTCAGGCGCCGCGCCGCGCCGCGGACACGCGCCGCCCGTGGCAAGTCGTCATCCACCACCGCCTGCGATGCGAGATCGTCGAGCACGAGCGCGATACCGGCCGCGTCGCTCGCGTCGTAGAAGTGGCGAAGCGCGTGGCGGAGGATTGGTCTGGACTCGTCCGGGCTGGCGCGGCGGAGCAGAGCGCTGCCCAGCATGTGCAGGGACCATGCCTCCATCGTGACGTCACCGACCTGCCGGAAGAGCTCGAGCGCGGCGCGGAAGTACGACTGGCCAGCGTCATCGTCCTGCCGGAAATAGGCGCGGTTTCCCATCCCCCACAGCACATTGGCCTGGCCTCGGAGATCTCCGATCTCCTTGTACAGGGCGAGTGCCTCCTCCTGGGCGCGGTGGCCCTCCCCATCCGGGTCCGCCGACCGAGGGTCCCCCTTCGGGTCTGGACTCACGGCGAACGAGAACGAGTAGTTGTAGAGCGCGTTCGCGACTTCCGCCTTGTCTCCCTGCTCCCTCCAGAGATCGAGGGCCTCGTGATAGGCGGCCTTCATCCCGACGAGATCGGCCTGCCACCAGAGGACCCCGCCGAGCGCCTCCATGAGCCGGGCGCGCAGCACCGGGTCCTCCCGCGACCACGCTTCCGCAGCGGTTGCCTCGAGGCGCCGGCGAGCTTCGTACAGGTGGCCGCGCTTCTGCCAGAACCGCCACATCGCAAACGCGAGGCGGATCGCATAGGCGGTGTCACCCGCCCCGGGAGCCCGGTCAAGGACCGCCCTGATGTTGTCGTGCTCCCGCTCGAGCCGTTCCATGAGGTCCCGCTGGTCAGAGCCGGACAGGCGCGGCGCCGCGGCCTCGACCAGGGCCAGGTACCAGCTGGTGTGGCGCGCCCGGATAGCGGCGGCATCGTCGCGCCCATCGAGCATCTCCGAGGCGAACTCGCGGATCGTCTCGAGCATGTAGAAGCGCGGCGGATCCGCGTCCAATGATCGGATCAGGCTCTGGTCGGCAAGCGCCATGAGCCCATCGAGCACCTCCCTGCCGATCTCGTCCGACGGGCCGCCGATGGCCTCGGCGGCATCGAGGTCGAACCCGCCTGCGAACACCGACAGCCGATCCAGCAGGCGCTGGTCAGGGTCGTCGAGGATGTCGTAGCTCCAGGCGATCGCGCCACGCAGTGTCTGCTGGCGGGCGGGCAGGTCGCGGGCTCCGGCTGCGAGCAGGTTGAGCTGGTGTTCCAGGCGCGCGAGGATCGCATCGGGGCTGAGGAGCTTCACTCGTGCCGCCGCCAGCTCGATCGCGAGGGGCATGCCCTGGAGTCGTGCGCAGATCGCCGCGACAGCCGGCGCGTTGCTGTTGGTCACGACGAAATCCGGGCGAACGGCGACCGCGCGGGCGATGAACAACCGAACGGCCTCGTAGGTCGTGAATCGCACGAGGTCAAGGTCTCCACCACCGGAGGAGCGCGCCTGCTCGTACCCGCCCATGTGGCCCGGATCCGGCGGGACCGGCAGACCGGGGACCGGGAATTCCTGCTCGCCGGACACGCGCAGCGGCGCCCGCGACGTCGCGAGCACCCTGAGGCCCGGGCTCGAGCGAAGGAGATCGGCGATCACGGGGCCCGCGTTCACGACCTGCTCGAAGTTGTCGAGGACCAGGAGCACCTGCTTGCCGGCGAGCCACTCGACGAGGACATCCAACGACGACCGGCCACCGGATTCCGCGATGCCGATCTCGCCGGCAATGCGTGATACCACGAGTGCGGGGTCGCGGACCGTATCGAGGGCCACGAAGAAGATGCCGTCCGGGTGGTCGTCGGCGGCCGCGGCAGCGACCTGCAGTGACAGGCGCGTCTTGCCGGTCCCGCCGGGCCCGGTCATCGTCACGAGCCGGTTGGCGGCCAGGAGTTGACGGGCGCTCGCCAGCTCCCCCTCACGCCCGACGAACGAGGTGAGCTGCGTCGGGAGGTTGTTGGGCCGGGCATCGAGCGTCGCGAGCGGCGGGAAGGTCGGCTCCAGGTCCGGCGCGGCGAGCTGGTAGATGTGCTCCGGCTCGCTCAGGTCCTTGAGCCGGTGCGCCCCCAGGTCCATGAGACGGGCACCGGCCGGCAGTCCTCCGCCGGCGAGCCCTCGGACCGCCTCGGAGACCAGGACCTGCCCACCGTGCGCGACCCCTGCGATGCGCGCCGCGCGGTTGATCGCCAGGCCCACCAGGCTGCCGCCGATCGACGTGACCTCGCCCGCGTTCAGCCCCATCCGGACGCGGATCGGGGCTCCGGACGGCCAGGACTCCGCAGCCAGGGCTCGCTGTGCATCGAGGGCCGCGGCCAGCGCCCCGCCGGCGGCTGGAAACACGACAAAGAAGGAATCACCCTCTGTGCCCTGCTCGTGCCCGCCATGGGCGCCGAACGCGGCTCGCAGGAGCTCGCGGTGGCGCTCCCGGAGGCCGGCATAGGCCGAGGTCCCGACGGCCTGCTCCAGGCGCGTGGATCCCTCGATATCCGAGAACAGGAAGACGAGCGTGCCGCCGGCGGCGAGGCGCTGGAGATCCGCTGGGTCGCTCATCTCGGGGACGCTGGCGGCGCCGACATCAGTGACGCGGCGCGTCCGTCGCTTCGCGGAGACGGGTCGCCACGCCGCGAAGGATGGCGAGTGTCACGGCCGGGTTGGCAAGCAGGGCAGCCTCGAAGTCCCACGACGCGATCGCCACGCAGGTGGTCGCCGACTCTGCCGAGACCATCGCGTTGCGCGGCCGGCCGTCGAGGACGGACAGTTCGCCGAAGAAGTCGCCCGGACCAAGGTGGGCGAGCACGGACCCGTCCCGCACGACTCGGACCGCGCCGTCCACGACCACGAAGAAGCCCGTCCCGATCTCGCCCTGGCGGGCGATGACGTGCCCGGCCGGGAAGGACACCTCGGTTGTCACGTTGGCAAGTGTGGCCAGGCCCTCGGCGCCGATGCCGCGGAAGAGCTGACAGGCGGCGAGCAGGTCGGATCGACGGCCGGCGGACAGGGGCATGGGTTCCTCCACGGGGTTCGGATGGATGCTGACTGGGGAGCCCCCGCGCGTCAATACCGGGTTGTGCGGACTGTCCGGGTTGTGCGGACGGAAGGCGCTCCGCTCCGGCTCCAGACGAGGCACAATCAGCGGCACGTCCCGAGTCCCGGGCTGGAGGTGTACCGACCACATGGCCACACGCGACGAAATCGCCGACGCTCTCGCCGGCATGACGCTCTTCGCCGACCTCACGACCCCGCAGTTGCTGGGCGTGGCAAGCCGCTTCGAGGAGGCGTTCTTTCCCGAGGGTGCCAGGGTCCTTCGCCAGGGCCTCAGCGGCTCGGCCTTCTACGTGATCCTGGACGGCGATGCCGCCGTCATCGTGGACGGAGATCAACGCGCGGTGCTGGGCCGAGGCGAGTTCTTCGGCGAGGTTTCCCTCCTTCTGGGCGAGCCGCCGACGGCCGACGTCGTCGCGCTGCGGCCCCTGCGCTGCATCGTGCTGCCGGGTGCCTCCATCGAGGCGTTCCTGGTGGAGCATCCACGTGTCACGTACCGGATGCTCCAGGCGGAGTCGCGGCGCCTGCGCAACGCGAATCGCGCTCGGAGCTGAGCGGACGAATGGCTGACCCACAGCGGCCGTTTCCGCCCGGTGCGTACCCGGTCATCGTCATCGGATCGGGACCGGGCGGCCTCCAGATTGCGTACGAGCTCGCGCGTCAGGGGATCCGGCACGCGGTCCTGTCCGCGGACGAGGGTCCCGGCGGCATGTTCCGGCGCTGGCCCTTCTTCCAGCGCCTCCTCTCGTGGACCAAGCCCTATGCGCCGGCGGATCGGCACTCGCGCGCCTTCGAGCGCTGGGACTGGAACAGCCTGCTCGCCGTTGAGCCAGAGCTGCGTGGCCTCCAGACCGAGTTCATGGACGGCACATCGGACTTCCCGTCGCGCCCCGAGATGGAGGCGAGCCTGGCGGCGTTCGCGGAGCGGGCCGGAATCGCGGTTCGCTACGGCTGCCGATGGGAGTCCACCCGGCGCGAGGAGAACGCGACTGGCGCCCGGTTCACGGTCGTCACCTCGGACGGCGAGTACACCTGCGAGCAGCTCATCCTTGCCGTCGGCGTGGCGGAGCCCTACTCGCCACCGACCCCCGGGATCGAGTTCGCCGTCCACTACGCGGAAACGCGGGCGGCGGAGACGTACGCCGGGAAGCGCCTGTTCATCATTGGCAAGCAGAACTCCGGGTTCGAGCTGACCTCCGGCCTGCTCCAGTGGGCGAGCCGGATCACGCTCGCCTCACCGTCACCCGCGAGGACCTCGATCGAGACCCGGTCGCTCGTCGGCGTGCGGGCGCGCTACGTCCAGCCCTTCGAGGACTCTGCCCTCGGCGGGGGCGTGGATATCCTGTCCGCTTCGGTCGCCGGGATCAGCCAGGTGCCGGGCGGACTGCGCGTGGATCTGAAGCGGAGTGACACCGGAATGCCCGTCTCGATCGAGGTGGACGAGGTCATCGCCGCGACCGGGTTCACCTGCCCGCTCCGGGACCTCCCCGCGCTGGGCGTCGCGACCTTCGGGCAGAGCCGGCTGCCCGCGCAGACGGCGTTCTGGGAGAGCGCCACGGTGCCCGGGATCCACTTCGCCGGGACGATCACGTCAGGCGCGTCGGGCCTGAAGAAGCACGGCATCCCGAGCTACTCGGGCGCGGTCCAGGGCCACCGCTACAACTCGCAGATCCTCGTCCGCCGCCTCGCCGAAGAGGCTTTCGGGATTACGCACGAGCACCCGCCGATTGCCCTCGGGGACCTGACCGATCACCTCCTCGCGGAGGCCACGAATGGGCCCGAGCTGTGGCATCAGAAGGCGTATCTGGCGACCGTTGTCACGGTCACGCCCGACGACGGCATCCGCGACCAAGGCGTCGAGCCCCTCACCAACTTCCTGGATACGAGCGGGCCCGATGCGATCGCGATGACGGTCGAAGCGGACGGGCAGGGCGCCATCTACCCGGTGGCCTACGTTCGGCGGGCCGGCCAGGTGGAGGAACACGCGCTCGACCCGCACCCGTTCAATGACTTCGAGGGCACGCCCTACCGGCGCCACCTCGGGGCGCTCCTCGACCTGATCGCCCCTGGCGCATCCGCCGCATGACCACCATCGTTCGCGTAGAGCCGGCAGCGGCGCGGCGCGCGCCCGCAACCGCCAGACCAGACGGACCGGCCGCGGGCCACACCGCCTGACCCATGGCCGCTTCGTTCATCGCGGGCGCCCTCGCCGGGTTCGCGATTGCGATTCCCGTCGGCGCGATCGCCGTGCTCATCGTGGAGCTCGGGATCCGGCGCGGTTTCCGTGTCGCCGCCGCGGCCGGGGCGGGCGCCGCCGCCGCCGACGGCCTGTATGCCACGCTGGCCGTGATCGGCGGAACCGCGATCGCTGTGATCCTCGAGCCGCTTGAACGGCCCATGCGGATCGTGGCGATCGGGGCGCTCCTGGGGATCGGACTCCGCGGGCTGGTCCTCTCGCTCCTGGTCCAGCGCGGCGACGCGCGCGCGCGGCTGTTTCCGGAGCAACCGCTCGGGATGTTCGGGCGTTTCCTGGGCCTGACCCTCCTCAATCCCGCGACGGTCATCTATTTCGCCGCGCTCATCCTCGCCGTGCCCGACCTCGGGAGCGGTCCCGGCGAGCGGGCGGCGTTCGTGGCCGGGGCGTTCCTCGCCTCCCTGTCGTGGCAGACGACGCTGGCCGGTATCAGCGCGGTCGCCCATCGCCGACTGCCGGCACGGTTCCAGATAGGCGTCAGCCTGCTCGGCAACCTGGCGATCTGCGGCTTCGCGCTTCTCCTGGCGAGCGGCCTCTAGGGCTGTTCCCTCGCGAGGTCGGCGCCCATCTGGTGGGCGACCGGACCTTGCTGGCCGGCTGGTCCAGCGATCGACCATCCGACGAAGCGCCGGGCCTTCGAGAGGCCCGATCCGGCACCTCAGCCGTCGATTGGTCGATCGGCGCGCCACTCGACGAAGGACGGTGGCTCGACCGGCGGCTCGTTCGTCGCTTGGTCGATCCATCGACCAGCCGGGGCGGATGCCGGGGCAGATGCCGGGGCGGATGCCGGGGCGGATGCCGGGGCGGATGCCGGGGCGGATGCCGGGGCGGATGCCGGGGCGGATGCCGGGGCGGATGCCGGGGCGGATGCCGGGGCGGATGCCGGGGCAGATGATCGAGCGACCTCTAGACCAGATCGCGCGGGATCGTCTCCACCGTTTCGCGCTCGAAGAAGGGCGCCTCGTCGAGGCGCACGACAAGGCGGATGTCAAGGTGGAACGCTGCTTCGTCGGAGGTCGTGTCCCCATCGACGTCGACCTCGATCCGGTGGCCGTCTCGCTCCAGGACATAGCGGACGATGCTCGCCATCCGTGCCCGCGCCGGGTCGGCGTCCGTGGCGCTCAGTTCATGAGACTCGGCGCTGTACAGCCGGCTGCCGTCCTCGATCACCGTGTCGCCGCCGTCGTGCGTGGAGACCGTGACGGTCCCGGACATCACGTCCTCGGTCACCTGCCAGCGAGGCGGATCGTCGCTGCCGCCGCCCACGGCATCGAGGTCGGGGAGCGCCGTCCGGAAGGATGGGACGAGCGCGTCGTCCGATGCGGGTGCCAACGGCAGCTCGAGCCGGGATCCGCGGCCCCCAGGCATGCTGTGGCCCTCGGGCATGCTGTGGCCCTCGGGCATGCCATCCCCGCCGTGATGGACCGTGATCGTGCCCGCCTCGGCCGACGGCCAGATGACCGGCCAGCAGGCCGAGGCCACCGAGAGCCGGATCCGGTGGCCCGGCGCGAACCGATAGCCGGCCGCGCGAAGCGGCACCCGGACCATGACGCGCTCGCCGGGGACGAGCGGCCGCGGCTCCGCGTGCCCATCCCGATGGGTCAGGTTGAGAATGCCCATCGTCACCTGGCTCGAGGTGCCGTCGGGCGCGACGTCGGATAGCCGCACGACGAGCGTGGCCACGGCCATGGAGGCCGCGACCTCGAGGACGGCTGCCGGCAGCCCCAGGACCTCGATGCCGGCCTCGAGGGGCGCGGAGGTATAGGTCGGGACGCCGGCCTCGTCCGGTCGGATGTCGCGGGCCAGGCCATTCGGTGGGCTGCCGGCTCCCCACGAGAGGGCCCCGCGAGTACCCGTGGTGGCCCGATGCGGGAACGTCGCCGCGCCCCGGCCCAGGATCGGATCGTCCTCGAGCCGACCGCGGAGCGGCTCATCACCCGAGGCCAGCCAGAGGCACCGGGAGCCCGACTCGGGCAGGGGATAGGCAGACGCCGCCCGCCAGCGACCGGGCCAGCTCGCCGGGAAGGGCACGGGCGGCGCGAAGTCGCGCTCGAACCAGGTCAGGGCCGGTTCGTCCATGACGCCGTTCGATTCGGCCTTCAGCCAGTAATCGAAGAACCGGATCATCTCGTGGTGCCAGTCCAGGTTCGGGCCCGGATAGCCCTCGTCCGGGAACTCGTGCGACCAGTTGCCCACGATGGCCCGGCGCGGCGCATCGCATCGCTCGAGCATCCGGAAGACAGGATCCACGTACGAATCCATCCAGCCGCCGATGAGGAGCATCGCCGCTTCGACCCGGCCGTAGTCAGGCGCGAGGGAGCCCTGCCGCCAGTACGGCCCGTCGTGCTGGTGCCGAAGCCAGGGGACGAGCCAGACGGGCGTCTGGTCCAGGCGCAGCCGCCAGGCGGAGAGCCAGTCCTCGCCATCGCGCGCGGGCAGGGCCGGCAGGGCGTTGGAGGCGACCTGGCTGACCGCGTACTGGGTGAGCTCCGACGCGGTGACGCAGCCGCCGATGTAGTGGACGTCGCTGACGTAGCGATCGTCGGTCGCGTAGACGGGGACGATCGCGCGCAGGTGGGGCGGGCGGAGCGTGGCGACCTGGATCGCGGTGAAACCCCCGTAGGAGATCCCCCACATGCCCACGTTCCCGGTGCACCATGGCTGGTCGGCCAGCCACTCGACCGCGTCGTATCCGTCACGCGTCTCGTCGGCGGTGTACTCGTCCAGCGCCAGCCCGTCGGACCGCCCGGTGCCCCGGACGTCCACCCGGCACAGGATGTAGCCGCGTCGGGCGAAGTACCGACCGCGCGCCTCGTCCGCATTCGCGCGCCAGTCGTCCTTGCGGTACGGGATCAGCTCCAGGATTGCCGGGTACCGGGCACCGTCGTCGACATCGTCTGGCAGCCACAGGTGCGCCGACAGTTCGACGCCGTCGCGCGCCCGGATCCGGATGTCGCGGCGTCGAGTGACGCCGTGCCGTGGCTGGCTCGCCGGGCGTTCGTCGGACATTCCCGGAGTCTACGCACGCCGCTCGCCGGCGGACGGCCGAATCCCGTCCAGCGATCCGGTCCGCCTCCACGCCGCGCGTCGGCGACCTGCTAGCGTCGCGCCATGCAGCGCGAGTGGGATGCCATCGTCGTGGGCCTCGGTGGCATCGGCTCCGCGGCGGCCTACTGGCTCTCCACGCGGCCCGGCCTCCGGATCCTGGGCCTCGAGCAATTCGAATTCGACCACGTGAATGGGGCGTCGAACGACCACTCGCGGATCATCCGGCTGTCCTATCACCGCGCCGATTACGTGCGTCTTGCGAAGCGGGCATACACGACGTGGGCCGAGGTGGAAGCCGCGAGCGGTGCGCGGATCATCACGAAGACCGGCGGTATCGACCTCTACCCGGCCGGCGGCGCGACAGATCAGGCCGAGTACACCGGGAGCCTGGTCGCGGAAGACGTGGCCTTCGAGCGCCTTGATGCCGCAGAGACCATGCGGCGCTGGCCGCAGTGGCGCCTCGCCGACGATACCGCCGCCGTCTTCCAGGCCGAGACCGGCATCGCCGATCCCAATCGCGCCAACCGCGCCCACCGTTCCCTTGCGGTCGCAAACGGCGCGACGCTCCTGGAGCACACCCCGGTCGCGGGCCTGCGCGCGATCGGCGGTGAGTACGAGGTCGCCATCGCGGACGGGACCGTTCATCGGACCGGGCGTGTCGTGCTGACCGCCGACGCCTGGACGAACGACCTCCTCGGCCATCTCGGCTGGCGGCTCCCACTCACGATCACCCGGGAGCAGGTCACCTACTTCGACTGCCCGGACCCCGCAGCGTTCGCCCCGGATCGCTTTCCGGTCTGGATCTGGATGGACGACCCCTCGTTCTACGGCTTTCCCGCATACGGTGAGCCCGGTCCCAAGGCGGCCCAGGACGTGGGCGGCGACGAATGCACACCGCGGACCCGGACCTTCTCGATCAACCTGGCCGCCCATGCCCGCGTCTACCGTTTCCTGGAGGAGCACCTTCCCGGCGCCATCGGGCCGGACCTGCTGACGAAGACCTGCATCTACACGCTCACCCCGGAGCGCGACTTCGTCGTGGACCGGCTGCCCGATCATCCAGGGGTCGTGCTCGCGCTGGGAGCAGGGCACGCGTTCAAGTTCGCGTCGGTGCTCGGCCGGATCCTGGGTGAGCTGGCGATCGACGGTGCGTCTCCCTCGGCCGGGGACATCGAGGCGTTCCGGGTGGATCGGCCGCTCCTGCTCGAGGAGCGCCCGACGGCGAACTTCCGGATCTGAGGGCGCCCGAACGCCTCTCAGTCTCTCCGGGCCCCCGGGGGGCGTTCTGCCGGCGAGAACCAATGGCGGAATTCGCGCCCCGGAGCATGGGCAGGAGAGGGCTCGGCAGAAGTCGCAAGCGACGGGAGGGGTCATCGGCCCGCTGTTCACGCTCCTCCGCTGCGCGTTCGGCCGTGCTCCAGGACATCCGGTCGTTGCCGGACGGCCCCGCCCATGGGGATTCGGCCCGTTGG
>Ga0082335_1002588_pt1 | contig 33301 bp, 28 predicted proteins | sample Subgrocontami58m_FD_72375 | JGI IMG/M metagenome (GOLD analysis project Ga0082335, IMG submission 72375) | Subsurface groundwater microbial communities from S. Glens Falls, New York, USA - GMW37 contaminated, 5.8 m (SPADES assembly) (version 2) ... | reverse complement strand
GAAGATGTATACAATGAGAAAAGACTCCATTCATCTATTGGATATATTTCACCAAATAAATTTGAGAGGGAGGTTTTAAATATAACCCTAACTTAGTGTGTCAGAATAGGGGTTCACTCCAGTATTTCTCCTTCAACATCATCAACTCTTTCCTCATAACCAACAATATCTTTAACTTCGCTAACTAAAGCATCAACGCTTTGAGACCTTTTATCTAAATTTCTTGACCTGTTTTTTTGTATAAAATCAAAAAGTTTTATTGCTTTTTCTTCTCCTAATTCTTCTTTAATCTGTGTTATCCCATTAATATTTCTAAACTCTGCTAAAGATTCTGGATTTCCTGCTGGTCTTACTCCTGTCAATAGCTGATATAAAACAGAACTTAATTGATAAATATCGACTAAATGCTCTTTTCCTTCTTGGATTTTCCCTTCTTCTTGTTCTGGAGACATGTATAATGGTGTTCCAATTGTCTTTCCACTATCTGTAACGCAAGAAAGCATTAATGAATCTGAAGTGCGATGAGCTTCCTTGACTCTCTTTAAATTTAAATCGACTAAAATTGGTTTTCCCTCTTTGTCTAATCTATAATTGCTTGGCTTTATATCCATAAGAGCAATATGTCTTTCATGCAACATTTTTATCGGCTCTGTCATTTGCAAGAATAAAGAAATTGATTCATCTGCCTTTAATCCTTGTTGTATTCTTTCTTCTAAAGAATTTGGAATGTATTTCACATAAATTCCTGGATTTTCAAAAAAAGTTGCATCTAAAGCAAATGATGGAGTATATTTGCTTCCTTCTTCTGATAATTTATTTATTGTCCTTGCTTCTTCTCTTAATAGCTTTAATGCCTTTACTCTTGCTTCTGAATCTGAAAGAGAAGTAACTTTCATTGTTCTTTCATTTAAACCTTTAAATACCAGCTCTAAACCAGAATTATCTCTAACTCTGTCTACAACACACATCCCTCCAATTCCTATATCCTCAACAAACTGCATTCCAGGAAGATATCTTTGTTTTGTGACCTCTTGTTTCTCTGAAAACAATTCTTTAATTTCTACCTCTTCTTCTCTAATTGTTTCAGTTACTTGTTCTTGAATGGGTGTTTGTTCTTTTTCTAGAAGTTGCGTGGTTGGAATTGCTTCTTCTTGAGTATTTACTTGAGTTTGATAGGTTTGAGGAGTGGTTGTTGAAGGGACATCAAACTCCCTAAGAATCATTCCTTTATCTGTTGTACCTTCTACTAACTTTGGCACTTCTTTAATTTCCTCTTTCTTTTTCTTTTTGGGTTTTTCTTTTAAACCGCCATCTTCAAATATAACTTCAACTTCTGCCATAAAAATTGAGAATGAAACAGGTATTTAAACGTTTCTTTTAGTTACTATGAAGTTACTAATATATTTAATTGTTAGGTTTAAAAATTCCAGATATTATATAGAATTATGAATAATATTAATAAATATGATTGGAGAGATATTATCATTTGGATTTCAATAGCATTGGGAATTATCTTATTAATTGCGTCATTCTTCAAGGGAGTTAAATAAAAATGAAATTGCAGGACATATTAATTTGGATTCTGTTCATACTGACGGTAATTATAATATTTTGGTATGTCTTTGGAAATAGTCCTGCTCTTGAACAAGCAATATTGATTTTAATCTTGACACTATCAATTACAACCCTAGTAAAAATGAGAGTTTTAGAAACAAAATTTAATTTTTTAGCAAGAGATTTTAAAGAGCATGTAAAACATGCTAAATGATAAGAATCATAAAATTAAATGAATAATTGCTTATTTTTGACAAGCAAAAATAAGAGTTTTATTGAAATTCAGTCGTCTTTCGACAGACCGAATTTCTAACTTTTATCGCAACTATAAAGGCAAATTCCTAAAAAAGGGCAGATTTATACTTTAACATGTTTGTCTAATCTCAATGTTGTCGTCTATTAATAATCAATTCATTAATAATATTCTTCTGTAATTGAGATAATCTGGCTATTTTTTAGTTGTAATTATATTATTTTTTGTCGTCTATAAAGAAAATGGCTTTATAGTTGCCGGGCAACGCCAAATCCATATGTTACTACCATCAAGTTTCTACAAACCGAAAGATTTAAATACCCTTTATTTCTAAATAAAGTATGGTAAACGCAAGTTCAACAACTCAAGAATATGAGTGGGTAAGAGAAGCAAGAGAAAAAAAGAGTAAACTAGAAGATTTCATGGAACGAAGCACTCACCCAGCAGGTGATGTGTATGATGAAGCAGATAAGAAAATACAAGAACAAGTTTATGATTTCTATGTAACACAAGGGAAATTACCAAATGGAATAATCAATTCTGAAGATTTAAAAGGCGACGAATTAAAAACAGGCAGAGATATGTTGCTAGGTTCTTATCAAGGAGATATAGCAAACATCCTTTACAATTCTCCAGATAAAGTTGTTCAAGGTATTCCAGATTCTGAACTAGAAAAATTAGCAAGGCAAAAGACATTACTAATCAAATCAAAAGACGATGATAGCAAGGTTTTAAGAAAATATCACGCTATTAAAGAATTAGAAGAATTTAGAGATAGATATAATGATAATAAATCTGTCAAAGAAGATTTAGAAGATTTAGAGAAATATACTCAAAAAGGAGCTAAAAGGCATTCTGAAAAAATGAGAGATGAAGCAATTGAAGAAGAAAGAAAAAGACAAGAAGGAAAAGGATATCAAGATAAAAGGCATCAAAAAAATATAGGTTATTTAGCAGAAATAGGTGTTAAAATAGCCTTTTCAAATAAAGAATTCGTAGAAAAACAGAAGAGAGAATTAATATTGGAAGGCATAAAAGAAGATATCGAAAAAGCAGATAAAGAATATAAGGAAGTTGTTAAAGCCTTAGGATATGACGTTCATACTGCAGTAAAAAACACAATAGTAAGATTAGCTAAAGAAAAGAATAAAGACGAATTTACTATAGCCTATGCTGCTTTAGAAGACCCTGAAGGATTAGATAATAAGTATATGAGAAAAGCGGCTTAAATAAAAATTTACTCAGAATTCTGAAGTTATGAAGATATGTATCAAACTATTGATTATACGACCGGTCGGAAGGTTTGATCTATTAGAGAAAACCGATGAAGCAGTGCTCAAATTATCGGTTTTCTCTATATCTATTCAATAGGCGCACCGCTAGCTCTTGATCTTCCTTGCACTTGACCGCCTAATTCTGTTGGTAAATTTGCAAACCCTGCCCCATAAAGGCTAAAGTGCTGGTCAGGCAATACTCTTCCATATCCAGAGAAATATCCTCCTGAAGCATGGCTAGCTTGATTCCAATAAGGAGCCATTTGCATAGAATATAACGGAGAACCAAAAGCGACAAGAGTTTCTCTCATCGGAGTAATTTTAAATGGCTCGAACCAATTCCCTGTTTCAACAATTTTCTTAACTTTATCAAGTTGCACGCCATATTTTTTCATAGCTTCTAAATGTCCTTTCATAGGAACATTTCCCATTCCCATGGGTAATTCAGTATGCTCATAACCAAAATTATCAGAAAGATGAATATGCTTAATTACTCCAGCAACTTCTTCTGTTTGTTTTTCAAGATGTTTATCTTCATAACCAAACTTTCTCAACATATTTATATGCCCAACATCCCATGTTACTCCGATAAGTTTTTCCGCTTGTTCTCTTGCCTCTCTTTCACTCAATCCTAAATCATCAACAGCTTTCTGCTCAAATTTTTTCCTTGTCTCATCAACAAGTTTTCTTAAATCTTCCCCATGACTTAATCCTCCTCCTGCTGGAGGATTTTCAATGCTAATTATAGGAGCATTGTCCTTAAATTTTTTATAAGCATTAATTGCTATATTCGCAAAACTTTCAGAAGATTTATCTGTAATAAATTCACTCATTGGCCTTAATGCCTGTGGTGGTGTTGCTAGTGTGCTTAACACATTGACTCCTCTCTGTACCTCTTCTCCAAGTTTTAATAAATTTGTGGGGTCATTAAAATCAATGTCCTTGACAGCTTTCTGCAATTCTTCCCTATAAACTTTTAATTTTTCTAAATCTTTTTTACCCTTATCCCCAAATTTTTCAATAGCCACAAATGCCTTGCTAAATTTATCCTGCAAATCATTATAAGAATCTCTAATATAAACTTCTCCAAAGTTAGCATTGTTTATCAAGTCTTTAGCAAATTTCTGGGCTTCGGGCTTTAAGGTATTTAGGCTCTCTTGAAAATCTTCTCCTTGTTTAAATTTCTTATAGAATTCCAAAACTTGTTTACTATCAAAACCCTCTTCTTCTCTCGCTCCAATCTCTCTTAAAGGTCTCTCGATCGCTTGAGTTCCTTGTCTAGTATTGAAAGTCAAATGCGTAAGCTCTTTAAACCATGACTCTTTATTCATTCTATCAAGTTCCATTTCTGGCGTTAATTTTTCATTCAATAATTTATTTTCTTTGGGTTTTATTCTAGTTGCCTGCATTGCCCTTTCGTCATAAGCAATAATTTCTGTAGTCTGCTCACCTTTAGGAGTCATCAATCTAGTATCCATTTCAGGCAAACTGGCAGTAGAGTGAAAAGTCACTACAATATTCCCCTTTGATTCAAGTTGTTGTGCTCTTTCAACAGCGCTCCACATCTGCCTCTCATTTCCTTGCCTTGCAGTCTCGCTCCATCCTCCCTCTCCCCAGCCGCTTGGCTCAACAATAGGTCCATGGAATGTCAAATCCGCCCCAACTAATTTTTTCAATCTTTCCATTTCTTTGAAATGCTGCTTTGGGATAGTTTCTAATTGTGATGCAGTAATAGCAGTAACCTCAATCGTCTTTGCCCCAGTATTCAACTTCTGGGAAACTGCAGCCACTTGATTTGCCGTCCTAGGATCAGTCGTAAATCCAAATTGTCCAGGAGAAAATTTATATTCCTTGCTCAAACCCAAAGAAAATTCTTTTCCATAATTAGGATCAAAACCATAATCGGCCCCCTCATAAAAATTCACCCTTTCATTGTAATTCTCTTTTGCCATTTTTATTATAGAATAAAGATTTATTTAAAGTTAATGTTTTCTAATTTTATGCATCAAATTGGGTTTAATGCCTTGCAGCTCTGCTGCATTGTCCGATTTGGCACCTCAAGATTAAAAATCTTGATGGAGCTCAAGAATCTTTGATTCTTGACGTTTCCGTCTTGAAGTCGAGCATAATCCACCATCAGCTTGTTGTGAGGACCTCGAGGTTTTTCCAAACCTTGATGGCATAAGAAAATTTCTCACAAAGGAAATTTTCTGTGTAGCAAAGGCTTAGAAAATCTCTTTATCTCACGCAAAGTCCAAGTTTAAAACTCTTTATTCCTCAATGAATGCGTTATCTTTTTAGAATCTTCTCAATATCATTCAAGTCAAAACAATAGACTTTCTTTCCATCAAACTCTTCTACTTTTTTAGAAAACGATTTTGCAAAAACCGCATAACTTTCTTTTCTCTTTTCATTATTCCCTTCTATATATTTTATCTTTTCTTTCATTTCATTTAAGATGCTTAAAACATTAACTTTATCCTTCCATTTGCACTCTCCAAATAAAATTTCTTTATCTTTCTCGTTTAAGGCAAGAATATCCATATCTATTTCTTTCCTTTCTCCTTCATCATCCCTGTAATTGCCCCACCACTTTCCATATTTAGAAAACATCTTGCTGCTAAAAAACAAATTAAAATTTTCTATGATAAAAATTTCAAATCTCTTTCCAAAAAAAGAATTTAATTGACTAATATTTATTTCATAATTGTCCTTTTCTATAAGCTCTCTATTTTTATGGACAAAATTAAACCAAAAATCAAAAAAGACATCATTTATTGTATATGTTCCCCCTTTATTATTTTCTATAATGGGGGATATTCTCTTTACAAACCCATAATTGATTAAAAGTTCCAAATAAGGATATATCTCTCTAGCTTTAATCCCAACAAAATTAGCAATATGTGTTGGTTTAGTATTTCCATATGAAATAGAATTTAGAATAGAAAAATATGTTTTTATCTCTTTAAATTCCTGGGATAATAAATAATAAGGTTCTCTAAAAAAATAACCTTCTTTTTTAAAAAATTCATTATTAATAAATTTAATATAATTGTTATATTTAGATGCGACAATTAAATATTCAGGTATTCCCCCTATAGTAAAAGCACTTCTCAACAAATCTTCAGAATCAAAATTCAAAAATTCATTAATATAACCAACAGGAATTTGTTTTAACAATATATCTCGTGTTCTTCTTCCATATAAAGGAGATGAGGATGAAAGAACTTTCTCACTCATCAATCCGAACAAAGAGCCGCTTACAACAAGATATACTTTAGAATTCCGTAAAAATTCATCAATAAACTTCTGTAATGTGCTTGTTATAGACTGATCATTTTTTATTAAATAAGTAAACTCATCTATCCAAATATAAATAGTTTTTTCTTTATCTAATACTTTCGATAAATAAGAAAAAAAAGAGGACCAATCTACAATTTCCTGCTTTCTCAGAAAGTCATCATCTAAATAATCTGCAAATACTGTCTTTAATTCGTCTAATTGCACCTTTTTATTTGTATCTACTGCAGTATATTTTATTATTTTTTTATCTTTAAAAAATTCATCAAGAAGCCTAGTTTTTCCCACTCTTCTTCTTCCATAAACAATAATAAAGGCATTTTCCAGACTATTAAAATCGTTGTTTAAAGCAGTCATTTCAGACATGCGGTCTATTAGCCTAATCATAATTAGTACTAATCCGAATTAGTATATAAACTTTTCTATTCCTAGATACTCCTTAATCTTTGGGATATGCTAGTTTTATAAGATTCAACAATTGATACTTCTCTCCGAGGTTTATTTTTATCCCTGCTCTCTGTGCTGGCGTTCTCCACCTTTTTTCTTTTGGAATCCATCAAATGTATTTCTATACTTTTTTACCCAATTAAAAACAGTTACTGCACTAATGTTTGCTTTGTCATATTCTCTAAAATGTTTGCTAACTTCTTCATAAGGCATCCCTCTTTTTTTACAACTTAACGCTTCTGCAACAATTTCTGGAGTATGCTTCATTTTCCAGAAACCATCATTTGGGACAAATCTTCTCTTACAAATATTACATTTGTATCTTTGTGTTTCACCTTTTTTATTATAGTGCTTACCAGCAAAAACAATATCTTCCGAAGATTTACAAAATGAACAATTTATCATTTTTCACCTCCATTACTTCAAAAGATATTATATTATATAAATATATCCCAAAGACTTAATAGAATCTTTTCTAATTAGCAATTTATCCGCATTCTTATCTCATGACCCTACACAGAATTAATACATCAAGATTTGCTGTTTGCGTAAACTCCCTGTTTAACTAGCGAGAAAGCAAACGCAAACCTCAAGAATGCTAAATTCTGCATTCTTGATAGCGCTCAATAATCATAGGATTCTTGACGACCCCGAACACGCCCGCCACTTTAGTGGTGGATTCTTAACATAAAGATACTATTCCTTATTAAATATTTAAAAAATATAATTCCCTTTCACGGTTAGAGCTTGTCTTATAGGGAACAATTTTTTCAAGACGAAACTTAGTTCCATCTAAATAGCCTATAATTTCATCTCTAGAAGGAAAGTATCCCTTAATAGTTGCCCAACCCGTGTCAATTTCAACGTAATTACCTAAAGAAAAAGTTGCGTTGGACTTTGATCCCTTAGTCGGAAGATCCAGAATCAACTGATCGCTAATACAGCCTGATAATTTTTGTAAAGCATTTCTCTGCTCATTAGAATTAAACTCTATAATTCCAGCCCATAGCCATAAACCCATATGCGAATTAGGCAATTCGTCTTCTAAAATATCTTTTTGCAATATTTTCACGTTTGAATGATCTCTAAATCGCTTCCTCAATAAATCACATCTTATTTCATCTCTTTCTACAGCATAGATTGTTCCAGTGTATTCTCTAGAAAGAAGACCTTCTACAACTCTTCCTTCGGCTGCACCCAACTCCAAAATTTCTGGGACGGAAGAAAGATTTTCCAAAATTAAGTCTAATTCCGAAGCCTGAGCCAAGCCAGAAGCCTTTATCCATGAATTCATTTCGCCTAAAGGCAAAATTCTGTAAAAAGCCTTATTTTCCGCATTTGTGAAACTTGTTCTTTCCATAAAAAAGCCCACAAATATCTCATTATATATTTATGGTGAAAAATATTTTTCATCAAGAATAAGATTTAAATACCTAAGAAACAAGTATCATTTATGGAAGATTATCTGTCAAAATTAGGTTTAACAGAACAAGAAAGAAAAGTCTATATTGCTTGTTTAAAACTAGATTCTGCTAAGGCAAGCACCATTGCTGAGCATTCTTTGATTGAAAGGCAAGCTTCGTACTACGTTCTAAGGCAATTAATAAAAAAAGGGATGCTTACTAAATCAACAAAATCCGGAGTATCCTATTATTCGTGTGTTGACCCATGGCTATTGTTGGACAATATTGAAGAAGAGAAAAGAGTAAAGGAAGACGCTATTAAAAATCTTGCAGAAGAGTACAAGAACCTGAAAGGTGTTGCAATTCCCAAACCCAAAGTAGAAATCTATGAGGGAATTGAAGGGTTCAAAACAGCTGCAAGAGAGATGATTAACTTAAATGACAAAGAGGTGTACTCCTATATCTCAGAAAAGATAGTCAACTTTAGGCCTATCTTCTTAGAACCTTATATAAAGAAGCGTATCGAGAAGGGGATAAAAGCTAAGATAATAACTGAGAACACGAAGTCTCTTCAAGAAAGAAAAAAAGCAAGTAAACATGAGTTTAGAGAAATGAAGTTTATAGATGAACTAATGAAAGGAAAGGATTACGAGTTAGCTATCTCAAAAGAAAAAGTTATATTCCTGAGGGTAACTGATAAAGAGCAAATAGGAATTAAGATAGAAGACCCCTCATTTGCTGAATTGCAAGCCAACATCTTTAATCTTCTCTGGAAGCTCGCTAAGAAATAAATAAAACATGGCCCCGCGAAGGATCGAACTTCGGCATGCTCGGTGTAAACTAATATATCTTAAAGCTGCAGTGTTGCATAATCTTTTTCTAACGAATAAGCTTTTACAGATAACCTAGTTGGATTATTTTCAACTTCTTTTTTAAATCTGGAAGATCTCTTTTAACTATGCTCCAGACTATGTCCAAATTAACCCCAAAATAATGATGGATTATTTTATCTCTTGTTCCTATAATCTCTTTCCACGAGATTTCATTATACTTTTCTTTAAAATCCTTCGGAAGGTTTTTTGCAGCTTCACCAATTATTTCAATTCTTCTTACTACAGCATCTTGTAATTGAACATTGTTGTTAAATTCTTCTTCATTTACACTTCTGGTAAATTCCTCTAGCTTTATTATAGAATCAATGATATGTTCGATAAAAATATTGGCGCCTTTATTCATATTATTCTTAATTCCTCTGCCAATATGTGCCCTTTAAGGCGAGGATTAATTCCTTTATAGGTTAACAAATCCACCTTTTTGCCTAGCTCTTTTTCTAAATCATAAGCTATTGTCACAAAACCAAAACCAATTCCCTTAGGAGGCTCAACAACAATATCCAAATCGCTGTTTTTTTTCTGTTCCCCCCTAGCATAACTACCAAAAATTCCCGCCCTCTTTATATTATTCTTCTTCAAAATTCTTATTATTTTTGTCTTTATTTTTCCAAGTTCTTGATTTTTTTTATTTATCTTTTTAGATAACAACTTTTCGTCAGCCAATTTTTCTCTAACTAAAAGACCTTTACCAAATAATTCACAACCAAGATATACTCTATTTTTTGAAATCTTTTCTTTATTTCTTACTGAGAGAACTCTATAATAATATCTTCTTCCATTAATCATTCTAATTTCAGTATAGGTCATATCAACATTATGTCTACATTATTTTTAAATCTTTCTATGTAGGCACAAAATTAAATATAGAATATTTTATTTAATGGCTTAAGAGAAAATTGAACTCCCGACTACTCTGCTCGCAATCCCATTTTGTTGTCTATTGCCTTTTAGTCAAAATGAAATTGCTCGGTGTAAATAAATATAACATTATTGTTCTTTTTTTATTAAACACTTTTTATGATATGGTTTTTATTTGTATATTTTAACCATGTTATATCCTTTTAAATAGAGATTTGTTACTTATCTTATGAAAGAAGTTAGAAATGGCACAGACTTAGGACTTCAATATAACTGGGATAATGACCCATGCAGAAAGATTGTTGATCACCTAAGTTTTCCCTAATTTTTATACATTACATTTAACTCCTTCAAAGATTTATACTGCCGCAGTTGTTGATATGTTTGGTGGATATGACAGAGAACCTAAAACAGAAATTCATGGCGCAGCACACATTACTGGTGGGGGAGTTCCGGGGAAACTTGGAAGAATATTAAAACCATCCGGACTTGGGGCAGTAATTGATGAGCCATTTGAACCTTCTGAATTTATGGAATATACACAAGCATTAGGAAATGTTTCCGATATTGAAGCTTACAAAACTTGGAATATGGGGCAAGGTATGATTATAGTTACACCAAAGCCAGAAGAAGTAATAAGAATTGCAGAAGGATACAGTATTCTCGCTAAATGTATTGGTAGAGTTGTAAGTGAACAAGGAATAAGAATCAGAAATAAAGGTGCAATGAATCCCGATAAAGCTAAAGAACTAGATAATGAATCTATTTATAAAAAAGGGTCAAAAGAATTAGTTTTTTAATATGTCCGATAACTTATCTCAAAGTCTATATAGATAATCCCCATGATTGGGTTACTTTTAGTTGGGGATTCTCTAATAGGTCTTCCCTTTTTTAGGTAACTTAATCAACGGGAAGACCTATATTAAGAAAGTATATGCAGTGTTGCATAAATCCATAAGTTCTCGACGATGAAACTTTAAACGAACTTTTAACTTATCGACGATAAAAAATAATTATGCAACACAGCAAAGTATATCCTTTCTGATATACTTTGTGTAAACAATCACATAGTGAAGTTATTATTTTGCAAAAGCACCTTAGCTGATTTAACTTATACCTACATTTTAAGTAAAATAGTAGCATTTATAAATATGTAGGTATAATATATTATATGGTATCAATAAAAAAACAAGTAAAAGGAAAACAAACGTATTATTATCTTGAACATAGCTTTAGGGAAAAAGGCAAAGTTCAGAAAAAACAGACATATTTGGGAAAAGAAATTCCAAAAAATATAGAAGAAATAAAAAAGCAATTTCTTTTAGAGGTTTATAATGAATTATGGTTGGATAACATAAACAAAATAAAAGAAAATTTTTCTAAAGAAAAAAGGGCGATGCCTATTTCTGCAAAAGAAAAAGAATTAGAATCTTTTATGATTAAGTTTACATATAATACTCAAAGAATTGAAGGTTCTACTTTAACTTTAAGAGAAACTGCAAACCTTCTTGAAAAAGGAATCACTCCTTCAGAAAAACCAATAAGAGATGTTAAAGAAGCAGAAGCGCATAAAAAAGTATTTTATAACATGTTATATCATAAAAAAAATTTATCCCTGCAAATTTGCTTATTTTGGAATAAACTTCTGCTTGAAGGGACAAAGCCAGATATAGCAGGAAAAGTCAGGAATCATCATGTTGCTATTTCACAAAGCAAGTTTATGCCTCCTATGCCTTCTGAACTTGATTTTTTGTTAAAAGAGTTCTTTGATTGGTATAACAAAAACAAAGATAAACTGCATCCAGTTGTGTTGGCAGGATTAGTTCATTTAAAATTTGTAACAATTCATCCATTTTCAGATGGAAATGGAAGGATTTCAAGAATCATGATGAATTTTGTTTTAAATAAGCATAATTTTCCTATGTTAAATATTGATTATGGCAAGAGAAACAGTTATTATCATGCTCTGGAAAGGTCTCAGGCAAAGGAGCAAGACAACATATTTTTACAATGGCTTTTGAAAAGATATATTAAAGAGCATGAAAGGTATTTGAAGCAGGTTTAATTTATTATCTTCTTTGTACTTGTTTAGCTCTTTCCTATTCTTTCTATAAACTGTCAAGAATATAATCTGCCTGTCTTTGTCCCCATTATAATAAACTTCTACCCTGCCCAAAAATTATAGTCTGCTAATGATTATTTTCAACCAATTAAATTCTGGACTGCACCCCTAGCTTATGAGGCCTTAAATAATGACAAAAAATAGTTTTTAAACTTGCCTCAATTAGGTTTTTAAACATATCAATCTCAATAAAACCAAGCGATCATAGTTAAGTGGTATAACGCCTCGTTGCCAACTACAACCTTTAGGAAAGGTTCTAGGAGTCCAAAACGGATTACAACCTTTAGAAAAGGTTCTAGGAGTCCAAGATGGATTTACAACCTTTAGAAAAGGTTCTTGAAGTCCAAGATGGATTTACAACCTTTAGAAAAGGTTCTTGAAGTCCAAGATGGATTCAAAGCAAAAACGAGGAGTTTCGGGTCCGATTCCCGATGGTCGCATTTTGCATCGGGAATTCTAATCTTTTCCGATTCCCGATGGTCGCATATTTGGATTGAGCGCACGAAATCCAAAAGAGACCAGCGGCACTAAGAATTTTAGTTTCTTACGAATTGAAAATTCTTTCAGCCGATGGTCGCTTACTTAGATTTATTATTATTTATCAAAGGGAACAAGCATATTGAATGTATCGGCAAATGCGTCTTGTGTTAGATCTCCTGTATAAGGAATCAAAGGATTTGTTGCGCATAATCCTCTTGGATATAATTCTCTGACAATTTTAAGATATGCTTCATTAACTTGTAAAGATCGAGCCCATTTATTGAAGCTTGTCGATGAAATAAAAATGGCTTTTAAGGATGTGGTTAATGATGTTGAATACTTTGGTTTTTCAGTCTTCCATTTGCTAAGATATATTCCAGATTAAATACACGAGCAAATCCCTCTTTTAAATAAAAACAGAAAAGTATAAATAGTGTATGTTAGTAACATACACATGACTGCTAATAACATACAATTTACAAAGATTGAAATTCAGATAGCAAAATATCTATTCAAGCATTGTAAGGATAAACATAATGCCAGACAATTAGCAAGAGCACTAAATTTAAATCATGCTCACGTAAATAAGTTATGCAAGAGTTTAGCAGATAAAAAACTTTTAATTAAAGAAGAAATTGGATACTCTACGTATTTCTCATATGATTATAAAAATGAACCAGCAACTAAATTTATGGAATATATATTAAGTCAAGAAGAAAAAGATTTTCCCAAGTGGTTATCTGTTCTATTTCATAGCCTGAATAAATTTAAACCTTATATCTATCTAGGTTTTGTTTTTGGTTCCTCTATAAAAAGTAAAACTTTTAATGACATAGATATTTTTTTAATGTATAAAAAAGAAAAATCAGAAGAAGTTAATAAAATAAAGGATGAAATTAGGAAATCTCAACAACTCCAACAGCCAATAAGATATCTCGATATAACAGAAAAAGACATATTAAAAAATATAAAAGATAAAGTCTTTTATAATATTCTATCAGACAACCTTATATTTCATGGCTCTGAAAAATATGCAGGGGTGATTAAAAAATGCCACAGATAGATAATCATCTAAAGTGGTGTCTGTCAGATACAAAAAGATTGATTAAGTCAGCACCAGACTTACAATTAGCTCAAAAACATTTAAAGAAGTCAGAATACAACTACAATGTATTGCAAACCCTTGAGGAATTAAAGATTTATGACTGGGCCTTAAATGTTGGTTTTTATGCGATTTACCATTGTTTTTTAGGAATATTGTCAAAATATGGTTATTCATCAAAAAATCAGTCTTGCACTATAACGGCAATATTAAAATTAATCGAAGATAAAAAGCTGGATTTTGATAAAGATCTAGTCTTGCAATTTGATACACTTGATGTTGAAGATATAGAGATTCCCTCTAATTCAGTTACTCTAGAATCTGAAATCTCTAATAGACATTCCCGAACGAAAGGTGATACAATCAACGGGAATGTCTATAATTTAAACAATCCCACAACAAGGCAGGACCGAGAAATGTCAACTTATGGTGTTGAGACAAGCATAGACTTGAAGCAATTGAATAAAGTCAAAGAATTAATATTAAAAGTGCAAAGAGAAACAATTAAAGTATTGGTAAAATAAATCTGAACAATCATTAATCTCGGCATTTTCAACTTGGAGTTTTCAATACATTGTAAGAGATTTATATGTAACTATGTAATAACAACAGATAGATAGGTTTATAAATGCTGTAAAAATATTTATTATAATCTTTGAATAAATAAAATGGAAACGAAAAGAATAATAACCTTTGCAGATTTGGAAAGTTGGTTAGAAAGTTTTGGCGATGAGCCATATCCTTCTAATTTGGCAACTTTTGTTAGTTTACTTGGAAGACCAGATTTTGAAAACGCTTCAGAGAAAGAGAAAAGGACAATTTTTCACACTTATACAAGTATCTGGAATTCCGGTTTTCACACAGGCGGACAACCCTCAAGAATAACCAATATACTTCGAGGGGCAGGGCTTATATCTAAAGAGAGGAAACAAAATCTAGATATTGACGAAATAGAAATATGCAAAATAGCTTCGGGTGAGGAAAAACCAAAAATATGTGATTGGTATGATTGTCCTTCTATTCCATCTTTTTGTGCTTTTCACAGATATAATCCAAACGGAGCTCATTTTGGAATGGGCATAAAGTTTACAAAAAACCTTCCAGAAAACAGAAGGCAGAATATTAAGGAAACAGCATACAGCACTAATGCAAATCCAGACTTTAGGATACTTAATGATATTGCATTTCAACACAATTTATCGGAGGAAGCCTTTGTGAAAGGAAGAAAACTATTGCTTTACCTACTTGGAGAGATTAGGAAAGAAGGAATACCTGCAATTTATGGCCCCAAGTGTGTTTTAGTTATCAATGAACCTTAAAATAAATTCCGGTAGTTCTAGACATTTAATTGGCTTATCCAATAATAATTAAAACCACCCAATACATTTTAAAACGCCTTTATCTTTTCAAACCTATGGCCGATAAATTTTCCTTTCAAATTCTTAAGAAAGACAAAAAATCGAGGGCAAGAACAGGCATTATAAAAACACGAAATGGAAATATAGAAACTCCTTACTTTGTTCCTGTGGGAACAGTCGCATCTCTAAGAGCTTTAGACTCCAGAGACTTGGATAACTTGGGAGCACAATGCACTTTAGCAAATACATATCATCTTTACCTAAAGCCAGGAGATAAAAACGTAAAAAATCTAGGGGGGTTGCATAAATTCATGAATTTCAATAAACCAATTTTCACAGATTCCGGAGGATTTCAAGTATTTTCTCTTGGCCTTGGTATGGAACATAAAGTAAATAAACTCGGACAGAAAGTGTCTAAATCTATTCTAGACAAAAAGAAATCAGATAAAAATTTATCAATTGTAAAAATTACAGACAAAGGAGTTCATTTCAAATCTATTTTTGATGGTTCAGACCATTTCATTGATGCAAAAAAATCAATGGAGATACAATCTAATCTAGGCGCGGATATAATTATGGCATTTGACGAGTGCACCTCCCCTTTATCAAGTTATGAATATATACAAGAATCTTTAGAGAGGACGCATAAATGGGCTAAAGAGTCTTTAAAATATCATGATAAAAAACAAGCCATATATGGAATAATTCAAGGTGGTGCATTCAAAGACCTTAGAATTAAATCTGCAGAATTTATTCAAAAACTTCCATTTGATGGAATTGCAGTAGGCGGTTCATTTTCAAACATGGGCTCAAATAAAGAAGAAATGATAAAAGTTCTAAAATGGCTAACTCCGTATTTTGATAATAGGCCAATTCACCTATTAGGGATTGGAGGAATTGACGATATTTTCAGAGCAGTAGAACAAAGAATAGACACTTTTGATTGCGTCTCTCCAACACGAGAAGCAAGACGTGGAGCACTTTACATTTCTCCAAAAGCAGGGGGAAATATAAAAAATAAATTCAGATTTAGCATAAGGCCATTATTTCACATAAAAGATAAATCACCAATAGACAAATCATGCAAATGTTCAACTTGTAAGAATTATTCAAAAGCATATTTGTACCATTTATTCAAGAGCAATGAGCTTACTTATTTCAGATTAGCTTCAATTCATAACCTTCATTTTATGCTTTCTTTAATGGAAAATATTAGACAAAACATAAAAGCTGGTAAATTTCAAGAGCTTAAAAATAGCTGGATGAAATGATTGTAGTCACTCTACTTTCATAATAAACTTATTTAAAGCCTCTTTGGGAAAGGTTTTTATGAAAAAGAGGAAAGCTTTAGATGCTTATAACAGGGGGCATTTTGGAGATGAATCGGAAGATTTTTTAGCAAGTCTTTTTTTAATGGCTAGACATCCTAATGGCGGTCTCCGTCCTGACTTAATTTCTATAAATGGAAGATATTCTCCGATGTTGTCTATTGAGGCGAAATCAGGGCGCTCTCAAAGATGCGGATATATGAAAGGAAACATGGTTTCGTATCAGCTACATTACGCTGTAACCTCGGAAGATGATTATCGAAAACTTTTTGGCGTAGACTTTTCAAGAGAAAGTTTGTTGCCTAACGATTTAGGGTTTTACTCAAATCCTAAAAGTGTAGCTTATTATTATGATTTAATTGCAAGGTCAAGCGGACCAACAACTGGAGAATTGTGTACACGGTGGGATAGAATAAGGTCCACATTTGGAAATCAGATAATAATTCCATCAGAAATAGCATTCGACTCTTTTGTTGCACATATACATTTAAGGAATAGAAAGCCTACCGAGAGCATAGTTGAAGAATTAAAATTAATAATACAAGAGGATGTTTTACATGGAAACTCTCACGCAGAAGAAAGAAAGTCAGATCTTCAATCTCGCCAAAATATTCAATCAAGAGATATGTTTGCAATTTTCCATGAAGAGTATAAAAATCTCTCCCTAGAGAAAGTTCTAGGAGATTCAAATGAAAGAGTGAGAATTATCTCCGATCTTTATGGGTGGGATAGGCTTGATAGCTTAAGAAGGATAGAAATACCTGGACCAAACGGAACAAGAATCTATGTCTTAGCAGAACTAGAACATACAACTTTATTTGATGTTCAATTGAGAAAGACAGTCGAAGAAAGAATCCCGGTTGTAGAAGAAGTTGCTCTAAAAAGAAAGGAAGCAATCGGTTCGCTTAAAAAAGTAAAGTTAATCTGTTCTCGGGGAATTTTTGGAGACGATAAAAGGGAAAGTCAATATTATTTAGATACTTCAAAATTATCTAAAAAAGAAATTAACAAGCTAGAAAAACTATTAAACTGGTGTGCTCCAAATGAAGAGCCTCTTTCTTCTAGACTTGCAGCACTTCATTCAGATGTTACGAGTTATCATTCAGATGATCCGGTCCAAGGTGAAGAAGAGTCAGAAGTTTTAGAACCTACTGCAGCAGGGAAAGGAGACATTCCCTTTTAGAAATAAATAATCTAAATAAACCTAAATTCTTTTAAACCCTCATTCTAAAAGATTTTTATGGCAGAAGAAAATTACAAATATCATCTAGCTCTAGTTTCTAGACCAACTTGGCTGGATGCAGTTCCAGGAAAAATAGGGCATGCTCTAGAAGCCAGAATAACTAATGAAGACTTAATGATAGTTCCTTATGGGATTTTAAGGGATGCAATTGGGGCACTAGATAGGAGGGATATTAAACAATCAAAAAATTCAGAAACTGGAGAAACCCATTATCAAACTCAAAAAGGAGTTCATGTTTTATACACTAACTCGACCGACGATTCTGGAATTTTAGAATTTATTACGTTAGAATCAAATTCTATTCTTGAGGCATATAGGTTATCAAATGAAATAGGGTTATGTAGATTACAGAGATTCCCGATATAGACAATCTACTTGATAGGTAACTTAATTATATAAATTCTCTGTAATTTGGTTACCTTTAGTCCGGTAATCTCTGTCTATCCATTCCCGTTTTTTAGTAACTGAATCAACGGGAATGTCTATACAAGATCCTCAAATTATTGTTTAAAATCTCAATTTTATTCTACAGTAACCGATTTAGCAAGATTCCTCGGCTTGTCAACATCCAATCCTTTAAAGTTTGCAACATAATAAGCAAAAAGCTGCAAAGGAATTACATTCAAAATTGGAGATAAAAAATCATCTATCTTTGGGACTTTTATTACATATTCCGCAAGTTTGTTAATTTTCTCATCCTCTTCATTTATTATAACAATCATCCTTCCTTTTCTCGCCTTTACTTCTTGCATATTGCTTAGGACTTTTTCATAGGTATTATCTTTAGGGCATATAAAAACAACAGGCATATTTTCGTCAATTAAAGCTATAGGTCCATGCTTCATTTCAGCCGCAGGATAACCTTCTGCGTGTATATAAGAAATTTCCTTCAACTTTAAAGCTCCCTCAAGTGCAACTGGGAAATTTAACCCTCTCCCAAGATACAAAAAGTTTTTGCTTTCTTTAAATTTCTCAGCAATTTCCTTTATCCTTCCTGATTCTTTTAATATTTCAGAAGCAACCTCAGGAATTTTTTTTATTTTGTCTAAGAACTCAGCTTCAAGCTCCTCTCCTTTTTTATTTTTTAAATAAAGTGCAAATAACAATAGGGCCAAGACTTGCGAAGTAAACGCCTTTGTGCTTGCAACCCCTATTTCAGGTCCAGCATGCAAATATATTCCAGAATCAGCCTCTCTAGCAATGCTTGAACTAACAGCATTTACTATTCCCATAGTTATTGCTTTTTTATTCTTTGCTTCTTTTATTGCAGCAAGAGTGTCCGCAGTCTCGCCACTTTGGGAGATTGCAACAACAAGGTCTTTTTCATCTAATACAACATCTCTATATCTAAACTCAGAGGCATAGTCTACCTCAACAGGAATCTTTGCAATTTTCTCAATATAATGTTTTCCTATCAAAGCAGAGTGCCAACTCGTCCCGCATGCAATCAAAGTTATTTTCCTTATTTGTTTTGGGTTGAAATTTAAGCTGACTATTATCTTCTGCCCTTTTATTCTTCCTCTTAATGTGTTGTTTAAACTTTCAGGTTGTTCAAATATTTCTTTTAACATATAATGTTCATATCCTCCTTTCTCAATTTCACTAACGTTCCATTTTATCTCCTGTATAGCAGAATCAACTTCTTTTCCGTCAAGAGTTTTAATGTTATAATCGTCCTTTGTCAAAACAGCAACCTGGTCATCCTCTAAATAAATTACTTTGTTAGTATGCTCTATAATTGCAGAAACGTCTGAAGTAACAAACATCTCTCCTTTGCCTATTCCCAAAGCAAGGGGAGAACCTCTTCTTACAGCGATTATTTTGGCTTCTTTTGAAGAAATTATAGCTAGCCCAAAAGTTCCCTCAACAAATTGCAATGCTCTCATTACTGCTTCTTCCAAATCTCCTGAATAAAACTTGCTTATCAAATGAACAATAATTTCCGAATCAGTTTCAGACACAAATTTGTATCCTTCTTTTTCAAGTAATTTTTTTATTGCATAATGATTTTCTATAATCCCATTATGCACTATCGCAATTTTATTCTCTTTGTCAGAATGGGGGTGAGCGTTAATTTCATTCGGTTCTCCATGAGTTGCCCATCTTGTGTGTGCTATCCCTATTTTTGCTTTATTGTTTGTTTTTTCAACAATTTCTTTTAGTTCTTCTACTCTCCCCTTTCTCTTTAATATTTTTAAAACGCCATCTGAAAAACAAATTCCTGCGCTGTCATACCCCCTGTATTCCAGCCTCTCCAATCCATTTATTAATATGGGCGACGCTTCTCTAAATCCAATATATCCTATAATTCCGCACATTTTCAATCAATTTCTTTAATTAATTCCTTTTTTTTAGAAGAAATTAAAACATCATCTACTCTTAAAATTAACGTAGCAACCTCTGTTGCAGATATTATCGCCTGTGTTTTTACTTTTAAAGGTTCAATTATTCCAACATTAAAAACATCTTCAATCTTTCCATTGAATAAATTCAATCCATCTCTGGAATTTCCCGCCTCATGCCTATTTTTTAATTCAGTTAAAATATCTATGGGATCTAAACCAGCATTTTCTGCAAGCGTCTCAGGTATGCTTTCAAGAGAATTTGCAAATTCCTCAACAGCGAGCTGTTCTCTTCCAGACAAGGTTCTGGAAAATTTTTTTAGTCTGCTAGATAATTCAATCTCAACAGCTCCGCCTCCACAAACAATTTTGCCAAATTTAATAGAAGCAATTACATCTCCCAAACCATCTTTAACCGCTCTTTCAGCCTCATCAACTACATGCGGCGTGCTGCCTCTTATAATCAAACTGACCGCTTTTGGATTCAAGCACTCTCTGACATACGTCAAATAATTTTCTCCTTCTTTAACTTCTTCAACTTTTTCAGCTTTACCAAGTTGTTCTTTGCTTATATCATTTAAATTTGAAATTATTTTCCCGGAAGTTGCCCTTGCCATTTTTTCCATGTCTGATTTTGAGACTCTTCTGCATGCAAATATCCCAAGTTTTGCAAGATAATATTGAGCAATGTCATCAATCCCTTTCTGACAAAATACAACATTAGCTCCGATATCTCTAATTTTGTTTGTCATTTCTCTCAAATATCTTTCTTCAGATTCTAAAAATGACTGCAATTGTTCAGGACTTGAAATTTCAATCTTAGTTTCTTTTTCAGGATTTTTAATTTCTATTGAAAAATCAACAAGCAAAATTCTTGCATTTTCAACTTTTACGGGCATATCTTTATTTACTCTTTCCTTATTTAGCACAATTCCCTTAACAAGCTCTGAATCAGAAACGCTTTCTCCGTATATTTTTTCAATTTTTATATCATCAAAATTAACGTTCTTTTCATCCGATATCTGGTCCACTGCATTTATTATCAATTCAGAAAGTATTTCCTTATTATTTTCTGCATCTTTTCCAGTCATAGAAGTTTTTGCAATTTGCTTTAAAATATCAGAGCTATTAACTGGAATAGAAATCTCATTTAATATTTGTAAGGATTTTTCAGCAGCCATTCTATATCCTTTTACAATAACTGTTGGGTGCAGTTTCTTATCAAGCAGATGTTCTGCTCTTTCAAGTAATTTTCCTGCAAGCAATACAGCAGTCGTAGTACCGTCCCCAACTTCTCTTTCTTGTGTCTTTGCAATCTCAACCATCATCTTTGCCGCAGGATGTTCAATTTCAATTTCTTCCAATATGGTTACTCCATCATTCGTAACAGTTATATTCCCGTTCGCATCAACAAGCATTTTATCCATCCCTTTAGGTCCGAGAGTAGTCTTTACAATGTCTGCAACCAACTTTGCGGCAAGAATATTATTTCTCTGCGCGTCTCTCCCAACTGTCCTTGAAGAATCTTCAGGCATAACATAAACTGGCTGTCTTTCGCTCATAAGATTCCTTAAAATAAAGGAAATTTAAAGATATAGGTAATTCTGTTTAGTAGTCTTTTAGAATTACTCATTCAATTAATATTATGGACAATTAGGTTACTTGGTTTTCCTAATTGTCTATTAGAGATTTAGGGACAAAAAGTAACTCAATTACCCTAAATCTCTATATCTCTCTTTGATAATCATTACTAAAAATTAGTTAATTTTTCTGCAATAAGTTTTTATAATCAATTATTTTCTAAACAATTATGGAAGATTATAAATCTCAATTTATAGAAAGATTACATCAGGGACCGTTATGGGTTGGTGAAGAGCCAGGAGTCAATAGAGATTTGAAAAGCAAGAGAAAATCTCCCTGGTTTCTTAATGTTGGTGATGCAAAAAATGCAGGGCTATTAAGAGCTCTTGGAGATGCCTACGCTGGCGCATTGATTCAACATTATGATAAATTTGATGTAGTTGTGGGAATTCCTGAAAAGGGAAGAGAAATTTGTTCTGCGGCAATGTACTCAATTGCTGATAAAAGACCAGACACTTTATGGTTTAGTGTAAGAAAAGAAGCTAAAACAATCGGGGAAGCCTCAAATTTAAGTGATGTAGATAAAATTAAAGGAATGGTTGTTGGTGAGCCTCCAAAACCAGGGATGAAAATTGTGGAATTAGATGATGTATTCACTGACGGAACTGCAAAATACGAATTTCGCGAAGTTCTAAATTCTCTAGGAAAACTTGTTGGTGGAGAATTCGAATATCCTTTATTATTGATTGCATTAGATAGAATGGAAGTTGGTATTGGAGCAGAAGGCGTTAGCGCTATTGATTCCTATGAGCAGAAAACAGGGACCAAGGTTTTTTCTACTATCAATGCACTTGACGTAGTTGATTTTAGAAGGGCAAATAATCTCCCTGTTGATAGAATGGTTAATTACCTTAGAGTTTATGGAACAGAGCTAGCAAGGGCACGAATTGTCGGGAGATTTGGCAAATTAGAACAAAGAATTATCGAGAATGATAGAAGCGTTATTCCTGCATGTGATGTTCCGCTTGAACAATTTGAAGAAATTGTCAAGGCAACAGGCAATCTTCCCGGAATAGGAGGTTACAAAATTCCTATAATCTCTGGGAAGAAAGGTTGGGAGACATGGGTTGGAACTGCAAGAAAATACACAACCAAACCTTTAATAATGGATGGTCAAAAATTTGGAACCGATATTCCAGATACTGGGCAAGAGGTAATGAGAAATCTAAAAGAAGCAGGATTTGATGCAGTTATATTATTCCCTCAATCGGGTCCAGAAACGGAAAGGGCATGGATTTATCATGCATTTGATTTTGAATTAAAAGTAATAGTCGGAGGAAGAATGACTCACCCAGGATATGCTGTTAGCGAAGGTGGTTGGATAACAGATGAGGGAGCATTAAATATGTATCGACTTGCAGCAAGAGCAGGAGTTAATAATTTTGTTGTTCCAGGTAATAAACCAGAAATTATTAAGCAAGTTAGAGCCGCTATAGAATCAGAGGGCGTTCTTAATCCTATATTTTATGCTCCAGGCTTCATTGCCCAGGGTGGAAAAATCGCGGATACAGCAAAAGTTGCAGGCGAACGTTTTCATGGAATTGTCGGTAGAGGAATTTATGAAGCTAAAGATATACGAGCTGCTGCAATTGAACATACTTCTCAACTTATATGAAAGGAAATTAATAATCGGAAAAATTCTTTTCCTTTCATAGATAGGGGTAGAAATTAGAAAAATCCAAAAATTAATTTCTATCACTTTAACTGATGTTTAATATAGACATTTCCGTTCGTTATATCACCTTTCTTTCGGGAATGTCTATTAGAGATTCCAGATTCTAGAGTGACTGAATTTAAGGGAATCTCTATATCTCTCTTTCCATCATACAAATCCTTTTAATATTCAGTCTTTTAGATAACGCATGAGAAGAATCTCTGTCGGCGACATAATGACTAGGAACATAATTTCTGTTAAACCAAGCGCTAGCCTTCATGAATGTGCAAAAATCATGGCAAGAGAGGGGCTGGATAGTCTAATTGTCTCTGAAAACCGCCGACTTTTAGGTCTTATAACTTCTGGAGATATTATTAGAACAATGGTAAAGAAACACAATATTGGCTTAAAAAAAATTAATGTAATGGGAGTAGCAACAAAAAAGCTCGCAGTCATAAAACCTTCAGCAGATATTTCTCAAGTCCTTGCAAAAATGTGTTCTTTAAATTTCAGGAGGCTTCCAGTCCTTTCAAAAGGAAGTTTAATTGGCGTTGTAACATTAAAGGATATTTTGGCAATTGCTCCAGAGCTTTACTCAGAAACAAAATCTCTCATGGACGATATAAGGGAAGAAGAAAGAAAAACTCAGCAGACAGAAAGCGAATGGCCTTTAGAAGGTCTTTGCGATAATTGCGGCTCCTTTTCAGAATTGCTTAAAGTCGAAGGTAAATTACTCTGCCTAGATTGCAGGGATGAAATGTATTGAATTATAAATAATTGCGATGATTAGGGTAGAGTTTTAGCAATTATCCATTAGAGATTTGCAGCAAATTACAATACTCATCATTGCAAATCTCTATAAATTAAGATTATCTATAAATTATATGATAGCAGAATCAATTTCGCAATTTTTCAAAGGAGTTCATCCAAGATTCTTAAATTGTGTCGCTTTAGAAGAATTTGCAGATTCAGATTACGATCCTAGAAAAAATCCTCCAGAAAGAATTTATGCTAAAAAAAGAACTTTAACCAAAGAAGGAGAGAGGTTTATTTTTGTATCATATAACTGGCTTAAATATCAGTTAGGAGATTTAAAAAGGAGTTTAGTAGACGGAGATTATGTAGAAAAATATGGATATTTTAGAAGAAAAGTAGGAGAGTTAGATGATGTTTTGGATGAAGTAAGAAGATATGAAGAAAAACTTGTCAAATCAAACATTCCTCTTGTGAACTTAATAATAAAGCATTTACCATCGACAACTTTAGAAAGAATATTAAAAGCAAGCCATGATGTAGCAGATTTATTTTCTGAATGTTGTATCTCCCTTCTAAGATCTATAGAGGAATTTGACGTTACAAAGGGGTATAAATTCTCAACATACGCTTCTAGAGGAGCAAGCCTAACTCTAAAAACAATAAATAATAGAATACAAACAAAAAAAAGAGAAAACCCTTATAGAAAATCTGATTCAAGTCGAGAAGATTTGAGTCAAGATGTTTTTTTAAGTAATATTGGCTATAAAAGAAGAAGTACGGAAGAAAGAGAAGAAGTTGATTTATCTGAAGCTTTAGAAGATTTATCTGATGAAGAGAAAGCTGTTATTTTTTGGAGATATGGTTTAAACGGCTCTCCAAATTATCAATTTGAGCAAATAGGCGCTTGGCTTGGACATGGAAATACAAAAAATTCAAGGCAAGTAATTGCGAGAAGAATTAATCAAAGGGCGTTAAGTAAGTTGAAAGATAAAATTACAAGCTAATCAAACTGACTTTAGCACCTTGTGTCGAAGAAAAATTAATAGCTGCCAAATACTTTATGTTTTGCTCATCACAAATATCAATTAAAGACGAAGTTGCAGTTCCTTCAATAATTACCGCAAAAACTCTCTTCTTGGAGCCTAGAATGCTTTTTGTGACTTCTTTAATTCCGACTTTCCTCATAACATCTAGATTTTCATCCAAAAGCAAACCGCTCTTTGTTCCTTTTATTCTTTCAAAAATATTCCTCAATTTCTCTTTGACTTCAGGAGGAGAAAACTTTGAGGCCAATTCTTTAGGACCATCTTCTTTAGTACTCTCTTCTTTATGAAAGTCATTATTCTTATAATTATTGCTGAAATCCATGCTTTCTTTTTTCATAAATTCATCTACAGAAATTCTTTTTCTTAATGATATTAGTATGTCTTTGCCCGCAAGCTCCTCAACTTCCTTCCCTTCAGGAGCAATAGCGACGTATTTTACTCTGGCATGCGTAATTAAATTATTGGCAATCAATTTTCCTCCTCTGTCTCCATCAACAAAAATAGTTAATTCTTTTTCCTTGCTAAGCTCAATAATCTCTCTTGGCAATTTTGCTCCATCCATTCCAATTATATTATTTACCCTATTTCTTAACAAATTAACAACATCCGCTCTTCCTTCAACAACTATCAATTCGTTTCCAGATATATCTCCGCAGGGAAGTTTGCTTTCTCCATATTCCTGGATTCTTTCTGCCCTTGATTCTTCCTTCAATGATGCAGAAATTTCTTTGAAACTGCCTCCAGAATCAATGCCTCCAAGAAGTTTTTTGGCCCTCTCCAAAATGTAATCTCTCTTACTTTCTCTCACATCGTCAATTTTAGTAATCTCTATTTTTGCTTCAGTAGGGCCAATCCTATCTATTGTTTCCAAAGCAGCAGCAATTAATGTAGTCTCGGACTTGTCTAATGCAGTTGGAACTTGTATTTCTCCAATACTCTTCCCATCGACTATTTCAAGTTCTACTTCAATTCTCCCTATTTTACCTTCTTTCTGCAACTCTCGCATCTCTAAATCGCTTCCCAAAAGTCCTTCAGTTTGTCCAAATATCGCTCCGATTACATCCGGCTTTTCCAATGGACCTTCTGACCTAAAAGCTGCATAAATCATATACTTTATTGATACTGGGCTTATTTTTGCCATCCTATTTTTTTACTCCAATTATTCGTTTTCTTCTCGTATTTACTTCATCAAATCACTTACAGAACTAGTGTCTAATCACTCTTCTTCGGTTGAACATGAAATTTAACATAATTTAACATATTTTCACTTTGTTCCATATTTAATCTGATGCTGTTTAAAAAGCCAAGGGCTTTTTAAATCCTTCCATTTTATATATCTAAACTCTATAATAGTAACAGGCCGAATAAATCATCTCTATGATTTACACAAACAATTCTTAGAAATTTCTTAGTGTTCATGCTCTTGAAACTTCTTCCTCTTTCACGAATTAAATCAATCCAGTGCAATAATTTTTTTACTGGGGTTTTTCCTTCTTTTGCTTTAGCATAAATATATTTCAATCTTTTATGGACATATTTTGCTTCTGGATAATAATTATGAACTATATAACCTCTGCTCAGCAACATGATTCTTGGTTAATCGTCATAATTGTGAATCATATTACTTCGCCATAACCGATTAATCTCCAGTGGCCGAGGATATTTCTTGCTATGCCTACATTGTCCTTTTTAAAAAGGACTGCTGGGACCTTTAGGGAAAGCTGCAATTCGTCGTTGTTTATTGAATTTACTGTCCCGCCGGTAACTGTGGTGTTGATTGAGAGCATTAGGATTTCTCCTTTCTTTATCTTTTCAACTTCTGCCTTATTAGATAGACCAAATACTTTTTGGAATAGGCAATGTTTAATCCTTATCTCATTTGATGCAGGAGGAAGTTTTTCAACATGAGAGACAAGGTTTCCTGCTAGAGAATCTGATTTTCCTAATGACATATCAAGGTCTACTTCAATAGACATGCTTCCTCCAGGCGTCAATTCTGGAGTTTTTTTTGAACCTTTAAATAAACTTATTATTTTTGTTTTTATTGGGAAAAACTTTTTTTCATTTCCTTCTTTCGTCATTCTTCCTGGTTTTATCTCTATTTCTTCATTAACTTTTAAAATACCTTGAATTAAAGTACCCCCTAAGACTACCCCATGTAATTCTTTCGGAATTATTCCAGGCTTGTTAATATCGAAACTTCTCGCAACTATAAATACTGGAAAATCTCCAAGATTTCTCTTAGGTATTGGTATTTCTGTAATTGCTTTTAAAATTTCAGAGATATTTACTTCTTGTTGGGTAGATACCGGGATTATTTTTGCATTTGAATATTTTTCACCTAGAAGATTCTTTATTTCTAAATAATTCTTTTTTGTTTGTTCTTTATCGACTAAATCAATTTTATTCTGGACTACAATTATTCTCTCAACTTTTTTTGCCTGTAGAACCATCAGATGTTCCTGAGTCTGGGGTTTTATTCCCTCATTTGCTGCTATAACAAGAATCGCGGCGTCTATAAGGGCTGCCCCAGAAAGAGTTGTCGCCATAAGCATTTCATGACCAGGGGAATCTATGAATGAAACATGTCTTATTGGCTGGCCCTTTCCTTTTATATTGTAGTCTTCACTATTTTTAGATATTATGACATCTGCATAACCTAGTTTTATTGTAATTCCTCTTTTGATTTCTTCTGAGTGAGTGTCTGTCCATTTGCCGCTTAATTTTTGTAATAAACTAGTTTTTCCATGGTCTATATGTCCGAATATTCCTATATTGATTGTATCTAATTCGTTTGATTTTTCTACCATCACAAGGGAAGAGAAATGAGGTTTTATAAGGGTTTTGGAAAGGGTTATAAACAATAAAAGTTTGGTTAATTTATGAAAAGAGGCTCGATATTTATTGTTTCATTGTTGATGTTAGTAGGAGTAATTATTTTATTGTTATTGGTAGGAAAGTTGGGGATAAATGGATATGCAAGTTACGACGGTAAATTTGATAACTTGGCTATGAAGAAAGGAATTACAGGGAATTCTGTTTTTTCTGATTTAGAGAATTGGTTTGAGAAATTGTTTGGAGTAAATCAGTTTTCTCCTGTAAATACTTCAAATTCTTATTTTGATGATTATGCTGATAATATAACTTTAAATTCTGGAATTAATCAGAGTAGTATTGTGAATGTTGCTTGGGATGGGCTTTCTGGATATAAACCTACAAACGAAGTGGTTGGTGTTGAGACAAACCCAACTTCAGATATGGCTGTTCTTTATCATTTGAACGAACCGGGAATCGTTATTGATTCATCAGGGAATAATCTAAATGGGGGGATAGTTAACAATCCTATTTATTCTATTGATGGAAAGTATGGGGGGAGTTATAATTTTACAAAAGGAGGAAGCACTCAACATATAGGATTTAATTCAATTAGTACTCCGGCTGATAAGTATACAATATCTGTTTGGGTAAAATCTGCTAAACAATTGGTGCAGACTCAGATTCAACATGGTATACTATGGAGAAACGCGCCTATTGAGGATAATATAAGGTTATATCTGAATAACGGAAGAAATTTAGAATTAGAATTAGGTTCAACGAGCTTGATTCTAACTACTGTTGCATGGAGCCCAAATGAATCTGTTCCTTGGCATCATGTAGTTGCGGTAGTTGAAAAGGGGAGTCATAAATTATATGTTGATAATGTTTTGGTAGGGACGAGCACTAATTCGAGTAATATCAATTCTGACCCAACTTTCTGGATTGGGACATGGTCAGCTCATTCAAATGATGGTTACCAATGGGATGGATTGATAGATGAATTTGCTATCTACAATAGAGTTTTAACATCTCAAGATGTTGATAATCTCTATAATGGAAGGGCAGTTCTTGGAAGTTATACTTCTGCGAATATTCAAACCAGCAACTTTAATTCTATAAAGGCAAATTGGAGTGAGTCAAGAGCGGGAACTAATGTTGAGATAAGTTCGGACTCAATTAATTGGTGTAAACTTGTTAAAAACCAATACATTACCTCGTTTAATCAATGTCCATCTATCTCAAATTCAACTCAATTTATTTATAAGGTTAATTTTACGGAAAACACCACTTTAGAAGATATAAGATTTGAGTGGCAATATCTAATTTGTGAAGATAATGATTTTGATAACTATAGTAATGTTGGTGGAGGGAGCTGTTGCGGGTTATTAGGAAATGGTGTTTGTAATTTAGCAGTAGATTGTAATAATAGTGCCGCAGGAATAAATCCTGGTGCAATAGAAATAGCTTATGATGGCATCGACCAGAATTGTAATGGTTTAGATTTAAATGATGTTGATAGTGACGGATTTGTTTGCAAAGATATCCCATTAAATTCTTGTCCAGGTTTAATAGGAGATGATTGCAATGATAATAATTTAAATGTCTTTCCAAACGCTAGTGAAAAATGCAACCAAATTGATGATGATTGTGATAGTTTAATAGATGAAACTTTTAATTTATCTTCTGATGTCAATAATTGTGGGGCTTGTGGAGTTTCGTGTTCTGCTAAAAATGTCAACTCTTCTTCTTGCGTTGCGAGTAATTGTGTGATCAATTCGTGTGGTGTTGGTTATTTTAATGTAGACTTGAATAGTGCTAATGGATGTGAATATTTTTGTAGGGGTTTTGTCGGGACACCGACTGGAAATCCAATAACAGATGGCTGCCAGATATTGAATATAATTGTTGATAATAATATGACTGGAAGTATTGATGCAGGAGGAGATTGTCTTTCGAGTTATAATCTTCTTGCAAGAGATTGTGGAACTGGAGTAGATAAGGCATATAATACAATTCAAGAAGCAGCGAATGTCGTTTTCCCAGGAGATAGTATATTGATTCGGGCAGGTACATACGCACCAATCAGCGGCATTTTCCTTAGCAACAAGAATGGAACAGCTAATCAAAGGATAATAGTTAGGAATTATCAATCAGAAAGAGTTATTATTGATGGCACTAATATTGTTCCTTCACAAGGAGTATATTATCTTCTAGTAGTACAAAATTCGGAATATATAACTATAGAAGGTTTGGAGATTACTAAAAATAATGGAATTGGTATCTTAATTACTCATTCGGATTATACTAATATTAGAAATAATAAAGTTTATGATAATGAAGGAGCAGGGATATTTATAGTGGCATCATGGTATAACTTTGTGGAATTCAACGAGGCCTATAATAATTCCGGGGGAATTGATGTAATATGGGATGGCGGACAAAATACAAGAAATTCTAGTTATAATATTGTTCAAAACAATTTAGCATATGATAATCAAAAGAACCCAGAGGGTTCTGACGGAATAGCCTCGTCTAGTGGAACTTTTTTTGGTAATTTTAACAACAATGTTTTATTTAGGAACGGAGATGACGGTTTTGATGCAAGTACTGGAGGTGGTGGAATCGGTCCTTCATGCAATTTATATCAGACAATAACTGACAATATAGTATTTGGTAATAATGATGGTCCAGCCACTGGATGGGTTGCATGCGTGCCTCAAAAACCTATTTGCGCATTTAATGTGACTTCAGGATTATGCCAGTATGGATGCGGTGACGGAAATGGAATTAAGGTTTCAACTAATTGTGGCGGAGGACATCTTGTTGCGGGGAATATTGTCTTTGGCAATGAAAGAGGAGGATTTGATCAGGATAAGGGCACTGGGTTTCCTAGAAATTTCTTTTATAATAATATTGCTTATGGTTTTGGTAGTGGATATGGCTTTATAATGGACGCACCTGATCCGAGGAGCCCCCCTCCAGAAGATGCTGTATTGTATAATAATATTGGTGCTAATAATTCTGCTTTTGATATTTATAATCGGTTTGGAAGTTCAGTCAATGAGTCTGATTACAATCTTTGGGAAGATGGAGTTTTTGTTTCTAGTATGGATCAGCATTCTTTGTCTGGAAATGCTGGGTTTAATGATTCTACTCTTGTGATAGCTACTAGTTTCCAGACAAGTTGGAACATAACACAAAAGTTGGATTATATAAGGAATCAAGTTAAACAGAAATTTAGTTTACAAGCGGGGAGTCGGGCGATTGACGCCGGCGTTGTTGTTCTCGGATTCCATTGTCCTCGTGCCGATGACAATTTAACAAATCCTTATCCTGCTGGAGATACAACATGTAGGCATTGGTACGGCACCGCCCCCGATATCGGCGCTTATGAATATAATCCCGGAACCACAGGATGCATAACTCGAACAGTGTTAAATACAGAAATACAAAAATTTGTTAATACGCAGATTGGAATTGTGGATGTGACGAATAAGGTTGTGGGGTATTTGGGATGCTGATTGTAAATATCTATATTAAATGTCTGTTGTTGTAACTACTAACATTATTAAGAAGTTTGTGGTCATGACCACAAACTTTATAAAGCGGTTTATAGTAATAAATATATGGAAATAGAAGTTTTAAAGAGAATTATCTCTGAACAAAGAAAGGAATTTGAAGAGACATTTAAAGAATATTCAATTATAAAAAGAGAAAGGTTAAGCTATGCTAAACAATTTTTGATGCATCCAAATATACTTGCTATTTTAGGAGTAAGGCGCTCTGGGAAATCTGTATTCTCCATACTTTTAGCTAAAGAAATAAAAGAAAAATTTGGGTATATTAATTTTGATGATGAAAGATTGTTGGGGGCAAAAACAGAGGATCTTGATAAGATTTTACAGGCTTTTTATGAATTATACGGAGATATTAAGTTAGTTATTATTGATGAGCCTCAAAACGTGGTTGGATGGGAATTGTTTGCAAATCGATTGAGAAGGACTAAAAAAGTAATAATTACAGGCAGTAATTCTCAATTGCTGTCTGGCGAATTGGCAACGCATTTGACGGGCAGACACATAGACTTTACCTTGTATCCTCTTTCTTTTCGGGAAATATTAGATTTTAAGCCTGATATGTATTTAACAAAAGATATAGCAAGAATAAAGATAGTATTGGACAGTTATTTTAATGAAAGCGGGTTTCCAGAATTTAGAAAATTTGGTTCAAGTATAATAGAAAAGATATATCAAGACATAATAAATAAGGATTGTTTAAACAGATATGATATAAAAAATAATAAAACGTTTAAAGAACTCTCGAATTATCTTATATCGAACTTTTCTTGCGAATTTACTTATTCTAAACTCTCAAAAATTTTTAATATAAAAGATGTTCATACGGTAAAAAATTATGTGGATTATTTAAAAGAAGCTTTCCTCATAGTTGTTTTGGATAGATTTTCTCCAAAATTGAAACAACAAGTAATAGCTCCAAAAAAAGTTTACGTTATAGACCACGGAATCTGTAATTTCTTGAGTTTTAAAATGTCTAAAAATCTAGGAAGATTACTTGAGAATATAATTTGCATTGACTTATTGAGAGAAAAGTCAGTCAATAATAAATTAGAGTTTTATTATTGGAAAGATTACCAACAAAATGAGGTTGATTTTGTAATTAAAGAAGGAAATAAAGTAAAAAACCTTATACAATCTTGCTGGGATTTATCTGATATAGAAACAAAAGAAAGAGAAATTAAGGGATTGATAAAAGGAAGTGTTGAATTAAGATGTAATAATCTATTGGTTATTACTGCAGACTATGAAGGAGGAGAAAAAATAGAAGGAAAGAAGATTAGTTACATTCCTTTGTGGAAATGGCTGTTGAAAGAGTGGAAAACTAAAAGAATTTAAACCTAAAAGATTATTAATGATTATGAAAAGAGGCTCGATATTTATTGTTTCATTATTGATGTTACTTGGAGTAACAATCTTATTGTTATTAGTAGGAAATTTAGGAATAAACGGATATGCATCTTACGATGGGAAATTTGATAACTTGGCTTTGCAAAAAGGAATTACGGGGAATTCTGTTTTTGGAGATTTGGGAGATTGGTTTGAGAAATTGTTTGGAGTAGCTCAGTTTTCTCCTGTAAATACTTCTAATTCTTATTTTGATGATTATTCCGATAATATAACAAATAATACTGGAATTAATCAGAGCAGTATTGTTAATGTTATTTGGGACGGGGCATCTGTTTATAGACCTGTGAATACTGGAACGAGTGAAGTTGTTTCCGATACAAATACAGCTTTACTTTTACATTTTAATGGAAATGTTTTAGATTCAAGTGGAAACGGGAATAATGGAATAATTATGGGGAATGTCAATTGTTCTGCAAATGGGAAATTTAATCAGGGGTGTGATTTT
>Ga0082335_1002586_pt1 | contig 33341 bp, 31 predicted proteins | sample Subgrocontami58m_FD_72375 | JGI IMG/M metagenome (GOLD analysis project Ga0082335, IMG submission 72375) | Subsurface groundwater microbial communities from S. Glens Falls, New York, USA - GMW37 contaminated, 5.8 m (SPADES assembly) (version 2) ... | reverse complement strand
CATGCGAGCTACCCGGTAGTGCTGATACACGTTTTTAAACAGGAAATTTTGGAGTTTCCTCTTTTGTTCAGATAATGCAGGAGAAAAGGACACGATCAGTCCGGGATGATTTCTGACGTCTTTAACGGTTTTAATACCCTCACTCTTAAGCCTGGATAGGGTGTTGTCTAACAGGTCGGTGACTTCCATATTGATCAGGGTTCTGATCGTTTGAGCGATTAATATGTCATGATTATTAATCACATATTTTTGTTTTACCTTTTTTTGCGTTTCCCGCCACAAGTCAACCGCCTGCAAATCATCGTCAGTAATAATGCCTGCCTTCAGGCTGTCATCCAGGTCGTGGTTATCATAGGCAATGGAGTCCGCCTTGTCCACAATCTGTGCTTCCAGCAGCGGCCTTTCATCAATATTATATTCCGTTGTGTTAGATGTGTGGTCGTAAGGAGAAATGTGTTTTACAATGGATTCCTTGACTTCCCACGATAAATTCAATCCTGGAAAATTTGGGTACTTTTGTTCAAGGATGTCAACGACACGCAGACCGTGCAGATTATGCTCGAATCCTCCATGCCCTTCCATCAGCTTTCTCAAGGCATCCTCGCCTGAATGTCCAAAGGGTGTATGGCCTAAATCATGGGCGAGCGCAATGGCTTCTGCAAGGTCCTCGTTGAGATTCAGCGCTCGGGCGATGCTCCTGGCAATTTGTGATACTTCTATGGTATGGGTTAATCGGGTCCGGTAATAATCCCCTTCATGATTCACAAAGACCTGGGTCTTGTATTCAAGGCGTCGAAATGCAGTAGAGTGGATAATGCGGTCACGGTCCCGCTGATAGATACTGCGGTATGGATGCTCCTCTTCTGGATGTTTTCTCCCCCTGGAATCCTTGCTTTTCATGGCGTAAGGGGCGAGTTCTCGCTCTTCTCTGCTTTCGATTTCTTTGCTTGTTAACATAGCATAAAAAAACAGGTTTTGGACACAGATGAACACAGATTATTATATATTAAATAACCAGATTATTTCTGTGAATTTCTGCGAAAATCTGAGTCCAGATTGGTTTATAAATGTTTTTGGAATTCTTTATAAAGGTCTTCCAGGGATTGTGGAATGATCTTTACGTCAGAAACAACGGGCATAAAGTTTGTATCACCGTTCCAGCGCGGAACGATGTGGAGGTGGCAGTGACCAACAAGTCCTGCCCCAGCAGATTTTCCTAAATTAATGCCGAGATTAAACCCCTCGGGTTTCATTATTTTCGTAAGGAGTTCTTTCATATCCCTTGTCAGTTCCATAATTTCAAGCATTTCCTGTCCAGTGAGGTCTGAAATGTCTGCCTTATGTTTGTTGGGCACAACCATGAGATGCCCGCTGTTGTATGGAAATTTGTTGAGGATACAAAAGCACTCTTTTCTTCTATGCACTACGAGGTGTTTTTCGTCTTGATTATCCTGAACTGCGTTACAGAGAAAGCAGTCGTTCTCTTTCGGTTGTTCCTGAATATATGTGATGCGCCATGGCGCCCAAAGGTTTTGCATTGTTTGATTACCTAAACAAAAATTTGATGTACGAAGTCCGATTTACGATTTTAAACCCCAAATCCCAAATCTGAAATCGTAAATACAGTATTATCTGCATCCGGTGCATGTCGTGGCCGTACAGCTACCGCAACCGCTGGAACTGCCCTGAGAGCTGGAGTCGTTTCCACTGCTTCCTGCGGACATCCCAAACACAGAAAATATCTTGTGGATATGGTCGCTCTGGCAGGACGGGCAAAATAACTTTTTCCGTTCCCTTGCGCTCCGAAAATATTCGTCAAATTTCGTGTTGCACTGATTACATTCGAATTCGTATACCGGCATAGTATTTATCCTCAAATATTATAACAATTCATCTCACCGCAAAGACGCAAAGAACGCTAAGATTTAAAGATCGAAAAATAATTTAAAACACGAAACTTACACACTTTTCTTTAAGCCTTCCTTTGCGACCTTTGCGTCTTTGCGGTGACTTCTTCTTCTTCTTTGTTTACGGTAAATAAGCCAAGGGGTTAACAGGCTTATCTTTTACATATATTTTGAAATTGATTTCAGGGGGGTTACCTGTACTAGTCTGGCTAATACTCGCTATGGGCTGCCCCTGTTCTACATAACTGCCTTCTCCCACCATGGGATTACTACGACATCCGTATATGGTACGACTGCCTCCGTCGTGTTTAATTACGATGACAAGCGTGCCATCGTCAGCATCCGTAACGGCTTCCACAGTGCCTTTTTTAGCAGCAACTACTTTTTGTCCCGGTTGGGGCAGGATATAGATACCCATATTTTTAGCGCCATTCCTTATTTCACCGAATTGCGATACGATCTGTCCCTTTGCAGGCCAGATAAAACCTTTGGAAGATATACCACCCGTGATGTTACTCGTGGGCGTATAGCTTGAGTGTGTTGTGGGGGAGGTATAAGATTTTCCAGAAGCAGGGATGATAAGTTTTTGTCCCACCTTCAAGTCTTTTGTGTTAGGTATGTGATTGGCTTTTAAAATTGTTTCAACTGGTACTCCAAAACTTTTCGATATGCGCCACAAGGTATCCCCTTTTTTGACAGTGTAGGTCGTCTTTTCACCAGAAACAGGGGGTTGATATGCCGGAGTAGATTTCACGCTTTCAATGGTTTTGATTTCTCTTTCAAGTTGCGCTGGTACCCTTGACTTTGTGGGTTGTAAGGCGCAACCGCCCATAAGAAGTGATAAAAATATACTGCCTGCGATAGTTGTATTTGTGAGAAGATGTTTTTTCATGGTAATTGGTGATAAATTTTAACAGCGCCCACAGGTAAATTCAAGTGTTTTCGATTTCTGGAAAAAGCGAAACAGCAGGAATGTGCGGAGTTTCTTTCCTCATTTCTTCACTATTTGTTAATTGTGGATAAGGATTTCAGCATCAGATTTAATTGAGTGGTAAAAATATCCTGAATGTAGTTCCCTTGCCTGGTTCACTCTCTATATCTATGTAGCCATTGTGTTGCTTGACAAGCCCATACACTGTCGCAAGTCCAAGTCCTGTGCCTCTTCCCACATCCTTAGTTGTAAAAAATGGGTCAAATATCTTTTCTTTCGTTTTTGCGTCCATACCCGCACCCGTGTCAGAGATAGATATAAGGGCATACATTCCATTCTCGCCATAGCCATGTGTCTTTATAAAGGCATCGTCCAATTCCACAACGTCTGTGCTTATAGTCAAAAGACCTCCATTGGGCATGGCATCCATTGCGTTTGTTGCAAGGTTCATTAAAACCTGCTTTATCTGATCACTGTCTGCTATGACGATACAGTCTTTGTCGGTAAGCACAGCCTTAAGTTTTATATCTTCACGGATAATCTCTGACAGAAGAGATTTTGCCTTTTCTAAAATATCATTTAGCTCTATCAGTTGTGGGTTGCTTGGCTGTTTTCTGCCAAACGCAAGCAAATCCCTGGTTATATCGGCGGCAGTTTCGGCTGTTTTCAATATCTTTTGAACAAATCCTCTTGATACATCATCTAATTTTGTCTCCGTTTGTAACAAGCTCCCATATCCTATTATGACTGTAAGGAGATTGTTAAAATAATGGGCAACACCCCCCGCAAGTCTTCCGATGGATTCTAACTTCTGAGAGTGATAAAGCTGTTCTTTCAGCTTTGCCTTCTCATCCTCTGCTTGCTTGCGCTCTATAGCTACACCCAATTGGGTAGCGACAGAAGAAACAAGACCGATCAAATGTTCGTCCTCATTCCGTTGTCTACGCACAAAGAAATTCAATACTGCAATGACTTTATCTTTAGCTATAACAGGTATGCCCATTGCAGCCTTGAGGCCTGATTCCTTCGCAATGTCTGCACGAGGAAAATCTCCATCTATCGTGGCGTCCTTTTTCCACTCCGGTTTCTTCGAAGACCACACACGACCTGTCATGCCAATTCCGGGTGGAAAGGTGAATTCTTTGCTTTTCTTGCTGAATTCTTCCAAATTTTCAGAACTACAGTGCCATGTCAGACGGCATTCGAGATACTTGCCATCAGAAGAGGGACACCATGCCTCGCCATAAATCCAACCAGTGGCTTTGCACACCGTACGCACTACAATATCGAGCGCAGCATTACAATCCTTTGCTTCAGCAATTGATTTTGTTATTGTTAATAATAAATTAATCTCTTCCTCCGTCCGTTTACGTTCTGTGATATCCGTAAACACACCGTCAGCATATATGACACCGCCATTTTTATAGGTTGTTAGTGCTCTGTCATGTATCCAAATCCAGTTTCCAACCTTTCCCCTGATCCTGTACTCAATATCAAACATCTTATTCGATTTGAAAAACGATTCATATGCTGTTTTCACCTTTTCAACATCCCCAGGATGGGTTCTGTCAAGCCAGAAACGGTCTCCCGCCACATAGATTTCTTCAGGTGTATATTCACAAACATTTTCTACTCTTGGGCTAATGAACGTGGTACTACCGTTTTGATCAACCGTCCATACTACATCCGGTATGTTTTCGACAAGTAAACGATATTTTTCCTCGTTTTGCATAAGTAACTCCTGTTTCACTCAAAACCCCTTACTTTCTCTTTAATAACATTATCCCGTAAAATCCATTTTTTTTCACCAAGTATTTTTCACTCCTCGATTACCTTCCTCCACCGCGCGCGGGTTTGTAACCTGAACCCCTCATTTGTAAAAACCTGAAGGCTTGTGACTTGACACCGTTTCTTTAAACTCAAAGTTAAATTTAAGGGAAAAAATACGTTTATTGCTTTTACTATAGATAAGCTTCCAACATTCCCATGCATGGTGGATTCGCTTATGCTTGATCCACCTTACACAATTCCTCAAAATAGCACTCGAAGGCATTGAGTAGATTTCTCTTGTTCATGCTTTTATGTTTATCTGTAAGAAGTGAGCATATCTGCTTTTTCCTATTTCTTAAAAAAATCCTGTTATCATAAATCAACCGGGCTACATCCTGGATTTCCAGGTATAATTCCATGATATCCCCGCCTGGACTGCTGATAAAACAGCGCTCGTCCCACCCACACCATTCCCAGTTACATACCAGATTCAACTTCTTTCTGATAAACTTATCGAATAGCGCCTGACACCAGAGACGATGATACTTTCCATCAAATTTTATATATGCAGGTTCACCCCAATGACCTTCGCACGATGACCATGTCGATATTCCAATAGAAGAAACAGATTTCACCAAGCGGGCTATAAAAGGTTCCAAATCATATACACGTATTTTGGGGAGATCCTCAGATTCCTTAAATTGATCAAACTTGCCATACTGGTCACGTTCCCAATTCAGACGAAAAAGGTCTACGGGGATTTCATGCGTGAATAGTTCGGTCAAATACCGATGGTTATCTGTATCGTAGAGTTGTGTATCAATAGCATCAAAGTATCTACGATGGTCTGGGACACTATTTTCTTTGAAGTCCTTATGAATAGCATCTTGATGTGCTTTATGATATATCTTTTTATAGTTACTATTTTGCAGTATTTCCAGAAATTCACCATCCTCACTATGTGAATCGTCACTTAACTGTACCTTCCCAGAAAGACCGTCTAATTCCAGGAGAAATCCACGTGCTGAAAAGATTTCGTAAAAACGATCAGGACTCTCTTTTCTGCCGTGTGTTATCTTTTCAACAAAATTTTCTATAAGAGATGCGTTCATTTGTTCCATGAAAAATACAAAAGCTTACGTATTGCAAGCTTTACAACCATTGAAGTAGCCGCGGAGAAACAGTAACATCTATTTGCTTAAGCTCATCGGTTAGATTCCTTATCTCAACAAGCACGTCATCAGGCCAATTATCTCCTGGTGCTGCAAGTAATATTTCATCAGGCAACAACTCTATTGCAACCTCCCTGAGTTTTTCAAAATAGGGATGTTTGAACCCTCCAGGGTCTGACTTCACTTCTCCTATAATGAACTTACCTTCTTTGATGACCACAATATCGAGATCAGTGAATGGAGTATTTATATCCGCTTTAAAAATATCTTGGCAAGGAAGGTATAAAAACATTTCCGAAAAACTATCTCTCTGCAGTTCATATAAGGTATGTAATACTGCAAGAGTTCCATATTTGCGTAATGCATTTTGAACAAGATCGTTAAGTCGAAATGACCAAGAAGGATTTGGTGGAAGAGTAAAATGAAACAGACATCCATTACAGCGCATTCCTGAATTTAAATCGTCCACAACGTACCACTGACGTGTACCACAATGTGGACAGGAAAGTTCCAAACCTTGCAGAAATACTTTTGTTTCAAGTAAATTTTGTAATTCCTGTTCTTTTAACTCATCAAACTTTTCATTTACTTTCCACCAACCGTTATTGGGATCCTCTTTTAATGCTTCTCCACGCAATTGAGCAAATCGGCCTTTGAGTTGTTCCACAGTCAATTCATCAGACTTTACATAATTGGATAGGAGTTTGTATGTCAATTTCTCGGCAAATTGATCAAGTCGAGGACTGCCAGCTTCTACTGGTGTCGGATCCTCAGCAAAAATGTCATTGATTGATTTATGAACTATTTTTTTTATCCCTGTAAAATCATCATGATAATCTGGCCGACCAGCCATCCAAAGCAAAATATCATGCCAAAATGGGTCCTCAAATTTACTTCCGGCTGAGTAAATATTTCCAAAAAGGCGTATTATTCCCTGTAAATAGCGCCCTGTATTCGACACACTGATTTCTTTGAATGAGGGGTTTGGCGGAGGATGCCTATTATTTGTATTTGTGTAATATTCAAACCATGTCCGTACTACAGCAAGATCAGATGGTATGCGGATATGTATAACATTATCTTCAGTTGTTGTTTCTATACTTGGTAAACCACCATTTATTATACGAAAACTGCGTTTATAATTATCAAAAAACTTGTGTGCAAGTCCCAAGCGTTTGGGCAGCTTCCATGTCGGCCTGACATTAGTCCAATTATATCGTTCGGGGTGATATTGAATTTCAAGGTCTACCATCCATCCAAATTGAGGATGTCCTTTAAACAAAAAAGGCGGCCTTTGAAATCCAACTAGACCTTTATTCTCAGATAGTGGTACTTTGTCTGTTCGGCATTCCTGTCCACGTTCAAGTAGTTTTGGTATAAATTTGCGCGCATTAGGGCAGGGAAAGTTATCTGGATTTATTCGTATTGCTTTAAAGTGCAAACGAGTAAGTTCACTCATCTTTTTAGCTAGATTTTGAAGCGAAGTTACATCCATACTATACGAGACAATCTTTCCAGGTATTTCAATATTACCAGCCCAAAATTCATTTATCCATCGACTCATAAGTCGTAACAAGTTTTCGTCCTGGGAATGTTCTTCAGCGAGCCAGAAAACATCACGTCCAAAAGTCATGCCTGAGATTAAAGCACGATTCCATGCATAGATAGCATCAAAGGGTTGATTTCCTACAACTATGTGAATTCCCTTTGTGGATTCATTATAATCAAGTGAATAATTGCAAAAGGTATACATTTGACAAAAATCGATAGGGACAATTATTTTCCTTGGGTATAGTTTGGCTTTTTCAAATATATTTTCTAATATTTCAGCTGGTGTCATTTCATTTGGTTCTATAATTTCACAGCGTATGTCACGAAATAAGGATTCAATTGAGAGCGCTGCAGTTTTAGGTAAAGTGCCAAAATTACGTAGCACAAATGAGTTATTCTGAGTATCTTCTTTGCCTTCCTTGATATAGAAGAAGGAAGGTTCATCTAAGAAACGTCGTGATTCCCACTTAAAACGCGGAATATCCTCTATGCCCAAAGCTCCTATTGTAAACGTATCAATTCTATAAGTGTCCTCAACTTTTACTCTGTCGTTAGGCTCTATAATTTTTGCTGGAAGGATGTATCTATTGATACGTCGAATTAATTTATCGGCAAGAGGAAGAAAGGAATAAATAATGTCTGGATCTAAAATGGTGAGAAGCTTCCACCAAGCTGGTGCAATCTCTTCTCCCAAAGTAGGAATTATTGCATGAAACCTTCCACCCCATGTTCCTATACTGTACCTAATGATCTGGTTGATGCCATTATTGTCGATCTTCTCAGGGTGAACTAAAAAAGCTACTCGCTTGGGTCTTGAGATTGAAGTTACAGTAAGAACGGTTTGGGTATCCGAATTAAACAAAATATTCTCCGTAAGAATTTTTTATATTTGATTTTGGGTGTTCATTTATTATTGATTTTTGCAAAAATCATTTTATAAACTTCTTTTCCATGACGAATCCTGCAATTTATTTTTTAACATGGAAATATCCTTCTCGACTCATCAGTAAATTGACTCCATTTCCCTCTTTATCGAATCAATCAGGTATGGACTAATAGATTTTTCAGTCAGCAAATCCACGCGTATTCCCAGAATTTCGGATAACTCTCTTTCTATATCTCACAAGGTCAAGAAGGCTTTTTCTCTCTGAAAATTCCACGATTATGTCTATATCACTTCCCGGTTTTTCTTCGTCTCTTGCATAAGAGCCGAAGACTGCTATCTTTTTTACCCCTTTTTTCTTAAGTACAGGAGAAATCTTTTCAAAGATTTCTTCCTTATTCAGCATCTTTCACCCCCTAGAACATGCTTCTTATTTTCCATATCTATATCATGAGGTAATCTACATCTTTTTGATATACCTGTCAACCACTTGTTCATGGGTTTATTTCTGGAAGGAGCCTTTTTCATACTGTCATATGCGAGAGGATTCATTTCCAACATCTTTTTCGCTTTCCCATTCTTCTTTGTAAATAATGCATTGCTGATAGATAAAAACATCGTTATTTGCTTTTTGTTGAAGCAATAGGTAAAATAATGTTGAGTTTATTGTTAAATATCTTTGCCAAATAAGGTAACACCGGCCCCTTCCCCGATCCAGGTCGAGGACAGGTGTGGTCAGCATTAGGCGGGGGATGAACCACCCGCGCTACAGATTCCAAATCGTTTGGATTACGAATGAAAATGAAGGAGATTATCCCCATGATACCAAAGAAATTCGCTGGCATTTTTACTGTGCTTTTTACGATTATATTCTTACTCTGTAGTCTAACAAATTCATACGCAACTGAAACCGGTGAAACACAATTTCTGAAAAACGTCCGGCAGTTGACCTATGAGGGAAAACGCGCGGGTGAAGGGTATTTTTCAGAAGACGGAAAGTCCTTGATTTTTCAAAGCGAACGGGAACCCGAAAACCCCTTCTTCCAAATTTATCTCCTGGATTTTGAGACCGGTGATACCAACCGTGTTTCGCCCGGAACGGGCAAGACTACCTGCTCATTTTGTAGGCCAGGTACCAACGAGGCGCTCTTTGCTTCGACCCACCTTGACCCGGAAGCAAAAGCAAAACAGCAAGCAGAATTTGAGTTTCGTGCTATGGGAAAAGAACGCCGCTTTACCTGGGATTACGATGAACACTACGATATATTCTCGGCACAGCGGGACGGGAGCAAATTAAAGCAATTAACGAACACCACTGGCTATGATGCGGAGGGCGCTTATTCGCCTGATGGCACCAAAATTGTCTTCTGCTCTTTGCGGGATGCCTATCCACTCGAAAAGCTTTCACCGGAGGAACGCAAGCAATTTGAAAAGGACGCCGCATATTTTGGTGAAATCTATATCATGAATGCAGACGGCTCTGACCAAAAGAGGTTAACCAACTCGCCAGGGTATGACGGCGGACCTTTTTTCAGTCCGGACGGAGAAAGGGTCATTTGGCGGCATTTCCAGGACAACGGCATGTTGGCTGACGTCTATACCATGCGGTTAGACGGGTCGGATATACGCAGGCTGACCGATTTTGCATCGATGTCATGGGCGCCGTATTTCCATCCTTCCGGAGAATACGTAATCTTTCATTCGAACAAATTCGGGTTCGCAAATTGTGAATTGTTCATCGTTGATGGACATGGCGAAAAGGAGCCTGTACGAGTAACCTTTACCGATAAATTTGACGGTCTGCCGGTTTTTTCTCCCGATGGGAAGCTTCTTTCCTGGACTTCTAACAGGACGTCAAATGGAAATTCTCAACTATTCATAGCCGAATGGGACCACGACACCGCTTTAGCTGGAATCATGGCATCGCCTGTGCGGCAGGCGTCTCAACCCGCTCATATTATCGATATTCCCAGCGGTTCAGAACAGGACATTTCCAGCAAACCTTCCTACTCCAAACCAGTGACAGGAGGTACGAAAAGTCAATTTTCTCCAGAAATCACAGTTGACGATTTCCGTACCGAAGTGAAATATATTGCCTCAGATGAACTGGAAGGCAGGATGACCGGTTCCAGAGGCACTCAAATGGCATCCGATTACATTGCCGCTTATTTTGAGGAAATCGGGTTGAAATCCATTGGTGATAATAAAAACTATTTTCAAGAATTTCCTTTTACTTCTGGTGTAAAAATAGTTTCTAGTCAAAATCACTTACAAATCAAGAAAGAAGGGCATGAAAAGGAAACAACAGAATTCGAGGTAAATAAAGATTTTATTCCCCTGGCATTTACCGCAAATGGTGAGGTGGAAGGGAATGTGGTTTTTGCCGGATATGGACTAATAGTCCCAGGAAATAATGGAGTTAGCTATGATTCATATGCGGGACTGGATGTAAAGAACAAGATTGTGCTTGTGCTCAACTATCTCCCTGAAGAGGTGGACATGAAGAGACGCCAGGAACTCAATCTCTATGCCGGATTGCGCTATAAGGCGCTACTTGCACGTGAGCGCGGGGCAAAAGCCTTATTAGTAGTTACCGGGCAGAAATCGACCAATGCAGGTGAATTGATACCTCTTTCGTTCGACAAGGCCGCGGCAGATTCAGGAATAGTTGCTGTTTCCATCAGCATTAAAGCTGCCGAAACCCTCTTTGCCGGTTCTGGCAAAGACCTTGCAACCATTCAATCAAAACTGGATAAGGAAGAACGCGACATCGTGGGAAGCTTTGATTTGCCTAACGTCCATGTGAATATCTCTGCAGTGGTTGAGCGGCAGAAAAAGACAGACCGCAATGTCCTTGGCCTTTTACCGCCGATGGAAGGTACGGAAAACCCAGAGTATGTTATGGTGGGCGCTCATTATGACCACATTGGTCATGGAGAAATCGATTCTCTGGCACACAAGGGTGAGGAAGGTCAAGTCCACAATGGCGCTGATGACAACGCATCCGGCGTATCAACGGTTTTGGAATTAGCAGCATCCCTGGCTAAAGCACGAAAGGAAAATCCCCAAAACTTCCGGCGCGGGATTATTTTCGCTCTCTGGTCTGGAGAAGAGATGGGGATAATCGGGTCATCATATTTCGCAAAACATCCTGCCATTCCCGTTAAAAATATCGCTGCGTATATCAATTTTGACATGGTTGGACACTTGAAAGAGAATCGCCTCATACTTCAAGGAACTGATTCATCTGAATATTGGAACAAGCTGGTCGAAAAGCGTAATGTGGCGGCAGGATTTAATCTTGTACTTCAGCACGATCCATACCTGCCGACTGATGTTACCGCATTATACCCGGAAGGCATTCCTGTGATAAACTTCTTTACCGGTGGTCACGAGGATTATAATCGGCCTACCGACGATCCCGAGACACTTAATTATGACGGCATGGTGAGAATTGCCAAGTTTGCCCAATCCATGATTATCGATCTTGCCAAAAGTCAGGAACGCCCTGTTTATGCAAAGGTGGAAAGAAAGGGAGTCCCCAGTGAACAGCATGGCTCACAACGGGCATATCTGGGTACCGTCCCGGATTTTTCGAGCGAGAATATTGTGGGTATAAAAATAGGCGGTGTTAAGGCTGAAGGGCCAGCGGAGAAAGCCGGGTTTAAGGAGGGAGATATCATTATCGAATTTGGCGGTCTGAAAATTACCAACATTTACGATTATAAATATGCGCTGGATAGCGCGAGAATCGGCAAGCCCGTCGAAGTCGTGGTACTGAGGAATGGGAATCGCCACACGCTGACCGTTGTGCCTGAGTCAAAGAAGTGATATTCCGTTCAGCTATAAATGTGGAACTACACACCAATTGTTCTATCTCTGCAAGATGATAGTATTACATAAATTAGGCCTTCGGCAACTTAAAGGTAGGAGCCGTCTCCTGACGGCGACCGGCAATTCACAACAGCGTGGTGTGCCCGGTCGCCAACAGGAGTTGGCTCCTACCAAAAACTTTGAAATTCCTATACATCAAGGTTGACCTCAGATTCTCCTTTTTGAAATTGTAAACACAGCATCTTTATTCATATGCTATGAGTATCACAGAAATGTTGTCTATTCCTCCTTTGTCGTTTGCCTCATGTATCAGGTTATCCGCCGTCACAAGAAGATTATCTCTATACTTTTGAATAACCGATTCGATTTCTTCGTCTGAAAGCATGTCGGTGAGGCCGTCTGAACAAAGGAGAAGAACGTCTTTTGGTTTAAGCTTTACCTGTTTTATTTCAGGAATCAGTGTTGCCTGCCCGCCTACAGCCTGAGTAAGCACACGCATCTTTTGCACGGGAAGATACCCTTCCTCAGTCGCCCCATTTTTAACGAAATACATTTCAGAGACATGATCCTGGGTAATCTGCTTTATCCCATTTCCGAGATGATATGCCCTGCTGTCGCCAACGTGGCATATATGAGCACTGTTACCAACAACCAACATCTGTATGAGGGTTGTCCCCATACCCGCAAGATTTAAGTCAGTCGCCGACCCTGCCTTTACTAAATGGTGTGCCTTCAAAAGAGATTCGACAAGGAGATTTGAAACATCTTCCTTACTTCGGACCTTATCAATATTTTCTTTGAGCCAGGCATAACATTCTTTTACCGCCAAATCGCTTGCCACTTCACCCGCCTGATGACCTCCCATTCCATCGGCAAGGAGAAAAATATGCATGGGTTCATCAACTAAAATACTATCCTCGTTGTGCGTTCTCTTTTTACCGACATCGGTTCTATATGCTACTTTCATAGGCAAAAACATTTATAAATTTTCAAGAGTGAAAACCTGGATCAGAAATACTTCCATTCCATAGGACAAAAACCTTTGTAAGCGCTAAGAGCGCCAGTGAATGTCTGAAACTGCCCGCTTGGATTTCGTGGCGTATTTCGTCAAGGGTTAACGTTGTAACGATAATATCCTCCCCCTCATCGGGGCTTATCTCCCCTGTTTGTACAGCATCTTTTGCATGCCATGAGTGGCACACATTATTCATAATTGCCGGATTTGGTTCGACAGAACCAAGATAAACCCAATTGGCGCTGGTATAGCCGGTTTCTTCCTTTAGTTCACGAATCGCTGCTGCTTTGGAATCTTCTCCGTGGTCAACCATACCACCCGGTATTTCGGTAGTAATTTTTTCTACACCAAACCTGAATTGCCGAACAACCACAATTTCATTGCCCGGAGTGGTTGCAACAATATTCACCCAGTCATTCGCTTCGAGAACCAGCCGTTTCATTTCTTTCTGGCTATTGAATAGAGAAATTATTGTAATCCCTGCCACTACATGCAATCGCTGTTACATACGGTGACTGGAAATGTAAAACGACATTAACATCAGAACGCTCATGGAGTATGCCGAAATGGAAACCATTTCCTGCGGAAGGTTTCTTTTCGTTCAGGACAGCGCCGTCCGAAATCCGGCAAATCGCAATCTGTTCTCTGGTAAGTTCTCCCATCCATGACCTGGTTGCAGTAATAAGCATGTGTTCTTCGCTTACACGCCAGGACAAGTTTCCACTGCTGCTCCGCACCAGTCCGTATGATGCCACCCGATGGCAGGCAGCGACAAACTCTTCTAAATACTTTCCAGAAACATGCATCATGTATTCCCGTAGTTCAGCCTGACCAAAATATATTTCGCCGTGCCCATCCAAATACTAATTATGTTACAACCTGTAGGGGCAATTCATGAATTGCCCCTACCCATATTCTTATAGTATTAGCACGAAAAGACCCCTTACCCACAAGGGACGATGAAACTCTCCCTCCCTTGACTTCGTCGTGAGCTCAGTCGAACGATGGGAGGGATTAAGGGAGGGTGCGGTACATTGTTCGAGGAATTCCAGATACGCGAGTGCTTCTTTGGAAGTTTGCCCGCACATCTCTTCCAAAGGTCGAAGACCAAGGCAAACCGTGGGTCTTTCCGGTTTGTCATAGATGAGGCAACGATTATCCGGGCTGAGTTGCATACATCGAACACCGGCAGACTTGCCGTTCGGCATACCAGGAATCGGAGATGAAATTGACAGTGCAATGCAGCAAGCCCCACAGCCTATTCTACAATCCAAGTTATTTCTCCTACAATTAAACAAAAAACAAGAGGCACGTAGGATGGGTCAAACGAAGCAGACCCATCATCATTTATTTTGTTGGGTGCGCTCTGTGGTTGAAAACACCTATCTCCCCCATTTACCATTTATTTCAGCAACATCCAGTCTCAGTATCCCCAGATTTTTGTAATATTTGTCGTTTGACAGACTTTCCTGTGTTATTTTGTCGGGATTGTCTTCCAGGTGTTTTAAAAGGATATTCATTCCATGTTTTTTTTCTTCTAACGTTTCCACGAAATACATCTTTCCCCAGATGATTACAGATCGGAATTCATGTGCACACTCATTCATGATATATCCTCTATCTTCGATAATTGTCGCACACACACTGGGGTTTTCTTTGATAAATTCGTATTTCAAACCTTTTGGTCTGCTGTGGAAGTATAAGGCGTTTTTCAGTTCGTCATAACCATAACTCAGGGTAACAATATAGGGTTCGTTATTCCTGCACATTGCAATCGTGGTGTATTTTCCCTTTTTTATTATTGCAAGTAATTCGTTTGTATCTTTTATCTCCCTTTCTTTTTTCTGCAAATGATATCGTGTCATAGGTATTTTTGTAACAGTTCCCCCCCCTCCCCTAACCCCTCCCACCAGGGGCGGGGAATACTCATTGTCCCATTGCATTCCTCCCCCTTGATGGGGGAGGTTTAGGTGGGGTGAACTGTCACGTGTTTTTCAACTTTTGAATATGTTTAATTATAAAGATTACAAATTTATACGTAAATAATAAAGATGTTTTTCATTTATAGTGAACGACTGAACTTATAACCACCCCTCTTTCCCCTCCTTCGCAAGGAGGGGACTTCGTCGTGAGCGCTCAGTCGAACGATGAAGGAGAGGTCTTCCATAGACTATTTACCATATTGGTTATGGCCGAGAAAACCGCCTGTCTGCGTGCGGGGACGCACAGGCAGGCTTAAATAAAATGAATATTCCTATACAATTAAATTAATCACCCTAAATCCTTCTTTAGCAAAGATCGGGAACGAAGGGGAATTTGTTTACTTATTGTTGCTGTCTATACATTGATATCAAAAAGTCTCTATTTGAATAAATATAGTAACGTAGTATAATGATGACGTTTTCAACAAGGAGTTACATTCATTGTATGAACGAAAGAAAGTCTATTACAAAAGAACTGATTGAGATTATACAAAAATCTCAGGTAATAAACCGTCTAAAAATTACTCCAAAAGATGTGCGGATAGGGGTATTTTATACCGGGGTTGTTTTAAGTACGGGTCATGCAGGTATGTCATATACCCCTGCCCAGGAAATTCCGGAGGCTGTGTGTTGTCCACGGTCTCATGCAAAAATGCCGCAGGCAGGTCATTTACTGAATTTTCCTGTCACCGATCTTATGGAATATGCCCTCGATGATAACGTCCTGAAAGCGGCCGTTGGTATCGCTACCATAAATGCGCTCTCTGCAATACTGCTTGAAGACGACCACTGTCCTTACAAACCTTCAGCATTTGGGAATGCATTAGACCTCATCCAGATAACTGGAGAAGACACGGTCGTTATGGTTGGGGCGTTTCCACCGTTTATAAAAAGAATCCAGGAGATTACTAAAAAACTTTTTGTCATTGAAAAGAATCCCCGGGCCGTTGGCAAAGGCGACAGTGTTGAAATTGAACCCGAAGCCCGTTTGCAGGAAATTATTCCTACAGGTACTGTCCTTATCATAACCGGTGTTACGCTCGTGAATCATACCCTCGAACCTATCCTGCGACTCGCCAGAAATGCGCGTGACATTGTCGTTGTCGGACCGACAGCCAGTGTTTACCCGGAACCGCTTTTTAAAAGAGGCGTGACTGTTTTGGGTGGTGTGCGAGTTACAGACGCATCGAAGATGATACATCTCATCGGCGAGGCAGGTTCAGGATATGACTTCTTTGAACTATGCGCCGAGAAAATTGTAATTCGAAACAACAAAGAATAAACCACAGATTATTTATACTTTTATCTCTTGAGTTTAGTAAATTTCGAGCCTTCAAGCGTCAGGTTGTACATCAGCCCCTTCTGGCCAAAAACGAATCCAACGATGGGTTCTTTCATTTTTGTCGTGTCTAGAGAGGCGGCAGCGCCGATCTTTACCAGGGCTACTGACCCATCAACCCCCGCCTTCCATCCGGAGCTTTCACGGAACTTATTCAGGGCTTCTTCTTGCATAAAGACAAGGATTATGTCCTTCTTTTGTCCCCCCAGTTGGAAGCCGTATGAGGCGGAAGCGGTGCTATAGTAATCAACTGTCTTTCCATCAATCCTCAAAGCCCCCTCACCATATTCACCCCCAATAACCAATCCACCTTTGATAACACCCGGTAATACAAGCATGCCCTTTGCGCTTTTGAGAAATTCCTCTGCGCCTTTTACTTCCTTATGAAAGCGTTCCAGGGAGGCATCTACGCCTGCGTCAATCTCCTTGGCCGTTTTGGCATGAGAAATACCGGCAGAAACAAATCCGAGAGTGACTGTGATACAAACAACCAATACAAAGGCTTTCATGATCCGTGATTTTATGTCTTGCATATTTTCATCTCCTTTTATTTCAAACGGAAAACCTTAAATCCAGGAATACTGGCACTGTTGTCTAAAGTTGTTAAAGGGTAATACCATTGTTTTGAAAAAGTTTCTAGATAATCCTTATCATTATCATACAAAACGAAAAGGGCCGATTTCGGCATAGGACCTTTGTAACTAAACTTGCTGTAAAGTCGTTGCTTTTCCGGAGTAGTTCCCATGCCGCCTTGTTCTAAAGGCCAGAGCAGCTTTATCCGGTGCCGTTGCTCTTCTGGCATTAAATAATAAAATATAAACACATTTATATTCGATATAAAAATATACTCCTCGTTCGTCTGAGACAGTTTTTCTACAATTTGGCGATGGTCATAATAATCCCAGGTATTATCGTATTTTCCTCCAACATAAACAGATGGACTGATAACACCGTGTGAATGACTATTTGGTACATAGTAATTTACTACGAGCAATACCAAATTTACTGAAATCACGACACCGCCCAAAATGCGCCACTTCCATGCATTAAGGTCTGCCATCCATATCCCCAGCAAAATCGGGATGATCCATGCTGGAATTAGCCAGAGCCGCGAACCCATTGATCCGAATGGTGTGATCCGCCAGATTCCAATAAAAGTAAAAAGAAGAAAAATCCATATCCCCCAGAATATTTTTTTCTCATTTTTACTATGGATTAAAAAACAAAACGTAGCCAAAACGACTATGAGAATACCCAACATTCCCCAGGCAGATGGAACAACGCTTCCTCCTGAAAAACGGGCATAAAGCCCGTCACCCGATAACGTATACAAGAGGTTTAAAAGCGATGTTTTCAATGAAGAGGGAGGGATCGCCGGCCTTTTTTGAAATAACACGTTTCCTAAAATAAATGCCGAAATAAATCGCGGTATCAAACCAATTAAAAACCCAATTGAGCAAAATCCGCTATTGATTAATAATTGCCGAATTCCAGGCCACATGAATATTGCATAACAAAGGGCGAGTGAGACGGCACTGGGCAGGAATATGATATGATTCCATATCCCCAGTGACATCAGAAAACCAGCCAGTACAAAGCCTGTTCTCCTGAGATATTGTTTTTGGCTTTGACAGAGTCTGACGTATATCCAGATCGTTCCAAAAAAAAAGAACGGATTAAGGACAAACACCTCACCACAGAGTCGAGAAAACATTACAATCGGTGGAAAAGTTACGAGGAAGCAGGCTATCCATCGCGCACGAATAGCGGAGAATTGCCGTACGATATCATAAATCGCAACTATCGTTATGAGTGTAAAAATCGGACCCAGACACCGTAAAGTCCAGATAGAGTTTCCCAATACTTTTATAACGACGGCAAGTAAATAGGCATGGAGTGGGGATGTATAGTAGTTGAAAATACCATAGAGTGGCCGTGCGCCTTCGTGAATCATTTCCACAAAAAGCCCAAATACAGCTTCATCACGGTGGAGTCCAATAATATCATCCAGTTTCCAGAACAGGATAATTATGCCCGCACACAGCCAGGCAAAATACCACCATCTATTCTTGATTTCGTTTAACACCATGATCAATGCACTGCGCCTCTACAAACGACATCGCAGTCAGAAGATATCCCTTATAACGCTGTAGCGCGACTTTCAAGTCGCCTATTTCCTTTGATTACCTTTTTAGTCACTTCGTGCGAGATAAATCTCGCCCTACAATTACGTAACATTGAAATTACTATACATTAGGTTATTAGTTTAATCTGTACAATCTGCAGTTTCAAATTTTAGTTAGCCCTATCACCTGACTACTTTCTTTTCAGCTTGTCACGATAGCAATCCCTGAATTTCTTCATTTTAGGAGCAATCACGAGCTGGCAATAAGGTTGCTCAACATTTAGCTCATAGTAGTTTTGGTGATACTCTTCAGCCTTGTAAAAGACCTTAAACGGTATGCTCTCTGTCACTATAGGCGCTTTCCACAATTTTGCCGTTTGTATTTCATGGATCACTTGCCCGGTTATATCCTTTTGTTCCTGGCCCCGATAGAAAATCACTGATCGGTACTGCGTGCCGACATCTGACCCCTGACGGTTCTGGGTGGTAGGGTCATGTACTGTAAAGAAAACCCCTAAAATATCTTTCAACGAAATGACCTTTGGATCGAATGTGATTTGTACTACTTCGGCATGTCCTGTGTTTCCAGTACAGACCTGCTGGTATGTTGGATTATCAACCCAACCGCCTGAATAACCAGATGCCACCCGCTCCACGCCTTCGAGTTCATCAAAGATCGCCTCGATGCACCAGAAGCAACCGCCCCCAAGCGTCACAACTTCCTTATTTTGTGCGGTGGTAACAGATTGTTTCTCTTGTTGGCTCATATTTATTGTGTCCTTTAGAGTACCTGATAGAACGATACTGCCTAATAATAAGCCCTTCAAAATTGCCCAAGTAATCATAACGGCACGAACCTCACAATCCTTGTAACGAATAAGCGCCCACTGAAAAATACTCTCACGTTAAATAGTGTAGTGTAATTTTCTAGAGCCACTATACAAACAGTCCTATCGATAAACGCATCTTAGCTATTCTTCGCAGTAAAGTCAATAAGTGAGAATAGCGTTCTCCAATCCCTCTTTTACCTTTGATTTTATTATTGTTTATTGCTACAATTCCGAAAATTTTCTTTCTGTGAACATTTAAGTTGGATGAGCAATCTTTGGTAACTTTTTCTAGCGAGGCATTCAACAGTGAGACATGATGTTCATCAACGTGTCTTCCGTCGCTTTCTTTTTCCGATTATTTCACTAGCCGTTTTGCTGGCTGCCGGAACAGCGGGGTATCGTTGGATGGAAAGCTTAGGAACCATAGATGCCCTATACATGACCGTCATTACTATTAGCACGGTCGGGTTTGGCGAAGTAAAGCCTTTGTCTCCGACAGGACGGTTGTTTACCATCGGTCTCATTTTCAGCGGCGGCGGGCTAGTTGCATACACCCTGAGCGGCACTGCTGCATTTGTATTGTCAGGCGAGTGGCGCGCCAATTGGGCGAGAAAGAAAAGGCACAGTATGTTAGCACACATATCTCATCACGTCATTATTTGCGGATATGGGCGAATAGGCCGTCATGTTGCCCATGAACTCAAGGCCGAGGGGATCCCATTCGTCGTTGTTGACCTCAGTCCTGAAAAAATTGCAGATATCATGGAGTCTGGTTATTTGGCCCTGCAAGGCAATGCATCGAGCGAAGCGCATCTGAAAGAGGCAGGGATCGACCGCGCACGTGGTCTGGTGGCAGCAGCCAACTCAGATGCGGAAAATGTCTTCATTGTGCTGACGGCTCGCAGTATGCGTAAAGACTTGCTCATCGTGGGACGCGCCAATTTCGAGGAATCAGAACCAAAACTTCTTAGGGCTGGCGCAAACCGTCTCATCCTGCCATATCGCATCACCGGACGCCGGATGGTGACCATGCTGGTGAGGCCAGACGTTGCCGATTTCCTCGATGACGTAGCACATGCCGGTGGAATGGAACTACTTCTGGAACAAGTACAACTCATGCCAGCATCACCATTGGTTGGGAAAACGTTAAGCCAGGCACAATTACCAGGCAAGCTGGGTATCACGGTGGTTGCATGTAAACTGCCCAACGGTCAGCTAAATATGAGAATCGGACCGGATACCGTCCTGCAAGCAAACGCCCGACTCATTGCGCTCGGCACACGCGAGCAACTGCAAGCCTTGATTAAGCTGGCACAGGAATGATGCGACAATACGAAACAACCTGACCTTACGAAACACTATTCCTGAGTGCCAGTATAACAGCTCCCTTAACCGGTTCTCTGCATAATTGTATGGCTGTTATTGCCGGAAGTTCCGCTCTAACTTTTTCTATGATGATTTCTCTTACTATTTCTACGTTCGACAAGACGCCGCCGCTTAGGACTAAGGTTGCACCTTCTTTACCAAAATCAATCTGCTTTGTAGCCGCAGAGATATTAAAATAAAGGTCGTTAGCAGCTTTCCTCAAGATATTCTTTGACGATTCGTCACCAGCACTTGCGGCAGAATTAACAATTTTTGCAAGGTTTGCAATATCAGTTGGTTTTGTAGCTTTCTGATAAACGTAATTTACCACATCCTGCATAGAACTCAGATTCCATACATTTAAGATTTTTTGGGCAAGAAGAGTTGTTTCCCCGGAGACATCGTAAGCCTTTAAAATCTCTTTGAGTGCCATTTTGCCTACCTCATAACCGCTTCCCTCATCTAAAAGATGTCCCCATCCACCGACTTTGATTTTTTGTCCCCTTACTGTTTCTCCGTAAACAACAGCCCCGGTACCTGAGATGGCTACAATGCCGTGTCGCATACCCGCCCCGGCAACTAGCGCTATAACAGCATCTGAGACGACTTCTATATTTAATGACGGATTAAATCTTTTACTGAGTGCCTGGCAAAGAGGTGGTGTACTTAATATCCGCCATATTACGTTACTCACCTCTATCTGTTTTTGTTCCGATGCGCCAACTCCAGAGATACCGGCACAAACCGCTTCTATCCGAAGTTCAGGGTGGTCAGGTACAGCCTCCAGAATCGCCTTTTGCAATGTTTCCTTGATTTCTGGCGCCGATACAAGGTTAGGATTTGTAGTTCCTCCGCTGCCATGACCGATAACCTTTCCATCCGAATCCGCCAGCACGCAAACGGTCTTTGTCCCTCCCCCATCAATGCCCAATACACATCTCTCCACATAAGCCTCCTCAAGTTATTCCTAATGCAGTCCCCCTTAATAAAGGGGGACTTCGTCGTGAGCTCAGTCGAACGATTCAGGGGGCTGTGTTTTTTCCGTGGTTATTTTACAACCCCCTAGCCCCCTTTTCGTTCGACTGAGCGCTCACGACGAAGTCTAAGGGGGATTCTCTATGTCATACCTCATATAACCCGCTTAAATAAAGTGAAAATATACACCCTCCCTCAATCCCTCCCATCAAGGGCGGGAAGAATACCTCTCCCCCTGCGGGCAATGTCATTGAATTAAGGGAAAGTGTTTTTTCCTTCAAAACAAAGCCCGAAGGGCTGACAGAGTATAGCCCAGGGCGACAGCCCTGGGATAAGGGTTTAATAATATTTTAGCCCTCAAAGGGCGGCACAATATTTTAATTCAATGACATTGCCCCCCCGCGGGAGAGGTCAGGTGAGGGGTTTAAATCTTAATAAATTTTTCAAAATACTAAATTGATACAAAATTTCTTTTTCTAGCAAGGATTTACAAACCAATCCTGAGAATCTCATTAATAGTGAGAAATGTTCTTGAAAATTATGATTAAAATAGCAGAATTGGTGTATGTAATCAAGAAAGTACAAGAAATTCACTGAAATATTTGAGATAATGAAAATGAATTTAATATAAGGAAGATTATGGGAAAGATACTATTTGGTCTTATTCTGTCCGCTATACCGGGATTTATGCGCTATTTCTTTTGCTATACAGCAGTTTTGTTTTTGTTCATTACAGTTAACCATTCACAATCAGCAGCGGATAGTCCGCAATCCTCTGCCGCAGCGCCTGCCGTAACAACAGATGCTGCTTCTCGTGTAACCCATAATTCAGCGACTCTCAGGGGAACTGTAAATGCTACTGGATTATCAACAACCGCATGGTTTCAGTACCGAATCGTCAATGGACCATCCAAAAGTACATTTTCAACACAAACGGTCATAGGAACAAGCGATACAGAAGTAAGTTTTAGTATAATTCAGTTGCTTCCTGGAACGACATATTACTACAGGCTTGTTGCAAAGAACGATGCCGGTACCACATATGGAGATGAGGTGTCCTTTACTACTACCGATATGAAAACATCTCATACAACAGATATCACCTCACCTGCCGGTTCAATAAGCATCAACGATGGAGATTATTGCACGAACTCTTTAACTGTTACCTTAGAACTTTCTGCCGCTGATAATATAGGAGTTACGGGGTATTATATCTCTACAAGCGCTATTCCACCTTCTTCGCATACCGTTGGCTGGACATCGATAACACCCTCTGCCAATTATAAAGAAGAAGTTTCCTATACCTTAAGTAATGTTGATGGTGAAAATACGATATATGTATGGTATAAAGACGCTGCTGGAAATATTTCTGGCGGGGCAAGTGATTCTATCGTTGTGGACACGACACCGCCAGAAATAACGATTACTAATCCGACATCCGACACTACCTATAAGACTACAAGCAAAACGATAAACATCAGCGGAAATGCTTCAGACAGCACGAGCGAAATAAACAACGTTGTATGGAGTACCGGCAATGGAAAGGACGAGATGGAAAGTAAGACTATCAGTTGGAGTATTTCAAATGTCGATCTGATTGAAGGCGACAATGAGATAACGATAAAGGCTACAGATAGTGTTGGTAATACGGGAATGACCACGATAACAATAACATACGCTGCGGGCAATAATCCCCCCACGGTGACAACAGGTCCTGCAACGAGTATAACAACTGATTTTGCTATCTTGACGGGAACCGTAAATGCAAATGGATTATCAGCAACGGCATGGTTCCAGTACGGCACGAGCAGTGGGTCTTATAGCCATACATCATCATTAGTGAACATAGAGAGCAGTTCGTTTGATACACAGATAAACAGCTATATAAGCGGACTGTCGGCCGGAACGACTTATTATTACAAACTTGCCGCACAAAACAGCATTGGAACTGCTTACGGACGTGAAATGTCATTTACCACAAAACCACCCAAAGGCAGGATTTCAGGATATGTAATGGACTCGATAGGCGGCAAACCCATTGAATCTGTGAGATTACGGCTCAAAGGGACGAAGATAAGGAAAAAACCTTTCAAGGTAATATTCTCTGATGCAGATGGATTTTTTGAATTTAACGAATTGGATGCAGACACATATGATATTTTTGCAATAAAGACGGGTCTTAAGAGCGCCCGTCAGATGGTAGAACTGAAAGATTTTGGGGAAAATAATGTTGAAATTAAATTGAGGAGTATACAAGAAGAAGAAAAAGAACAAAAAAGAGATTTAGTCGAAGATAAAAAAGGTACTGATACCCCTCATCCTAACCTTCTCCCACAAAAGGAGAGGTAACTGTATAATTACATTTCCCTTTTATAAAGCATACTTTTTTTAACCGGAGATCAATTATGGAAAAGGTAATTAAAAAATACAAATTAGTGGACAATGAAAAGCAAGAGGCTGATGCCTTACAATATTGGGCGTCTAAATCTATTAAGAAAAAAATAGATGCAATGGAGCAAATTATTAAAAACTTCTATGAATTGAAAGGATTGAAATCCCATGAGCAACGATTACAAAGAGTTTTTAAAATTGTTAAATTGCCACAAAGTTAAATACGTAATAGTTGGCGCCCACGCAGTAACAGCGCATTCAAGACCGCGAGCAACAGGAGACATGGATGTCTTGATAGAAACTGCAAAGGAAAATGCCGAAAAAATTGTTGTGGCATTAAAAGAATTTGGGTTTGGTTCTTTGGGTCTAAAAATAGATGATTTTTGTAAGCCCGGATTCGTAATCCAGCTTGGCCGTGAACCCAACAGAATAGATATATTGACATCTATTACAGGGGTAAGCTGGGAAGACGTTTGGAAAAACAAGACAAAAGGCATTTTTGGAAATTCTAATATTCCAGTATATTTTATTGGAAAAGAGCAATTAATAAAAAACAAGCTTGCCGCAGGAAGAAATCAAGACTTAACCGATGTTCAAAGATTGTTGAAAACCAAAAGGAGGAATAAGTGAGAAGGAAACAAAATGGAAATTGATAGTAAAAACAGGATTTCACTCCACCGAAACTTCAGTCAAACAATGAATTCTACAGATAATCGTGTCCCTTTAACTACGGGTTTACCAAGTAATATTTCCGGGTTTGAATGTATATGCTTTCTCCAATCAATATCTGACATTATCTCACCTTTTTACTTTATTATTAATTACGATTTATTGATATTTGCCGTATTTTACGGAGATGGAACTATATAATCAAGACAAATTAGACCTTTTGCGACCTTTTTGCCACGAAGACACCAAGGCACAAAGAAAAACTTTGTGTCTTCGTGACTTTATGGCTACTTTGAAATTCCTTAAACGTTTATGTGATAAAATTATTGACATAGATTAGCAAAGTGTTAATATGCTTGTGAATATGAATAAATTTTTAGTAAAGTGCATGTGCTTCCCCCTCCTGTTTCTTTTCGGTTGTGCCTCTGTAGATCAAAGGGTGGATAGAACAGATAGTATTGACAGCAGGTTATTGGAAAAGAGGATTGACGATTTATCCGGTACAATTACCCTTATTGTAAATGACACAAATAGACTCCATAACAAATTGGAAGAGGTGAAGACATCCAATAAAACCATTCAGCAAAAAATGGAAGGATTAGAAGTAACTGTAAGGAATTTGAATGAACAAATCGCAAGTCTCCATACCTCCGCAAAAACCCCTGAAATTACCCAACCACCCGCCGAAAAAGCCGATGTTAACCCTCAATTACCTCTTACCGATAGCAGTAAGCCATCCGATAAACCAGCATCCGATATCCAAGAAACTGTAAATGCCGAAAGCCAGTTGGCTGTCGCAAAGGGATTCTGGGATGCAATGAATGCAAAAGACATTCAGGCGGCAAGGTCGTTTGTAACAAAAGGAAGCGCAGACAAATTACAGATAAAAGAGAAAGATACTACTGCCAGTTGCAAAGTAACCTTTGGCGATATTAAAATTGAAGACAACAAGACCACCATCGATACTACGATGCAAACAAATGATGGGACGACAGAATTTCAAGTCCAGATGCAGACTATTCTCACAAAAGAAGAGGGGCAATGGAAAGTAGATGCTGAACAAACAATGATGTCAATGTTTGGAGGCGCAATGGGTGAGATGATGAAAGGTCTTGGTAATGCCCTGGAAGAAGGATTCAAGAAAGGTTTCGAGGAAATGGGGAAGTCCATGGCTGAAGGTATGCAGAAAGGTATTGAAGGAATGACACAGACCAGCGCGAGCAGCGAGGCGAAACCTGACCCGACACCACAAATAAAATCGGAAACAGCCGCTGTTGATCAGGCTGAGATGATAGGTTCAGAAGAAAAGAAAGAGAGTGCTGAAATTAAGCTGGAAATCGTATCGCCACCGAAACAGGAAACGACCTTTATCAGTGAAGAGGCAAAAAGAGAATCATTTCTGAAGAATAATATTGTTCGGTTAGCGGAAGCTGCGTTTCCCGATAATAAGGGAATTCAGTGGAATATCCTTAGCTTCGAACATAAAGCACATTTGACCTATGTAGAGGCAGAACCTAATCCTTCAACTGTCGGCTATCCACGCTTTAAATTTGCCGTATCCTTTAAAAATCCCGAAATGCCCCGTATTATAGGGACATACTGTTTTAAAGACGGCCAATACAGCTTGTTTAGCACGAAGAAGAAATAACAGAAAATACCACACCAAAATAATGAGTGCCAAGTGTCAAGTGACAGGTGACAAGCGGCATTCCCGTCACTTGCTACACGTCATTCTTCACACGCCACATGTCTCGTGCTGGTTCAGGGCTTGTAGCCTGAACCAAAACATTTCGGTTCAATCGAGGACGACTGAACCAGCAAAGGGAATCTTAAATCGTACATCATGTATCATGCATCGGGCATCCTGTATCATGTATAGTTGTTGGGTGTGCTCTGCTTTACCCAATCTGTAAAGATTCTGTTACGATTGTTACAGACGCTGAACAGCCTAATCGGGTTGACCCGGCTTCCACTAAAGCACGGGCTGTTTGAAAATCACGAATACCGCCTGCGGCCTTTATGCCGAGACCGTCCCCCACAACTGCCTTCATTAATTTGACATCTTCTACTGTCGTACCACGGGCATTAAAACCGGTCGAGGTTTTGACAAATACAGCGCCTGCCCGCTCAGCCAAAAGACATGCAGCAATCTTTTCCGTTTCTTCCAGAAGCCCTGCTTCGATGATTACCTTTACAGGAATTGATCCCGCTGCTTCAACGACCGCGCGGATATCCTGATAGACCGTTTTGTAATCATGATCTTTCAATGCACCGATTGGAATAACCATATCCACTTCATTCGCACCTAATTCTATAACGTGTTTCGTCTCTTCCACCTTGGTGGCCGTTATGTTAGCACCTAATGGAAACCCCACAACGGTAATAACTGAGCAATCCGTCCCGGCTAATTGTTTTTGGGCCTCTTTTACAAAGACAGGATTTACACAAACCCCGCGAAAATGGAATCGCTTTGCTTCTTCGCAAAGTCTTATGATATCCCTGCGTGTTGCCTCTGGTTTCAATAAGGTATGCTCGATCAATGGGGCTAAATCTAAAGGTTTCTTAATAGTTTTAGTTTTCTCAACATGTCTCTGAATTGCAGGCCTAACGGATTCAAGCCCCAAACCATCCATTTCTTCAGATATCTTTTGAATTAATGAAAGTCGATTATCATTTGGAAAATCTATCATATTCTCCTCGAAATGACATTGTATCTTACCCTCTGATGTCATGTAGGGGCAGGTTTGAAACCTGCCCATACATGGTGGTTTTTGACTAAAATGAAATTACTGTCTTTTAAATTTTCGACGCAAATAGCGCCACACCTTAGACCAATTCAGGAATACATGTACGGCAGCGAGAATTAGCGTAGCATAAGCAAAATAGCGGTGTGGAACAAACCTGCGAAGTTCGAGTCGTGACTGAACATACCCCACAATTCCTGTAATGGAGATGGAGAATATAAGCAAGATACTGATTATGTAATTAATATCTTCTCGCTTCATTTATACTACAGTGTACCTACCGCATGCAGGTAAATAACGGCCTCCGTTTGGCCATCGATACCAATAAGTTTATTAATCTCTTCATCCAGAAATGCTCCTACGCTTACAGAGCCCAATCCCAGTGAAACCGCCTGCAGATAAATGTTCTGGCTGATATGTCCGGCCTCCATGTATACGTAACGAAAGCCGCGTTCACCATACTTGTGACGAACCCGGTCAAAGACGGCTGATAATACAAAGGTAACATCGGCATCTCCCAGCATCTCTTGTTTTAATCCAGCATTGGTAATCTCTTTTCTAAAATCCCCAGGCTTTACCAGTTCCAGTGAATGATTCAGCACGACATAATGGTAGATACCGAGAGTCATGCCCTCCACGTTGTTTGCAACAATGTAAATCTCAAAGGGATAAAGGGCGCCAGCTGAGGGCACCGTGCGGAGTGGCTGATCATATAACTTGCCCGTTATCCCTTGTGCCGAAAATAGCAACTGGGATAACTGAGGCAAGGTAAGTGGCTTGCCGGAGTAATTGCGGACGGAACGCCGCTTTTCAATGGCCTTTTCAAGGGACATTCCCTGATATGCCGGTTTCGGCAGCTTTATTACCTTTGAATCAGGGTAGTTCTTATATTGTGGAGGCATCTCTGGTTTGCCACGAAATAAATCCCCTATAACACCAAGCCATGTCAAAGAAGTTTCGCGGTGGAAACGCTCACCAATGCTTAATTCTTTCTCTGCTTCCTTACTATAGGCTGATGGCCTTAAGGAACTTGCCAATAGCATAAGAACAGCTATCGAAAGAGAAAGCGCCTTTATGTTTAAATACATTTGCATATCATTTTTAAAAAATTTATGATAATGGTACATTGTAATCCTCTATCATATAATCGCAAGTGGAAATTGCAGCATTGTAGGGGCAGAAGATTTTCTGCCCCTACCACTAAATTGTTGCAAAAATGGTAAATTATCAGTTAAAAGGTTTCTTTAATGCACTTCAAAGCCATTCTCTTTGACCTTGACGGAACACTGCTTGATACGCTTGAAGACTTGGGCAATGCGGCGAATCGTGTACTCGACAAATACGGCTTTCCCACTCACACAATGGCTGATTATCGCTATTTCGTGGGGGATGGGGTTGTCACACTTATGAACCGTGCGCTCCCGGAGGATAAAAGAAATAACGATACTATCCAGATATGCGTCAAGACATTTCGGGAAGAATATGGTAAAGGCTGGAACGTCAAAACAAGGCCTTACGATGGCGTGGCAGAGATGCTTGATGCATTGGTAACACACGGCCTGAAAATGGCGGTTCTGTCCAACAAACCGGACGAATTCACAAAACTATGCGTGACTGAATTTTTGCCGAAATGGGCATTTGGCATGGTAATCGGTCAGCACAACTCATTACCTCTCAAACCAGACCCGGCTGGTGCACTGGAAATAGCTAAATGTCTGGATGTTCCATCCTCAAATTTTATCTACCTGGGCGATACTGCCATTGATATGAAGACGGCCGTAACGGCTGGTATGTATCCGGTGGGAGCACTCTGGGGTTTTCGGACGGAAAAGGAGTTGCTGGAAAATGGTGCGCGGGCACTGATCAAAAGGCCGCAGGAAATTCTGAATTTTCTGGATTTGACCAGTCCGCCTAATATACGAATAAAATAACCGAGCAGGTCATCAAAACCTCACCCAATGTGGAAACTTCTCAAGATCGAAATTACCTCTTTATCCTTAAGGTCATACCAGTTCTCATATGCATCAGCCACGGCAAAGGTAAATCCGCTTCTCACATTGAGACAAACAACCTCGCCAACCTGGGGCAAGATCAAATCAACCGTTCCTTTCGGCGCTGTTGGAACTGCAACAACAACTTTTTCCGGTTTATGTCTTTTTATGAAATCTACGGCGGAGAGCATCGTGTATCCGGAAGCCAACCCGTCGTCCACGATAATAACAACCTTGTCTTTAAGGAAAGGGAATGTCCGTCCTTCCCGGAAAAGTTCGTTGCGCCTTTTGATTATATCTACCGTTATCTGTATTTGTCTTTTGACCTCTTTCTCTGTGAGATGGAGTTGACTGATAAGGTTCGTATTCAATGATACCTCACCATCGGGTCCGACAGCACCAAATCCTGCCTCCGTGTTATCAGGTAACTGAATTTTTCTCACAATGATTACGTCGAGAGAAAGCCCAAGGACTTTCGCTATCTCGGCGGCAACGGGAACTCCACCAGATGGGATGGCAAGCACTATGCCATTAACGTCTTTGTATCCTGAAAGTTTCTGGGCAAGAAGCGACCCAGCTTCCTTTCTATCTTTGAAGACATAAACCTTATCTCTGAGCGACCTATCTTCGATGAGATTAGCCATGATCCCTGATCCAAGAACTATCCAGAAATTTTACTACTTCCTCGTCATTTGCCTGAAAGTTACTTTATTTTATGTTTATCTTTTGAAATGTATTCCAGTAAAGCAAATATTCCCCTTGTTCTTTTGTAAATCACATCGAGGATATTTTCACATCTTTCAAATCTGTCCGTAAGAGAACTATCCACGAACGCCTCTTCCGCCTCCTCTATAGTCTTGATTAATTCAGGCTCTTCCTGTTTCTGTCCATATTCATTTCCATGTTTTCACCATTTTTGTTACATTTCAAGAAATTCCAAATAGCCACAGAGCACACTGGGGTCACAGATGAAAATATTTTCTGTGACTTCTTTGGCTAGATGTTCAGGAATTTTAATGTTGAGTTTTCAGTCGCTTTGCTGGTTCATTCGTCCCCAATTGAACCTAAATATTTTGGTTTAGGTTACAAGCCTAAACCAGTAAGGGGGCTAGTTCTACTTAAATTAACAATTGTTTTTACAATGTAATATCCACTTCGAAAATAATTGCCTTATAAAACATAAAATTCCATTTCATTTTATAGGAGTGTATATCGTATATCTTGTATGAATATATAAAGTCGCAGAATTCATTACCAATTTTACCTTTACAGTTGTTTATTATTCTTCTTTCTAATGTGGAAAATATAGGACTTGATTGAGGGTAATGAAGTTTTACATCTGTAGTAAAATTTTCTGGCATATATTTTTTTTCTTTATAACAATACAACCCTTTTACCATTTTGATTAACACGTTCTTAATTCTTTCGGCATCAGCAAATGTTGCACTTTTAGTAACTTCATTTCCATAGATATCATAAAGTGGGTTTTGATTTAGGTAGTAGTTTTGAGCTAGCTGATATTCGTCTTGTGCTCTGCCTTTTAATCCTGGACTTCTAACATAGGAAGATTTGACTGTCTTTTCTGAATAAAGTTTCCTTAGTTTTGGATTATTTGAATTAACTGTAGCAATAAAATTTCTGAAATATTCATCATCCTTATGTGTCTTATTATTGCACTCTTCGCAGGAATAAATTTCAAAAAATTCATTATTTGGAATATTAAGGAATACTCCTTTGGGAGGTATATGTTCTTCGGTAAGTTCAGTTTCTCTTAAGCAAAGTGGACATTTTCCAAATTTAGGTTTTTTCTTAGACATATTTTTATATCACCAGATATCATGCCTTATTCAAAATAGGTGTTTTTGCATGGATGTTGTTTCAAAGTGTTGACCCCAATTAATGCCACACAACGGCTCCTCTGTAATATCGGGGTTTTTGCAGCCGCACACATAGGCATAAATCCCAAAATCGCTTGCCAACGCCGAAATCTGTTCGTAAGCACGTTTCCTATAGGCTACGTCTAAGGCAACAACTCGAGATTTTTCTGCCAGTAAATTGATAGGCTTACTATTCTGATAATGCTCTATGATTTTTGGTAAGAAAGGTGTTTTCCCCAGTGCCTTATATATGTTTTTCTTTATTTGTGGTCTGAGGAATAGATAATTAATGCCTGTGGAAATTACTCCAAATTCTTGAAGCATCTTGAACAAGGCTGTTAAATTCGATTGTGTATCGGTTACACCAGGAATCAGTGGATCTAATTTTACTTCCGGCGTAATGCCTATTGCACATAGCTGTTCAATATTTCGAATTCTTTCCTGAGGTGTTGCGGCGTACGGTTCCATCTTTCTTTGAATATATCGATTTAAAGTGGTGATGCCGATTTGAATGTGCAACAATTCTTTGTACTGTCCGAACAACTGAAGAAATTTTGCTGAAATCCTGCCCTTGGTAAGCAGGTTTATACCAACGCCGTGCTCTAGCAAAACTTTCATCAATTCATGAGTAATGTTGAGTACTTGTGGGATAGGCTGAAGGACATCGCAGGTGGGACTAAAAAATACATAGGCAGGTAACTTCCGGCGTGAGGCCAATTCCTTTTTTAATTTTTCGGGCATGTTTCCATAAACAAGCACTTTGCCATCGCCAGGATAGATCGAGTAACCCCTTGCATAGCAATAAGCACATTGGTGGATGCAGCCCAGGGTTGGATTAATCGAGGCCACTTGACTGAGGCATTTTAACGTGGATCTGGTAAGGACGTGTCCTTTACGCTCGATAAAACCTATCTGCATTTCGTGCGACACCTATATTATTGTTGTCAAAATCCGTGTTTTATGAAGGTATTTAATGCTATTCTGAGTCAAAATGATTTCGGATTGTGGAGTTCGGATTTCGGATTTTGAAGTCATTTTTTATTTTTTCTGGCGGTTTTGATGGATGAAACGATAATGGCTATTATTTCGTTATTTTCCTGCATCAAAGGATTAAGCAAAGCTTTATCAACGATTTCAATCTCCTTTATTAACTCAAGCCAAAACAAGGTTTCGTCTGCCTCTTCCTCGACAATAGATAGCTTTGAAATAAAATCAGCGGTTGACCTTGCTCGACATACGGCTCTATAATTAGCAGCCGTAGAAGTTCCTGAGCGAAATATCTGATTGCCAATTAATCTTCCTTCCATGTTATTTGGAAACTTTCTGCAAAGCTTAATGATACTTTTGGCAAATTCTTTTGTTCTATATTTCATTTCGTTACGATCCATCTTTACCTTCTATTCTTCCAATCTATTCTTTTTAAATCCGCAATCCGAATTCCGCAATCCAAAATCGTATATTGTCTCATTTATTCAATAATAGTCCTCCATTATGCCGATACAATAACAGATTTTCTTGTAGAGTATCGTGGAAAGTATCGCTGTTTCCTTGATTGTCAATTAACATCCCAATGCCGATAATGTCTTCTGTTTTTGAAGGAGATGAAAAACCCTGACTATTGTCATTTGCACGATAACTATCATCCCCACAAAAATCGGCCAAAATTCCCATGCCCTTTTCCAACCCGATACCTTGTGAAGAAGTTTCACTGCGATAAGCATCGTTCCCACTATAATCAACCAGAAACCCGATGCCGGTATCGTGGCCGCATCCCTGCGAGACGCCAAAAGAGCACTCGTATGTGTCGTCTCCTGATTTGTCTTCCAATAGGCCAATAGCTGAATGGATACCCGCACCCTGGGCATAACGGCCGGCATAATATTTATCAGTTCCCTCATTGTCATGGAGTAATCCTAATGAAAAATAGTACCCGCTGCCCTGTGAAAAATAGTCTCCATGATATTGATCGTTCCCTTTTTGGTCGATGAGT
>Ga0082335_1002585_pt1 | contig 33343 bp, 26 predicted proteins | sample Subgrocontami58m_FD_72375 | JGI IMG/M metagenome (GOLD analysis project Ga0082335, IMG submission 72375) | Subsurface groundwater microbial communities from S. Glens Falls, New York, USA - GMW37 contaminated, 5.8 m (SPADES assembly) (version 2) ... | reverse complement strand
ACATACGCAGATCCATGACACTTTGCTCGGTCCAGGGCATCGGGGTTACCTCCGGATGCCGAGCTTCCGCTGTTACCCATGTGCCCGGTCCAAAGTGTTACCTATGTGCCCGGTTTGTACCGCCCCGGCCCCCACCAGGGCTCTGCCCTGGACCTGCCAAAGGCACGGCCTGTCATGAAAATAATCCCGGAGGTGGCCGTGCGCGGTGCGGTATCCACACGCTCAGGCGGCCTTCTCGGTGAGCTGGACGTCAAACCCGAGGTGGTCGAGACGTCGGACCAGATGCTTTGCGGTTCGCGCGCGGTCCACCCGGTCCAGGTAGTCGGCGCCCAAGTCCTGGTAGAAAGTGCCATCGCTCAGCATGTGCCAGATGGCGACCAGGAGTTTATGGGCAATCGCGACGGCCGCGCGCATGCGGCCCCGCCGCGCGGTGAGGCGGCGGGATTTCTCGGCCAGATACGAGATCCCGGCCCTTCGCGGACCGGTGATCGCCGCGGTGATCAGGGCGGTCTTCAGGAAGACGTTGCCCTTGCGGGTCTTGCCACCGCGCGTCTTGCCGGCGCTCACATGGCTCCCCGGACAGAGCCCCGCCCAGGAGACGAGATGCGCCGCGCTGGCGAACACGCTCATGTCCACGCCGATCTCGGCGATGATGATCACCGCGATGACCCAGTCGACGCCCGGAATGCTCATCAGCAAGCGCATCTGCCGTTCATAGGGGGCAACCATCGTCACCAACGTGGCATCGACCCGTTCCAGATCGGCCTCGGCCTGCTCGATACGCTCAAGTTGGGTGCGGAGCATGAAGCGCTGATGCGCCCCGAGGGGCGTATCCAGCGCGCGGGCCAGGTCCGCCTGCCTGGCGCGCAGCTTGCCGCGGGCCAGGCGAGCCATGGCCTCGGGCGTGGCGTTGCCCTCGATCAGGGCCCGGATCATGGCACGCCCGGAGACACCGAAAACGTCCGAGGCAACGCCGGCCAGCTTGATCCCCGCGGTTTCCAGCACCTTGATCAGCCGGTTGCGCTCCCCGGCCTGGGTGTCCTTCAACTTGCGGCGGTACCGGCTGAGATCGCGCAGGTCGCGGATGTCGCGGGGCGGCACGAACCCTGGCGCGATCAGGCCGTGGCGGGTCAGGTCGCTGATCCAGGCGCAGTCCTTCACGTCGGTCTTGCGGCCCGGCACGTTCTTGATGTGCTGGGCGTTGGCGACGATCACCTCGAAATGGTCCTCAAGGGCCGCATGCACCGGCTTCCAATAGACCCCGGTGCTTTCCATCGCGACCAGTGTGCAGCCGGCCTGGACCAACCATTCACGCAGCGCAACCAGATCGTCGCGCATGGTTCCAAAGGTGCGGATCTCCTTGTGGGAGCGTCCGCCACGCCCGGTGCTGTTCACACAGGCCACGATCGAGACCTGATGCACGTCCAGCCCGGCGCAACATGTCACAACAACTTCCATGGTCTCCTCCTGGCTTCCCGGAGATGTGACCGCAGACGCCGCACGATGAACGCGTATCCTGTCATGCGTGCTCCCCGTTGCCGGGGGCGACAAAGGGCAATACCCTGAAGGCGGCGCGGATCAGACTTTGGAACGGGGACGGGATAACCACCGTACAGTGCTTCGACCTCTCAGCGGTCACGCGCCGAGTGTGTCTCAGTCCGGTCCGACGCCGCAAACATGACTGGCGCCAGCATTTTCTTCCATCGCGGTGCGGCCGTGCCGCTGGGCGACTTTGGAATGCGATTCTTTTGGTGGTTATCAGGTGGGGCCAACCCGGACGATCAAGCGTCCGGGTTGGCCCCACCTGATAACCACCAATGTTCCGGTTCCAAGGGCCGTCGCCCTTGGTGGGGTGTCCAGAGGGGCAAAGCCCCTTTGGCGGGGACGGAGCTCCGCCCGCCAAGCATGACGGCGAATCCATCCCACCGGCCGCGGGTTCTCGGCTATGGTCGGACGCGCCACCTGCTCTGGGACCGTAGACATGGAATTGCCTGACGAACTGATCCTTCCCTCCGCCGCCGAGGACGAGAAGCGTGCCTCCCCACTCGTGCGCTCGTCTGCCGAACTGATCGGTGCCCTGGGCGCCAATGCAGGTTTCATGCCCCCCAAGCGCCTGGACCTGGTGCAGGACGTGGCGGATGCGGTGGGCACCATCCTGGGCGAGCCGTCTCTGGTGCGCGTCCTGGTGCTGCGGGCCCTGTCGGCGCCTGCCCTGCCACGCACCGCCCTGGCGTCCATCCGCGGCGCGGTGGCGGATACCGGCAGCCCGGTTCGCGCCGATCTGATGCGGGAGTTCGGCCGGCTGCTGGTCGACGCCAAGCCGGCCATCGCGGAACTCGGCACCGAGATCGCCGCTGCCCTGAACGTGCCCATGCCGGAAGCGATGAAGCGAGGCAGCGCGAGCTTGCGCGACTCGGGAGGGTCGCTGGTGGAGCGGGCGTTCCGCCTCGTCCGCTCGGAAGATCCGCTGCTGGCTGAGGCGCGCGGGTTCGCCGTCGATTTTGCCCAACCCACCATCCTGGCGGCGGTGCGCACCGCGCAGAAGACCGGCGACGTGCAGCCGGTTCTGGAAGCGCTCCCGGCCGTGCTGGACACCGTCACGCGGGAAATCGCCAACCTGGCTCGCGTATCGGCGAACCAGGTGGAGGCGGAACGCGAGGCCGCACAATTGGAAGCGGCGGCCGAGACGATGAAGCGGGTGGCCGATCAGCGCTACGCGGCGATTTCGCGGCGCGCGAAAATGCTGAAACGGCATTTGCAGGAAGACCTGGATGCTCTGGTCGAGGACGGGGTCGAAGAATTCGAAGTCGATTTCCGCCGGATGGCTGAAGGCAAGAGCTGGTTCGGCCGTTCGGCCTCCGGCGACATGAACGAGCGGGTCGTGGTGAAAAACCTGGAGCGCCGCTATCGCAACCTGGCACGCCGCTACCAGGACCACCTGGACATGCTGGAGCGCGAGGTCTCCGAATTCTGCGACGAATTCACCCGGGTGGGGGATGAGGCGATCAAGCCGCTCGCCCGCCATGAATTCCGCGCCGTGGTGCCGCATCCGTCCATGACATTGCGTATGAAGGTGGCGGTGGATCGGGCGTCGATGGGAACGCTCGCCGCCGGCACGGCCGCCGCCGCCGCGGGCGGCGTGGCGGTGCAGACCGGTTTGCTGACCACCGCCGCGGTCGCCGGTGCCGCCGTTACCGGTGTCGGCGCCGCGGTGTTGGGCGCCGTTGCACTGGCTGGGGTGTGGAAAATGTTCACCAGCCCGGGCGACCGACGCCGCAAGGACGCGCGCGACCGGGCCAGCGCGCTGGAACAGACCTTGCGCGATGAGATCGCGGTGAACTACCCGCGCTTCTGTGAGGCCGTGGATCGCATCACCGCCCGCTTCCAGGCCGCGGCGATCCCGGACATCTCGCGTCCTCGGATCGAGGCCGACCGCGTGCGCGAGATCGCCGCGGCCCGCCGCAGTGTGGCGCAAAGCGTGGGTGAGGCGGCACAGGCCCGTGTGGACTACATGCTGGGCTTCATGCGCGCCGGCGCGGATACCGGAGAGCCGGTGCGATAGCGGCGGGCGGCGCCTGTTCGGGGTCCGTCGGTTGGGGATGTCTCAGTGGGCGCGCGAGCGGTCGCCCGCGCGTCATGCCGAGCGATGGGCGACCAGGCCGGTGATTGGGCAATCCCGCAGGAAGCCGTCCCATAACGCCGCGTCGTGGCCGTCAGACCGATCGGCCGCGGCATCGACGAAACGAAATCCCGCAAGCCCAGCCTCGGCAAAGACCGCGTGATACGTTTCCGGGGCGAGCCAGAAATTGTCGAATCCGAATGCCGTCCCGTCAGACGTTTGGAACGTGTAGCGGATACGTGAGCCTTCCTGCCGCGGCAGGGCAATGTCACGCGAGAAGCCATAGGCCGTGTGCACGCCGTATCGAGACGGATCGTTGCGCGGATTGTCATTGATGCCAATCAGGCGGCCGCCCGGCTTCAGGTTCGCGTGCACCGTCCGGGCGAACGCGTAAAGTTGCGCGCGCGTCTGTGCGTAGTTGAACAGATAGGCCGCCACCACCAGGTCGAACGCACCGACAACACCCAACGTGGCCGCATCGCCGACTCGATAGGAAATCCCCAGTGGCGATGCCTGTTCCTCGGCGCGCGCCTGATCGATCATGCCTTGCGACAGATCGGCCCCCACGACGGCGGCCGCACCACGGCGCGCGAAGGCCCGCGAATAGGTGCCGCCACCACAGGCCAGGTCCAGCACGGACAGGCCCGACACATCGCCCGCCAACCCAAACAGGGTCGGAGCCTCGACAATCAGCCGGAACGGCAGTTGTTTCGACGCGACATAGTCCTGGGCGATATCGTCGTATTCGGCTCGGTTCGATGCTTGGTTGGACATCCGGATCACCCATTCTCGGTCATGTTGTCCCAACCGCTGGCGAGCGCCGCACCGCGTGCGGCTGGTCTCGGCCATGGCCGCACGCCAGAGCGGTCACAGCTTGACTGGAAACGGCAAATCGTTCCAGCGCCTTGCTTTGTCGTACGATTGACACGCTGTTAGGTTCCGCTCAGCGTGACCGTGTTTTACCGTGCGCGGGACGAACACGGCAAGCAGACGGATACCAGGGTGACAATTCGCCGGACGGCGATTTGGGCGGTAACCTCCCGTGCAGTGTTCGTCCTGTGGGCGGTCGAAATTCTTGTGACCCAACCGGATACCGGGGGCGGTGAAACGCCATGACCCGGACCTGTCTCGCAAAGGACCCGACGATGATCGCAAAGCGGACCTTGCTGATGTCAATGGTAGCGCTCGTGGGCGCAGGGCGTGCACGGGCCGCCGTCCCCGCGATATCAAGGGAGCAGCATGAGCGGGCAATGCGCCTGGCGATCGTCGAGGCAAGGGGCAATGCGTCCTATCCGTTCGGCGCCGTCATCATCCAGCCGGAGACCGGCGAGGTCCGGGCGCAAGGCGTCAACAACTCCCGCGAAAACCCGATCCTGCATGGCGAGATAGCCTGCATGAACGATTACGTGCGCCGTCACGGCAACACCGGATGGTCGTCGGTGGTGCTGTACACCACCGGCGAGCCGTGCTCGATGTGCATGAGCGCGCTGGTCTGGGCCGGCATCGGCGGCGTGGTGTTTGCGTCATCCATCGATGGCATCAGGCGGGCCGGGATCGACCAGATCGATATTCGGGCGAAGGCGGTCGCGGATGCGGCGCCGTTCTACAGCGGGATGCTGCTGGGCGGCGTGCTCGCGGCCGAGACGGATCAGTTGTTTCTCAACCGCAAGAGGAACTGACCGGCCGGTTGACCCGCACGGTGTTGATCGAGGTTGAGTCCCCGCGCGAATATCGTCCTGGTTGGGCGACGCCCAATATGTGCCACGCCAACCGAGGGCCATCCCACCATGTGCCGTTCATCGTGACGGCCTCACCGGCTGAACGGAGGAACCTTGGGCGTCGGCTTGCGAACCCTCCCGGACCATTCCTGCGTGGCACGTCACCTCCACCGGTGCTGGTCGCGAGACCGCCGGTCCGTGCGAAGGGCCACTGGGGCCACGGAGTCGTTTCATCTTGTGCCAGGGCTCAATCCGGCCACGTGCTTTGACGCGGTCGTGGACGGGTTAACCGGCTTGGGTCGGGACACATAGGCGGCCGCGGGTCCTGGCCTCGGTGGCCCTCCATGGCCCTTCGCGTCCTCCGTGAGAATCAGTTGTCGCCGGGCAAATTGGGCTGCCCCGGGTCATTTCGATCCTGGCACCATGAAGTCGCGGTTGATCGGCACCGCATCGATCCGCTGGGACAGCAGCAGTTGAAACACCATGTTCGAACCATTGCGGAACCCAACCTGTGCGGCGGCGAGATAGTATTCCCACATGCGACAGAACCGTTCGCCGGAAATGGCGACCGCCTGGGCACGGTTGGCGGCAAACCGGTCGCGCCAATGCTGGAGCGTGAAATCGTAGTGGCGGCGCAGCACTTCCATGTCGGCAACCCAGAGACCAACAAGCTCGGTCGCGGCGAAGACTTCGGAGAGTGACGGCGTGTAGGCGCCGGGGAAGATGTATTTTCGGATGAAGGGCCCGGTGGTGCCCGGCGGCCGCATGCGGCCGATGCAGTGGACGAGTGCGTAGCCGTCATCCGTCAGCAATTCGCCGATCTTGCCGAAATATTCAGTGAAATGACCGATGCCGACATGCTCCATCATGCCGACGGAGACCACGCGGTCGAACCGGCCGGATAGCTTGCGATAGTCAAGCTCGACGAATTCCACCTGGGCGCTGACGCCAGCCGCTTCCGCGCGTTCACGCGCCACGCTGATCTGCGCGGGGGAGACGTTAATGGCCGTGACACGCGCGCCCGTGGACTGAGCCAGGTGGATCGCGAGCGATCCCCAGCCGGAGCCGATCTCGGCAACCGCCATGCCTGGACGCAGGTCCAGTTTGGCCGCGATCCGTTGGAGCTTGTTCAGTTGCGCTTGCTCGATCGTTTCGTGTTCCGGGTCCTCGAAGAAGGCGCAGGAATAGTTCAGCCCTTCGTCCAGGAACAAGCGGTAGATATTGGTATCGACATCATAGTGATGACGCGCACGCAAGGCGGCGACGCCGATCGGATTGGCCTGGTGCCACCGGCGAGCGGCCCGCCAGACCTGGCGAAGCACGCGTTGGGAGGCATGGCCGGACAGGCCCGTCCGATTGAGCGAAAACAGATCCATGAGATCGCCGACGTCAGACCCCTCCTCGAAGGTCAGCGTCCCATCCATGTAGGCCTCGCCGGCATACAGTTCGGGGTTGAGGGCGAGCTTCAACTCAAGCGCACGATCATGCAGGCGCAGCGTGACCGATGGACTGGGTGCATGGTCCCCGAAACTGTGCAAGGTTCCGCCACTATCGAACACCCGGAGTGTTCCGGTTTGGATGAATTTCGTCAGCAGGTTCGACAGCATACGCATTCCTGGTAGTGCCCCTCCAAAACCGATCGCATAAGGCCGCGATGTTTCTTCCACACCCATGGGTTGTTTTCAATCGTCCGCTCCCGCCGCAACACGCCGATCCAGCTGGTGGCGGGTATGATCCGTGTTCGATGATGGCAGTTCGTGCACAAGCCTGGCGGAATGGTCAGCGATGCGGGCAAGGACCCTGAGCCGGATCTTCCGAGATTTCCGAAGAAATATGCCGTATCAACAGGTTATACGAAATCGGCCATTGTGGCTAAATCACTGAATTGATTGAGCTTCGCTGAAAATGCAGAAAGTGCCGCTGAGTGTCCGTCCGGGAACATAGTGTGCCTTTTCAGAGGGATACCGTGAGGCGGCTGGCAGGCGCGGCCCCGAAAGCGATGCGGGGCCATCGACGAGGGGCCGCAACGCACCAGACGGCCACGGTATCCCCCTGAATAGGTGCATTATGTTTCCGGACGGACACTGAGAGAATGGTCGATCGCCTCCCGCTGCTGGCTCGCCCCTTTTCACAATCCAAGAATTCCGCACCGCATGCGGCATGGCGCAGAAGGGCGAGCCGAACGATCAATCGCTAGCCGCGCCGCGCCGCCTTGATCGCGGCGACGTCGATCTTCCTCATGCCCATCATCGCATTGAACGCGCGCTTGGCTTCGTCACCGCCGACAGCCAGTGCCTCGGTCAGCACGCGAGGCGTGATTTGCCAGTTGACGCCCCATTTGTCCTTGCACCAGCCACACGCACTCTCCTGTCCACCATTGCCGACGATGGCGTTCCAGTATCGGTCGGTCTCGTGCTGATCGTCAGTGGCGATCTGGAACGAGAAGGCTTCACTCTGTTTGAAAGCGGGACCGCCGTTAAGGCCGAGACAAGGGACGCCGGCAACTGTGAATTCGACTGTCAACACGTCGCCCTCCTTGCCAGACGGGTAGTCACTGGGTGCTCGGCAGATGGCACCTACCGCGCTGTCGGGAAAGGTCTCGGCATAGAAGCGGGCAGCAGCCTCGGCATCCTTGTCGTACCAGACGCAGATCGTGTTCTTTGCCATCACGTGTCCTTTCGGTATTGAGTCATATTCGGGCCATTTATCCCGATCCGCCATCTTCGGACTTAGGTGGCCCAAACGCATTGCTCCGACCCAGAAGGGGCCGCTTCGTCCTGGCCGTCGCCAAGGGCAACCAACCTATCTCGGCGTCGCTGTCCGCGTCGGTCAAAAGCGCGTGACGTCATTCATTTTGGGTGACGGGTTTACCCCACAAGCCAACATCCTTGAGCGCTAATTCGTACACGCCGGGCCCTCCGACCCTTGTAACAAGGCCGCCGAACCGCGCCCATCAACGCACTGCAATCCCGCCACTCTACCCCAGCGCAATAATGATCCGCCGGTTCTGCTTGCCCTTGTTCTCGATCTTCACCACCTGCACCGGCCCGATCTCCCCGGTCCGCGCCACATGCGTGCCCCCGCACGGCTGCAGATCGACCAATGCCTCGCCCGCACCCACCCGCATCAGCCGCAACCGCCCCGTCCCGCGCGGCGGTTGCACCGACATCGTCCGCACCAGGCCGGGATCGGAGTCCAGCACCGCCTCATCGACCCATTCCATCAGCACCGGATGATCCGCCACGATCAGAGCGTTCAACCCGGCCTCGATCTCCTCCTTCGGCGGCGGGTTCGGCAGGTCGAAATCCAGCCGCGACCGGTCCGCGCCAACCGAGCCGCCGGTGACCGCCGCGCCCTTGATCAGGCTGCAGAGCAGATGCATCGCCGTATGCATCCGCATCAGCCGATGCCGCCGGTCCCAGTCGATCGCGGCCTCCACCACCGCGCCCACCGGAGGCAACGTCGCACCGGCGTCCGGAACATGCAGGATCGCCTCGCCGTCCCCCTTCACCGCGTCCGCGATCCGCGTCTCTCCGCCATCCCAGCGCAACACGCCGGTATCGCCCGGCTGACCGCCGCCGCGGGCATAGAATACGGTCCGATCCAGCACGATCCCCTCGGGCGCGCTGCTCAGCACGGTGGCCTGGGTCGAGGCCAGTGACGGCGCATCCAGAAACAGGCGTTCGGTCATGATGTCATCCAGAGTTGGCGCAACCAGTCACGGCGCGCGGCCAGCCACAAGAGGCCGATGGTGGTGAGGGAATTCGGGAAACGGCCGGCCAGGGTGGCCTCGATCGCTGTCGCGGCGGGCCAGACCCGCACGCGGATGTCCTCATGTTCGGCCGCCTCACCGGAATGCCAGGCGATCCCATCCGCGTCGGTCGGAGGCACCGTGACGCGGCCGACGAACAGGTCGCACAGCTCATCGGCGCCGCCCGCGGTCAGCATATAGGCCCCGGCCCATTCGACCAGATCGGCGTCCATCGCCATTTCCTCCCGCATTTCGCGGCGGATGGTGGCTTCCGGGGTCTCGCCATCTTCGCACAGCCCGGCCGGCAGTTCGACCAGCACCGGGTCCAGGCCGGCGGCCAGAGCGGGAAAGCGGAACTGCTCGATCAGCACCACCTGGTCGGTGACCGGATCATAAGGCAGCAGGGCCGCGGCCCGTCCGCGTCGCCACAGTTCCCAGGTGCGCACGCCGCTGAGTGCGCCGTCGAAACGGCGGTGGCGGAATTGCACGACATCCAGCGGGAAGCGGCCCGACCAGACGCGCTTCTCGGACAGGATCTCGACATCGGAATGGGCGGGGATCGGAGCGGTGCTGCGTGGGGACATGGACCCAGTCTATCCCGCACCCAGCCGGAAAACACAGACACTTTCCAGGCGAGATGACCACAGGAACTGATCGACCGGTGTCGCCACATCCAGCCGATAACCGGCCGCCGCGAGCAAGCCCGCTTCCCGCGCCAGCACCGCCGGATTGCAACTGATATAGACCACGACCGGGATTTTCGCCGCCGCGATCGACGCCATCTGCGGTCCGGCGCCGGCAAACGGCGGGTCCATCACCAGGGCGGCAAAGCCCGACAGCTCCTTTTGTGTCAAGGGTTGGCGCGTCAGATCCCGCTGCGTCACCGTGACCCGGCCGGCCAGTCCCGCTCGGTTGGCCGCCGCTCTGAGCGCGCCCATCGCGGCGGCATCGCCCTCCCACGCCACGACGGGCGCGATCCCGGCCAAGGCAAAGGTGACGGTCCCGCAGCCGGCATAGAGTTCGCCAATCCGCCCACGCGCGAGGGGCTGTATCGCATCCAGCACGCAAGCGACGATCGCCCGCTCCCCGTCCCGGCTGGCTTGCAGGAAAGCGCCCGGTGGCGGCAGCACCTCGATCCCCGCCATCGAGGTCGAGGGCGGGCGCAGCACGCAGACCGGTTCAGGCGTGTCGTTGCCGCGCGCCCAGGAAATCCGCGGCAGGTCGTGAATGCGGGCAAAATCGGTCAGCGCCAAGCGATCGCCCAGCGGCAGATCGGCATCCGAGCGCAGCAGCAGGTCCGGCCCCGCATCGAGCAGATTGAGTACCACGGACGCCTCTCGCCGCACCGTCTGCAATCCGTTCAGCATCGTCCGCAGCGGCGCCAGCAGGCGCACCAGGCTGGGATCGGTGATTGGGCACTCGGACAGCGCAACGATATCGGCGGAGCGAGCCGCGTGCAACCCCAGGCGCAGCCCCCCCTGGCCTCGACGCGCCGCCAGGTCCAACCGCCGCCGCTGCCCGTCTTTCCCGCATTGCATTGGCGCGATCGTTGGATCGGCATAGCCCGCCCGCCGGAGCGCGGCCGCCAACAGACCGGTCTTCCAGGCCTGGTAGGGTTCGGCCCGCCAGTGCTGCAACGTGCAGCCGCCGCAGGTGCCAAAGTGCTGGCATGCGGCGGGTACCCGGTCGGCGCTGGGGTCCACCACCGAAACGATATCGGAGGCCCAGCCCTCGCCACGCCGGATGGTCGGACGGGCCAGCACCCGTTCTCCCGGCAGGGTCGCCGGGACATAGAGCGAAGTGCCGTCCGGCATCGCCGCGATCCCGTCACCGTCCGCGCCGATCCGGACGATGGTGACCTCGAACGCGTCCACCAAAGCCTGTGGCGGCGAGGCGGGGCGCCCCGGTTGTCGGTTCGACTGGCGGTTCGGCTGGCGGTTCGGTCGGCGGGTCATCGGCACAAGGCGAAGTCCTCGAACGCGCCCGGCATGGATCGCTGTGGACGGACCGTGCCGCACAGGTCGCGCCGACCGGCACCGCTATCGACTGCGGGCGGACGCTCCCGCCAGCGCAAATCCAGTCCCGACGGGTCCTGGAAATAACCTCGCACGGGATGCGATCCGATGAACAACCCCAGCAGCATCCCGGACTGGTTCCCCACCGGACGCACCAGCCCGCCGTCGCGTCCGCGCAGCACACCGTCAATCACGTTGTCGGTCACGTCGGCCGAGGATTCGGCAAACCGCACATCGATCCCGGCGGTGTCTAGCAAGGTGTTGTGCTCGATGACCGTTCGGCTGCCCCGGTTCACATAGATGCCGACATCCGAGCAGAACGCGATCAGGTTGTCGCGGAGGATGCCGCCTATCTGCTCGAACCCCGAGCGCCCCTCGTCGCGTCGCAGAAAGTCGCCGGTGCCGCCGCCGCCCACCGACAGGCCGACGCGCTGGCCCAACTGCCCGGGCGGATCGCGCAGCTTCCATTCGCAGATCACCACGTTGCGCTCCATGACGTTCTTGTCGCCGGCACCCTTGATGAAGGCGCCGTAGGTGGCGTGGCCGGTCTCGCCACGGACGAAATCGGCGATGAAATTGTCGCTGATGATCCAACCACTGCCGGCGACCAGGTCGATCGGGGTGATCGGCGCCTGGGTCGGCCGGGGTTTCGAGTTCGTGAGGCTGTTGCCCCGGATCACGCCGTTATCGGGGAATCGCCCGCCCTCGCCATTGATCTTGATCTGGGCGTTCATATCCTCCAGCCGGCTGTTGACGATCGCGACATTGGTCGCGCCGCCGACGATATGGAACGCGTGTTCGGTATGGCCGCTCTCCGGGGACCGGCCGCGCACCACCAGATTCTCGAACCGCCAAAAGGGCGCACTGACCTTGAAGGCGACCGAATCGTCCAGTTCGATGATCGCATCGCCCAGACGCGCCGCCCGCACCACAATCGGCGCGTTGGCCGTCCCCGCTCGGCTGACCTGGATATTGCGGCCTCTTTGCAGATAGCGCCCGGGCAGCAAGGTGATGACGTCGCCCGGTTGCGCCGCGGCCACGGCGGCGCCGAGATCGGCGATGCTCGCGACCGGACGGACTCGTCCCGGGGGCGTGGGCCCCGACCGCTCAACGGCGGCCCCCACATTGGCCGGGACGACGATCTCACCGCCGCGTTGCATTCGGTCGGCGTGCAGGAGCCAATCGCTCACCCAAGAGGTCGCCTCGACCATACTGCTGCGGTGGCCCATCGCCCTACGATCCAGATAGGGTGCCCATTCGCGTGGTGTCCGTTCGGTCTGGTGCAGGAACCACAGCAGGCCCCCGGCGGCCATCACGCCCGAGATCATGCCCAGGACCACCAAGGCGCGGATCAATCGGAACAGCAATGACCGGCGCTTGCGGAGCACCGGTTCACCATGCTCATTCAGTTCATGGGTCCGGGTACGCCGGGACGGGGTGGGTTCTCGCATGGTCCTCTATCCGTTTCCTCGGCGGCATGAGCGGCTGGCACCCCCCGGATCGCCGGCCGTCCGGTGGTTCGCCCGGATGGTCAACAAGGCCGAGCGGGTTAGGTGAGGGAGGCCGCGTCGAGGCGGGCGATGAAGGCCCGCTTCGACGCGTGGCGCACCCGTAGCGCGGCCAGTCGTCCCGCGAAACCCTCCCGGTTGGCCGCGATGTCGCGCAGGTCGCCCAACAGGGTGGCCGCCTCGGCATAGCCCGCGGCGTTGCGCTGTTCGATCAGCCGCTCGATCGTGTTCCAGGTCTGGGATTCGCGCCCGACCAGCGCCTGCTGCCGGCGGTGGCGGATGGCGGCCTCTTCCTCGGCCTTGCGGCGTTCGGCGGCGATGCGCGCCTCGGTTTCTCGTTTGGTGCGGATCGACGTCTGTTCCAGCGCGGCCCGACGCAGATCGGCAGCCGAACGGATGGGGCGAACCACTTCGGCGGAACCGAGTGAGGCCTGGACCTGGCGGCGCAGCGTGGTCCCGATATGCGGATCGTCGCCGTCATACAAACGCAGCAACAGATCGGTGCGCGCGCGTTCGGTCATGCCCTGGATGAACGACTTTGCCTGAGCGCGGGTGGGTTCCGCCACCGCCGGGCTGTCCGCGTTACTGCCTCCCTGGCTGCCCGCCTGGCTGCCCGCCTGGCTGCCCTGGGGGCCGTCCGTGGTCGCTGCCGCGGCCTCCAGCAGGTCCGGTTCGATCAACAGGAAGTCGGCAAAACCGCGCAACGCGCCGGTCAGCGGGGCGATGCCCGACAAAGGTTCCGGCGCATCGTCGCGCATGAAGTCTTCCAGCCCCACCTGATGCAGCCAGAGCAGGTAGAACATCCGCAAGTCGCCCCGCAGGACGGCATCCCGCAAGGGGGCCAGGGTGGCGAGCCATGTGGTTCCTTCGTCGAACCCATCCAAATCCAGTTCGTTCAGCCCGATCGACACGATGACATGCTCGCCGTCCACCTGGATCGTCATGAACTCATCGTCGATCATGAACCGTTCGACCGAGGCCGGATCGAACAGCCGCCTGGGCAGCCGCATGGCGAATTGCCGCTGCCCCCAGTTGGCGACATAGACGTAGACGTCGAAATACCGCGCCAGCAGCCGCAGCGGTTCGGCCTTCAGGTCACCATATTCGTAATGATTGGTGAAGCTGTTGGACGTGATGCGCGCTCGCGACGATATGCCGCGCAACGCCTCTCGTGCCGCCGCGTCCAGCGGGCGATCGATCGCCTGGAAGTCGTAGAACTGGTATTCGCTCATCGACTGGCGAGTTCCGGAAAATCCTCCTCGCGGAATTCGGCCGGATGGCGGGTGCCGGACGCGGCGCGGTCGGTTTCGGTCTGACGCAGTTCCACGCGGCGGATCTTCCCTGAGATGGTCTTGGGCAGATCGGCGAACTCGATCCGGCGCACGCGCTTGTAGGGGGCGACGGTGGCGCGGATGTGCTGGAAGATGGACAGGGCCGTGGCGCGGTCCGGCGCCGATCCGGCGGCGAGCAGGACATAGGCCTTGGGCACCGCGGTCCGTGTCGGATCGGGCGCCGGCACCACCGCCGCTTCCGCCACCGCGGCGTGCTCGATCAGGGCGCTTTCCAACTCGAACGGGCTGACCCGGTAGTCCGACGCCTTGAACACGTCGTCGGCACGTCCGACGAAGGTGAAGTAGCCGTCGTCGTCGCGGGCGGCGACATCGCCGGTGCGGTAGACCTGCCGGCCGCGGTCGGCGAACGAACCGTCATCCTGTTGGTAGCCAATCATCAGCCCGGTGGGGGGTGGGTCGAGCGCGATGCAGACCTCCCCGTCCTTGGCATCCTTGTCGTCAGGATCCAGCACGCGAATGCGGAAACCGGGCATCGGCAGCCCCATGGAGCCTGGCTTGACGGTCATGCCCGGTGAGTTGCCGATCTGGCTGGTGGATTCGGTCTGGCCGTAGAAATCACGCACGGTCAGGCCCCAGGCGGCGCGCACCTGATCAATCACTTCCGGGTTCAGCGGTTCGCCAGCGGAACAGATTTCCCGCAGGCTGGTCTTGAGGGATTTAAGGTCTTCCTGGACGAACATCCGCCACACGGTGGGAGGCGCGCAGAGCGTGGTGACGTTGTTGGCGGCGATCGCTTCCAGCATCGTGGGGGCATTGAAGCGTGGCTGGTTGACGATGAAGACCGCGGCTCCGGCGTTCCAGGGCGCGAAGTAACAACTATAGGCGTGCTTGGCCCAGCCTGGGGAGGAAATGTTCAGGTGCATGTCCCCCGGTTTCAGCCCCAGCACATACACGGTGGACAGATGCCCGACCGGGTAGCTCTGATGCGAATGCAGAACCAGCTTGGGTTTGGCGGTGGTGCCCGACGTGAAATACAGCAAGGTGGGGTCGGTGGCCTTGGTCTCTCCGTCCGGGATGAAATCGGCAGATGCCGACAACAGGTCGTCGTAACGATGCCAGCCGGCGGGCGCTTCGCCGACGGCAATGCGGGTGACGCTTGGGTCCAGCCCGTCGAATTTTGCCGCATCGGCGGCGGCGGTCACGACATGGCGTACCCGACCGCGGGTGAAGCGATCGCGCAGGTCGTTAGTGGTAAGCAATGTCGTCGCCGGGATCATCACCGCGCCCAGCTTCATCGTCGCCAGCATCAGGTCCCAGAGCGGGACGACATTGCCGAGCATCAGCAGCACGCGGTCGCCGCGTTTCACGCCCAAGGCGCGCAGTCCGTTGGCCACTCGGTTGGACCGGTCCGACAGGTCCGCGAAACTCAAGGTGGCAGCGCCGTCACCGACGATCTTCAGCGCCGTGCGCCCACCGGACGGCCCACGCGCGAGTTCGGCGTCGAACCAATCGAGCGCCCAGTTGAACCGATCCAGTTCCGGCCAGCGGAAATCGCGATACGCCGTGGCGTGATCCTCACGATGGGCCAGCAGGAAGTCCCGCGCCGCCTTGAACGCCTCCGCACCCATGGTGTCCTCCGTCATTCGCTGCGTTGCCCGCATTATGCCAAGCGTTGGCGGGGATGGATACCGGCGCGGGGGTACCTGCCAAGGGGACACCGCCAGGGGACACCGGCGCGAGAGATATTGTTCGGGGCGATACCGCCAAGGGGATACGGGGAGGGAGATACCGGTCAGGGGAACACAGGCCGGGGGAATACAGGCCGGCATCCCTAGCCGGCGACAGGATCAGAAAATCCCCGCCGCCAGCCCGGCCGCGAGCGCGGCGCCGAGGTCTTCGCAGCGCGCCAGATCGTCGGGGCCGATCACCTTGGGCGCCAGGATGGCGTCCGGCGTCTGCGCCCCGGTGATGGCGATGAGCGGTTCGGCCACCAGACGCAGCCGCCAGCCGGTGGCGATGCGCTTGACCTGGCGCACCGCGTTATGGCCGTCACTGCCCGCGCAGACGACCAGCGCGTAGGGCCGGCCGTTGATCCGGTCCAACACCGGATAGTAGCAGCGGTCGAAGAAATCCTTCATCGGACCGGACATGGCGGCCAGATTTTCGGGCATTGCGAACACACAGAGATCGGCCGTCAGCACGTCGTCCGGGCCGGCTTGGGAGACCTCCAGGAGACGGGTCTGGACCGCGGATTCCGAGAGGGCGCCACACGAGACAGCCTCGGCCAGTTGGCGCGTGCCGCCGGTGCGGGAGTGATACACGATCAGCAAGGTCTTCATGATCGCGATTGTGGTCGATGTTGGCGTTTCATGTCAGGCCTGCGTGCGTGGCAAGTCGAACGTCCCAGCGTCCCCGAGATATACATTGATCCGTTTGGTCCGGTGTCTATATGACCCGGGGTACGAACTGGCTCCGCGGCGGTTCGCCCGACCAAGGGACAACCGATATGCCGGGCGAACTCACGACAACCATCCTGCAGCAGCAGACGGTTGTCGGCAATTGGCTCAAAACCCTCCCCTTCAACCAGTTCGATCCCACGCTCGGCACGCTGCTCAACATCCGCGTCTCGATCGCTGACCAGGTCAATGGCTCTGTCGCCATGGAGAACCTGGGGCCGGCCGTAGCCACCATGACCGCCCCCTTGTCCGGCATGGTGTCGGTCACCGGCCCAGCGCAAATCAGCCTCGGATCGTCCGGCGGCGGCGCGCCGGTCACGCTGCAACTGGCCGGGTTCGATGGCATGGTCGACTTTGCCGGCGGATCAGGAGCGTTGGCGTCAAACGTCAGCGGATCCGGGACCACGGACTTCACCCATGCCGCCACCAATCCGTCCTTTGCGGCATTCGTCGGCCAGGGCACGATCGACCTGACGGCCAGCGGGCTCGTCACCAACACCCTGGTCAGCGGCGGGGGAAGCTTCCGCCTGCAATCCAGCGCCAATATTGGCGCGGTCATCGGCCTGCAATACCAATATGAGGTGCCTGCCCCGGTCGGGGGCGGGGGTGGATCCAGCGGCTCCGGCTTCACCAACGTGATCACCAACGCGCCAAGGTAGACCGCGATGCCGGACGGCCTGGTCGCCACGGCGCCGCAGACGATCAGCTTCGGCCCGCGGATCGCCGGCTGGTCGGACTCCCTGGCGATCGACCGTTTCGACCCCAGTCTTGGTACGCTCTATGAAGTAAGGCTGACCTTATCAGCGACCATCCTTGGCAGCGTCGCGGCGGAGAATCTCGGCGCCACGTCCGGCGCCATCACGACATCGGAGCACGGCATCGGAGACCGCGACCGTCGCGCTGCAACTGCCTGGAGCATCTGGCCCGATCAGCGCGACAACGTCGGTCCTGGATTCCTTCGCACTGGCCGCGTTCGACCAGGCGATGGATTTCTCAGGGGGCTCCGGACGGTTCGATACGGGGTTGGCCAACACGGCCGCGACCAAGATGTCCTTCACGTCCGGATCACTGGATCTGTCCGCGTTCATCGGCAGCGGCACCCTGTCGGTGCCCATCACCACCAGCGGGACCGCGAGCGCGGAGGGCCCGGGGAACATGTATATGGAATTGCTGACCAAGGCGGGCGCGACCACGTCGATCAGCTATGGCTATCGACCGATCTCACGCGAGTCCGAGGGCGCCGACGTCGCCTGTTTCGTTATCGGAACACGCATTCTGACACCGGATGGCATGGTCTCGGTCGAATCGCTTCGGGTCGGCGAGGCCGTTGCAACACGCTTCCGCGGCCAGGCACCGATCGTCTGGATCGGCACGCGGGCGGTCGACTGCGACGGGCACCCAAACCGGAGAGCGTCTGGCCAGTGCTGATCCACGCCGGCGCTTTCGGACCCGGGCAGCCGGCGCGCGATCTGCGCCTGTCACCGGATCATGCGGTGTTTGCCGAGGACGAGCTGATCCCGGTTCGTTACCTGATCAACGGAAAATCGACCCGCCAGGTCCCGGTCTCCCGCATCACCTATCTGCACATCGAGCTTGGCCACCACCACGTGGTGTTCGCGGAGGCACTGCCGGTGGAAAGTTTTCTGGATACTGGCAACCGTTCAGCGTTTCTCAACGGCGGCCGCGCGGTCCAGATGCACCCGGACTTCTCGGCCCTGACCTGGGACGCGCGGGCATGCGCGCCGCTGGAAGTGACCGGACCCAGGGTAGCGGCATTGCGTGCACGCCTGGTTCGGCGGGAGCGTAAGGCAGCGAAACGGGCACGCACGCGGGTCGTCACGACCGTCGGCTGAGCCACGTCAACGCGACACACCCGCCACCATGCCCCAAAGCGGATTGGGGCACCCATGGGATCGACGGGGCGAGCCAAGCGCCAAAGACGGATTGTCCCGGCCTGGTGACCGGGCTTGGCCCACAGGTCGGACGGCTGCCCCAGGACGGGCGCGCGGCGCCTGTTTTCTGGGCATGGGTAAATGACGGGTTAACCGCGCCTGTTCGTAATGAATACCCCCGTTTTCCGCGTGGTTTGGTAACGAAACCCCCCTGTATTCGCATGATTCCATAATGACCCCGCCGCCCCCCAACCTTAAAGTAGAATCTCAAGAAGCGCGAAAATCTGACTACCGATCAATCGCGTGGAAGCCCATCCTGATGTGCCGACGCAACTTTGGCGGCAGGCAGGGCTATCGATCGCGGGCGGGGGTTCGGGAAAATTAACCTTTGCGTTAACCACTGCACAATTCTTGAACAACATCCGCATTATCAATAGATTAGACGACCTGTTTGCGAGGTTGATCGAACCCGACGACGATCCTGCTTGCCTCGGCCGGCCGCTTTATATTAGAACTTATCATGAACATGTGCATCGTCCCATGATCTCCGCGTCGTCCGCCGCCCGTCCCGGCCGGTTAGGTGTTCCTTGGTTCCTCGCCCCTGGGAGGGAACCCTCCGCGCGCGGGCCACTCCATTGCGGACCCGTCGGGCAACGCTCAAGATCGCGGTCGGGTCGTCCTGGCGATCCCCGCGGTCTCGTATCGCCCGCGCCAGCCGACCCGACGACGAACCACCATGCAATGGTTGGCGCGAGGGGCCGCCCGGCCCGACCACGGCGAGCAGGCCCGCGCGCATCGCGGACCGGATCTCGGTCATGCGCCGGCGCGAACCGCGGCGGGATCGGCCGATGCCGCTCTGGGGATGTCCGGGCAACTCAGCGGTTTGGACGGTCTGGACCCGACGCCGCACGCCTCACACACTGGCAATTCGCCGCGGCATGATCGCATCCTCGATCACTCCAGGCTATGAAGCTCCGCACTCCCCCGATACAAGGTCCGCCGAAGCCGCTTCTGGCGACGCCCCAACCGACATAGAGTACCGACATGAACAAAACCGACGTGGAGCGGGTCCAGACTTACCTGCGCCGACTCCTGGGTACCGCCCGCATCAACATCATTCCCCCATCCAAGGCCGGACTGTCGGTGGAAGTGGCCGTCGACGATGAGGTCATCGGCACCATCCACAAGGACACCGAGGAGGGTGAGACCTCCTACTCTGTGCACCTGACGATCCTGGAGGAGGATTTGCCGCCGCTACCGAAGGCCGCCGCTCCGCCGGCACGCGGTCGCGCGCCCCGCTGATACCGGACACGATCGCCATCGGGTCACGCCATTGATTTCGTTGGACGTGACCCGCCCCTGCGTCATCGCTGACCTTATCCCGGCATCCCGTGCCGCAACGGCAGGGAAGCCACGGGTCGGTCAGGTCGGCCTGCGTGTCCAGGCATCGGCAACCCGCGCCGGAACGGCCGGGAAGCCGCGGGGGCCAGCCAAGCATTGACGGCCGGAACTGGTGTCTCCGACCAGACCGAGGACCGGACTCACGGACCACCCCAGCCGCGCCGCAGTCGGTACAGCACCAGCACCGGCAGGATCGGCAGGGTCGAAATCAGCGACAACGCGGCCCAATACCCCGCCAGGGACAGCGATCCGCTGGCAACGAACCCGGCGGACAGGATCCCGGCCACGAACAGGCAATCCCACAGTGGGGCGGCGAAGCTGAAAAACACCGCCTGCCCCGCCGCCGGAACCCGCTGTTGAAACGCGGTGAACCAGGTGGCGGTCGAGATGATTTCCGGGATGCTCGCCAGGGCCAGCAGTACCATGGCCTGCTCACTGGTCTCCGCCAGCAGCAAAGCCAGGTGCAAACCGCCTTCCAGCAGGCCGCTGAACAATGTCAACGCATAGGCCGGCGCCCAACGCAGCATCGTGCGGCTGAACAGGCCGGACAGCAGGGCGCCGACCAAAGCGCCACCGCCCTGAGCCGCCAGCAATCCGGTCCAGGCCGCGTCGGACGCACCGTACCAGTCCCGATTGGCCCAGAACAGGAACGGTCGCAGCCCTCCGAGCATGACCATGTAGGAAACGGCGCAGATGAGCAGGCCGACCAGGCCGGGGTCGGCGCGCAGCATTCGGATGAACTCGACCGGCGCCGCCGCCAGGTGCCACAGGCGGAAACCGCCGGCCGGTCCCGGGTCTCGGGTTACTTGCAGGCGAGCGATGGTGAACGCGGCCAGCAAGATCGCGCCGGCAAACAGCAGGAACCCGGGGACGAAACCGGCCAGCACGGCCAGACCGCCGATGATCGGTCCGATGATCTTGGCGAGCCGGTCGGCCACCGAGCACAACGTGTTGCTCGCCATTTCCAGGCCCGACGGCGTGACCGGGCCGCGGAGTGCCAGGACCCCGGGCGTGACGAAAACGTCCAGCGCCCCGATGGTCAGGATCGCGCCTTGCAGCAGCAGGAAGTCCCCACACCACGGCAACAGCGCCGTCAGCCCCGCCATCCCCACCAGCGCCGAACTGGATACGCGCGCGGCCCCGACGGCACGCAACAACCCGCCGGCGATGGGCGCCAGGACGATTTTCGGCAGTACGCGAAGGCCCAGACTGAGCACCAGCTCCACGCCAACGCCGAACTGATGCGCCACCAGGATGGGCAGCGCTGCGATCACGCACCAACTGCCCAGGTTGTGCACCAGAAGGGCGACCCAGAACGCCCGGAAGCGGGGCGTGGTCAGCAAGGTTTTCCACTCGGACATGGGCCGGGATGCCAGGGATGCGGACCGAGCGCAAACCCTGCGTCGGCCAGGGCAATCGGGGGAGGGAAGAGAAGCCTCGGGGCGCTGCCCCGAACCCCGCGAGGGGCGTTGCCCCCTCGACCCCCACCAAGGCTGGGCCTTGGATGCCATTCATTGGGCCAGGGAAGAGAGGGGGCCGACACGGACCTTGAAACGCCATGGCTGGCCCCCTTTCTTCACTGGCCCAACCGATCGCGGTCCAGGGGCCGTGCCCCTGGTGGGTTCGAAGGGCGAAGCCCTCGCGGGGTTTGGGGCAGAGCCCCAAGGCTTTCTGTCCTTCACCCGATTGCCCCCCGTCTGGCCCTTCCCCGCGCGGCCGATTACGCTGGGCCCAAAGCACTCAGGACGAAGCCCCATGACCAACCGCACCCATCTGCTGCTCTGGACCGATACCCCCACCGCCTATATCGAGGCGATCGCCGCCGCCGGGCTGGATGGCCGCGTCGCGGTCGACACGTTGCCGCGGCGGGAGAAGCCGTCGGCGGCGCAATTGGCGAACACCGAGGCGATGTTGGCCGGCGGCGCCTCCCCCGGCTTGCTGCCCAGCATGCCGAAATTACGCTGGGCGCAGGCGTTGACCGCGGGGGTGGAAGGCTGGCTGGCGCTGCCCGACCTGCCGCCCAATCTGACGTTGACCTGCGCGCGCGGCACGCATCGGGAGTCGATGCCGGAGAATATCCTGGGGGCGATTTTCTACGTGGCCAAGCCCTATGCCGCCGCCGTGGCCGACCAGCCCGCTCATAAATGGAGCCACCGCGTCGCCCAGCCGCTCAACGGCAAGACCCTCGGCATCCTTGGTCTCGGCGCCGTCGGTCAGGAACTGGCTCGCCTGGCCACGGCGTTGGGCATGCGGGTGATCGGCACCAAGCGCCGGGTCGAGCCGATGCCCGGCCTAGCGGACGTGTTTCCGTCGGATCGCACGGATGAGGTTCTGGCACAGTCCGATTTCGTGGTGCTTTTGCTGCCCTCGACCCCTTCGACGGATAACATGGTCAACGCCGGACTGCTGGGGAAGATGAAGCCCGGGGCATGGCTGCTGAATTTCGGGCGTGGGTCGTTGATCGTCGATGCCGACCTGATCGCGGCGGCGAAGGAGAAGCGGATTGCCGGCGCGGTGCTGGATGTGTTCCGGCAGGAGCCATTGCCGGCCGATCACGCGTTCTGGGACGCCGAGGGGATCATCGTGCTGCCGCATGTCGGCGGGCCGCACCCGCAGCGGGACCGGATCGTGGCGAAATTGTTCGTGGACAACCTGACCCGGTTCCTGGATGGGCAGCCGTTGAAGGAAGTGGTGGATCGGTCTGCGGGGTATTGAGCGGGGTCGGTATCCGCGGACGGTATTCCCCTCCTACGCCGGTTTCGCCGCCCGCCGCATGAACAGCAACAGGATCAGCGGCGGGATCACCGTCAGGGCCATCAGGCGGAAATCATTGTTGTACGCGATGATCTTCGCCTGATAGGTCACCATCTGGTCCAGCAGCGCCGCGCCGTGCCGGGTCGCCGGGTCCAATATTCGCGCGACGTGATCGGCGCCGGGCAATGCCCGCTCGAACGGCGTGATCCCCGCGGCGATGTCGGCATGGGTCGTCTGCGTGCCGCGAGACAGAGTGAAGGTGGTCACCGATATCCCGATCGCCGATCCCAGGTTGCGGGCCAGGGACTGCACGGACGTCGCCTCCGGCCGCAGATTCGGCGCCAGCGTGGTGTAGGCCATCACCGTCATCGGGTTGAACACCAGCCCGATCGAGAAGCCCTGGCCAAACAGCACGGTCATCATCTCGATCTGGCCCACTTCCGGGGTCCAGGTGCTCATGATCAGCATCATCGAACCGAGGGAGACCAGCCCCACCGCCATGATCTTGCGCTGGTCGACCCGCATGCCCAGCCAACTGGCCACGAACATGGCGACCATGGTGCCGAAGCCGCGCGGTGCCATGGCGATGCCGGAATCCAGCACCGGATATTTGCCCAGTTGCTGGAGGAAGGGCGCCATCAGCGACGCAGTGGCCAACATGACGGACGACACGCAGGACACCATGACGATGCCGGCGAAGAAATTCCGGTCCTTGAACAGGGCCGGCGGCAGGAACGGCTTGTCGGCGGTGAACATGTGCACCACGAACAGGTAGAAGCACAGGCCGGCGATGGTGGCCTCGGCGATGATCTCGGTGGAGGTGAACCAGTCCTGCGTCTGCCCCCGGTCCAGCATCAGTTGGAACATGGCGGCCGCCATACCCAGCATCGCGAACCCGTACCAACTGAATTTCAGCGCGGTCCGAGGTGGCACCCTGGGCAGAAAAATAGCCACACCCAGAAAGGCCAGCAGCCCCGGGGCGATGTTCACATAGAACACCCAGCGCCAGTTATAGGCATCGGTCAGGTAGCCACCCAGGGTCGGGCCCATGATCGGCCCCATGGTGATCCCCATTGCGAAGATCGCCATTGCCTGGGCGCGCTGGGCGAACGGGTAGATGTCCAGCATCGTCGCCTGGCACAAAGGCGCCAGGGCGGCCCCGAACATGCCCTGCACCAGGCGGCACACGATCAGTTGCTCCAGCGACTGCGACGCGCCGCTGAGCATGGACATGGTCAGAAAGCCGCCCAGACAGATCAGGAACAGCTTCTTGCGGCCGAAGCGCTGCGCCATCCAGCCGACCGGCGCCGTGAAGATGGCCGCCGCGATCACGTAGGAGGTCAGGACCCAGGAGATTTCCTCGGCGCTGGCGGACATGCTGCCCTGGATATAGGGCAGCGCGACGATACAGATCGTCGAATCCAGGGTCTGTATGAACATCGCCAGCATGACGGACGCGGTGATCAACCGACGATGCGGGACGATACGGGTGTCGGACATGGCGGCTCAGGCCCTTCGCTCACCGGGGCGCACATGGCGGCGCATCAGGGCCAACAGCAGCAAGGGCGGCAGGACAACCAGCATCATCAGACGGAAGTCGTTGTTATAGGAGATGATCTGCGCCTGGTAGTTGATCATCTGATCCAGCAGCACCGCGCCATGCCGCGTGGTGGGATCCAGCAATTGCGCCGCCGCGTCGGCGCCCTGCAAGACCCGGTCGAATGGGGTGATCCCGGCCGAGATCGCCGCGTGGTTGGTCTGAAAGCCTCGGGTCAGGGTGAATGTCATGACCGAGATCCCGATTGCCGACCCGATGTTGCGGGCCAGGGATTGGACGGCGGTCGCCTCTCCGCGATATTGCGACGGCAGGGTGGTGTAGGCCATGACGGTCATCGGATTGAACACCAGCCCGACCGACAAACCCTGCAACATCAGCACGAACGCCATGCGGTCGCCGGTGACCGACGGGGTCCAGGTGCTCATGTCCCACAGCCCGGCGGCCAGGATCAGCAGGCCCACGGCCATGATCTTGCGCTGGTCGACGCGCATGCCCAATCGGCTGGCCACGAACATGGACACCATCGTGCCGATGCCGCGCGGTGCCATCGCCCATCCCGCGTCCTGCGGCGGCAGCCCCGCGAGTTTCTGCAGATAGGGGGCCAGCAACGCGCTGGTGGCCTGCATGATCGCCGATATGCAGAATACCATGATGATGGCGGAGGCGAAATTGCGGTCCTTGAACAGGGCGGTCGGCAGGAACGGCTTGTCCGCCATGCACATGTGCACGACGAACAGATAGAAGGCGAGCCCCGCAACCACTGCAAGGGTGACGATCTGCCCCGAGGTGAACCAATCCAGAATCTGGCCCCTATCGAGCACCAATTGCAGGCTGGCGACGGCGATCGCAAGCATGCCGAAGCCATACCAACTGAACTTCAGGCCCGGGCGAGCGGGGGCACTCGGCATGAACAGGATCAGGCCGGTGATGGCGATGATGCCGAAGGGCAGGTTGACGTAGAACACCCAGCGCCAACTGAAGGTGTCGGTCAGATAGCCACCGAGGGTCGGTCCCACCATCGGCCCCATCGTCACGCCCATCGAAAACAGCGCCATCGCCTGGGCTCGCCGGGAGAACGGGTAGATGTCCAGCATGGTCGCCTGCGACAACGGTGCGATCCCGGCGCCGCACATGCCTTGCAGCAGTCGGCACAGGATCAACTGCTCCAGCGATTGCGCCAGGCCGCACAACATGGAAGCGGTGACGAACCCGGTCAGGCAGAACAGGAACAGCTTCTTGCGGCCGAAGCGCTGCGCCATCCAGCCGACCGGCGCGGTCATGATCGCCGCCGCGATAACGCTGGAGGTGAGGACCCAGTTGATCTCCTCGGCGCTGGCCGACAGACTGCCCTGCATGTAGGGCAGCGCGACCACGCAGATAGAGGTGTCCAAGACCTGCATGAACATCGCCAGCATGGTCGAGCCGGTGATCAGCGCGCGGTGCGGAACGTCAATGTCGTCCGACATCGTGCCCTAGGCTCCGCATCGCGGTGGGAGCGCGGCCGGGTCCCGCGGGTTCGATCGGCCAGGCATGCGCGTGGTCCTGGGCGCGATCCGGGTTGTAACTGGCATGGGAACGGGCAAAACGGGTTCCTGGACGCGACGATGTCTTCGTTCCGTCATCCTGGCGCCGTTTCGTGCCGCGCGCCATACCCGGCTTGCTTGATGCCGTCCGGTCATTCCGCCGAACCGTGGCCTTCCGACGCTTGACGAAGCGATTCCCTTTGCTCGTTTTGAGCGGCAGTCGCATCGGATTTCCCCATGTCCCGATCGGGAACCGAAGCACGAGAACTCCCCCGCGGTTGCCAAATCGACCGGTCAGGAAACCGAACCTCGGTGCATGGCGGGTGGCACGCATGGCCACGCGCATGGCACCCACCGCTGGCCGATTGCCGGTCTTGGATCAGATCAGCCAGCATCGCCTCTACTCCGCGTTTGCGGGACAGGTTACCGTACCCGCGACAACGGACCCGCGGGTCACGGTTGCCGCCTCATGACGGATACACTCATGCTCCCTTTCGACCTTACCTCGCTCCTTCTGTTCGGTGGCCTGTTGATAAGCGTCTTCGCAGGGGAGGCGGCCTATAACGGCGACACGCTCAGCCTCCGCATCAATGTGTCGCCGAAGGTCGTCGAAACCGGCTTCGATGCCACGACCGCCGAGAAGATTTTCATGGCCCAGGCCGCCTGGATCGTCCGGGGTCAGTCGATCATCCCGACGCCAACCTTGCGTGTGAGTTCGCGTCCCACCGTCATCAGCGCACTGGCCACGCCGCTTAGCCTGGACAAACTGGTCGGCGCGCTACAGGACCAATTTGGCTATGACCGTCTGGTGGTCAACGGCGCGGTGATGACGAGTAAGGAGGGGTCGCTGCGCATGGCGATCGTCGTCGAGCAGCCGAACCAGGCGCCCGCCCAGATCCAGTTGACGCAGACGGACGCCGACCCGGCCATACTGATCCGGCGCGGGGCCGACGCAACGATGGCCCGCGTGTCGCCCTACCGCGTTGCCCAGGCCAATTATGTCCAGGGACTCGCCGGCGATCCTGGTGCCATGACGGAGGCCAAAGAGGCGGCGCTTCGATACATCGCGGGGCCCTGGGAACCCGGCAGAGCGTCGGAACGCGCGATGCTCCACAATCTGCTGGCGATGGTTGCGTTGCTCGAAGGACAGGTTCCAGCGGCAGAATCTCAGTTGAAAATGGCCGCCGCTATCCCTGGCGCTCTGCCGGAAGCGCTGGGCATCGTCGCGCTAAACCGCGCTTTCCTGGCCGTGGCCGCCAAACGGCCGGCCGAGGCCCTGGCCTATTTCCGGGACGGGGAGACCCTGGCCGCGGGCATCAGTCTGCCGGACTTCGGTGCCAGGATCACACTGCTCAATGCGCTGGTGGTATGGTCCGCGGGCGACACCGCGCGGGCCGAAACACTGTTGCGCGTGGCTGCCGCGGCCTTGCCGGTCGAAGAGGGGCCGCACGTCTATCTGGCGCAACTGCTCGCAACCAAAGGCGACCAGCCCGCAGCGGCGACCGAGCGGGCATCCGTGGTGGCGATCCATCCGTTCGATCTGGATATCCCGGTTTTCGCGCAGTCAATCTTCCGGGTCGACCCGGTCAATGGCGGTCTCAAGAGACAGTGACGATACCGGCCAGGTGGTCAGGCGTTGGCAGCCGGTATACCAGCCGACGGAACTTCTGACCGATCGGACAGCGCGCCCGTCGTCATGCTCCGGCTTGACTCGAGCCTCCCCGCAAGCACATAATCTCAATTTTTCACGACCAAAATCAATGTGTTGTGCCATCGGAGATGCTCGGCTCAAGCCCGAGCATGACGGTTGATAGGCAAGCGGCGTGAGAGCCAATGATCACGACAGTTGGTATTAGAGCGTAATCGCGCCGAGCGGAGCGTCTCGGCGTGTGAGCGACGCGACAAAACAAGGTGGTAGAGCGGTTTGCCGTTTCCAGTCACAGTGAAACCGCTCCGGAGGTTGTTCCGATCTGCCTGACTGGTCACCCTTGGCGAGGTTTTCGCGAACCGGTCTTGCCACCCCGACCTTACACATCGTCCGACCTCACATATCAGGGGTTTGGATCAATCTGATCGGAAAGCGCGCAATTGCCTCGGGAGGAGACGGGACGCACCCCGAACGCCGGGTTCAGTCGGGCGCGCATTGCCGTTCATGGACGGTCACGTTGAAGCCCTTGGCGACCATGCGCCAGCATGCGCCAGCCAGGACCGCTCGTGCCTCGGCCACGCTCAACCGGCTGGAGTCGTCCTGCTCCATGACGGCCAGCGCGACACGGCGGAGGCCGCCGATCCGATCGCGGACGGTGCTTGCGTCGATCAGCAGCAGGGGGGTGTCGGGCGGCATCTCCCGCGCGAAGGCGCCGACAATGCCCACACCGTCATTGCCGAGCGGCAGCAGCACGACCGTGTCCCGCGCCAGTTGCTGGGCTGATCGGGCGGTGTCCCTGGCGGGTTGCATGGTTTCGGTGCGGGTCGCCATGCCGGTCAGCGCCAGGATCTGGATCGCAACCAGCGGGACCGTCAGGGTCGGCCGAACCGGGGATGGCAGCGCTCCCAGCGCTCCGGCCAGCAGCAAGGCGACGAAAGGGACGGAAAAGGCGAGATAGCGCAACTCGATGGGCGTGTTGTCGAACACCAACCCCAGTGCCAGCAGCCCAAGCGGCGGCGCCATGCCGGCCGCAAGCAACAACCACCGCATGTCGGGACCGGGAATCCGGCGCCATTGCCACGCCACCAGCCCGACACCGGCACACGCCACCAACACCAGGACGGCGGAGACGGGCCGCTGCCATGCCGGACCGACATAGAGTGGCAGCCCTCCCAACAAATTCGCCGCGGCATAGCGACCCAGCCGGCCCAGGCTGGGAAGCCATTCGAACGGCGGGAACTGGCCGGTTCGCGCATGCCGCTGGGCAACGAAGAACCAGAAATCGGTAATCAGGAAGGGGATCATACCGAGTGGAATGAGGATGGCGGGGGCGAGGCGGTTGGTGAGGGAACCGGGGGGCACGCTGGCGCCGGGGGCGTGCCAACGCATCCCGCGCATGACCACCAGGACCCAGCTTCCAAGCGGCACGAAGACCGCCAGGTAATTGGCCATGGTGGCGGCTCCGAACAGCAAACCCGCCACCAACCCGCGCCAGGCCGTACGCTGGGACAGCAACACTGCAAGCCCCGCCAGGACCAGAAGCTGAGCCAGCATGAAACCCCGCGCGATCACGCCGGTGTAGGCAAAGCCGTAGCACCCCAAGGTCAGCAACATCGCCAGAGCAGGCCGAATCGACACGAGCCGGGCGATCACGCCGACCGTGCCAAGCGCGCCAAGGCTAAGCAGAACGGAGAGGAGGCGAAGGGTGAACAGGCTTTCACCAGCGATTTGACGCCAAACCGACGCCAGCCAGAAATACAGCGGTGGATGCACGTCGGTGGCGCGCAGATCGCGCGCGATCGTGCCGAAATCCGTGTGCCCGGACTGCAACCCGTGGACCAGTCCGGCCGGGAACATGGTCTCGGGCCAGTCGGGCCGCGGTACTCCCGCGGTAAGGAACAGCGTGTACTGCTCATCATATTCCGGGCCGCGCAGCCAGGCGGTCGTTCCCAGCACGCAGGCGGCGAGCAGCAGAACGCCCAGGCAGGCACGGGACTCCGCGTCGATCTTAACCAAAAATTCAGCCCGGTTGTGGCAAGACCTTGTCTAGCGACAAATGTTTAACGGACCGACAATGGCGTCTTTGTCCATGCCTCGCCTGATACCCTGGCTTGTCGGCCTCTTGCTGGCCTGGCACTGCGTCGTGCCGCCGGCACTGGCTCGCCCGCCGGCGGAGCGGGTCGCGGCCCTGCACCAGGGGATCAACATCACCGGCTGGTTCCGCCACCCGGTCAGCCGCGATCCGGTCGCCTTGCGGAGCTACATGGGCGACCGGGCCATCGGCGATCTTCGGCAAGCGGGGTTCGGGTTCGTCCGACTGGCGGTGGACCCGGCATTGACCGAAAATCCTGCCATCTTGCGCGAACTGACCGAGGCGATCCGCCGCCTGAACCGGTCCAGACTTGCCGTGGTCGTCTCCATCCACCCCGATGGTTGGCGGCTGGAAACCAGCCAGATCGACCAGAATCGGCTGCTGACGACATGGAAACGGCTGGCAACCGCCTTGCGGCCGCTCGATCCGGGGTTAGTGTTTCCCGAAGTGCTGAATGAGCCGGTGTTTCCGCGTGACCCGGCAGGCTGGCATCGCTTGCAGCACAGCCTGCTGGGCGTGATCCGGCCGATTCTGCCATCGAGCACACTCGTGCTGACCGGGCATGACTGGGGCAGCATCGCCGGCTTGGAAGCGCTGACGCCGGAAGCCGACCCCAATGTGATCTACAGCATCCATCTCTATGACCCCTCGGAACTCACCTCGCTCGCCGCCTATCGGCCGGGCCTGGACCGCTCGGCCATGGCACGCCTGCCGTTCCCGGTGCTGGATCAACAGCCCTGCGAGGCGGTGGGCGATACCGCCGCCGACCGTCAGACTCGGGACCTGATGCGGTTCTATTGCTCGCTGCGTTGGGATGAGGCTCGGATCGGCCAACGCGTCGGCGCGGCGGCTGCCTGGGCCCGCCGGAATGATGCGGCGCTGCTTGCGGGTGAATTCGGCGCCACGGTCGCGCTCAACCCGGCGGCACGATTGCGCTGGCTGCGCGCGGCGCGGGAGGCGTTCGAGGCCCAGGGGATCGGCTGGGCGTTGTGGGGGTATGACGACATCATGGGCCTGGCGATCCCGCGTCCGCCGGGCCTGTCACCAGTCCTGAACGCGGATGTGCTGCGCGCGCTTGGATTGCGCGGCACTGAGGCACGTCGGGTGACACAAGGTTTCCCAAGAAACGTTCCGCCATAAAGAAAGCCCCCGGCTTATTGGCCGGGGGCAAGTATACAGGGAGGCTTCACGTCTGGGAGACGCAGGGATCTTGCGACCCCTTTCCAGCTTGGGAGCTGGAACTCTGGCGGCGCACCGCCGTATTCAGTGGGGTCACTCTAGGTCGGGTTGATCGGGATGCGCCATCGTCAATTCCCGGGAGCCGCTATGCCAATCACGCATGACAACGGCCTTGTTCGGACAAAAATCAATGGTTTGGCGGCGTCAACTGATCCCACGCGCGAGTATCACGCGCGGATAACACCCCATATGGGAATGAATTAACGCTATCGACTCACTCGGCATCGTCCCACTGACAATCTGCAATCATCACCGGAATCGACCGGACGGTGCGGGTCGCTTCACCCAGACCGTTTCAATACCAGTGCTGACCACGAATGCGTGCCCACATTGGTGCCGACCGCAGACATTACGGTCGATCCCGCAGCGCGCGGCAGGGATCATCGCCAAAGGCGGCAGTAGACCGCTGAAGTCGGGTGACATCCATTTGATATCATGTGCTAATATCAGAGACAACGCGACACCGGAGCGGTTGACAATGGCACGGTACTCTCAATGAGTCAGCCTTCGACCGCCGGATTTTGGATCATGACCCCTCGGCCAACATCTGTGGATGGGTTTGGCCGCTGCGACACTCAGGCCGAAGGACCAAGAATCATGGGTACGCTGGAGTCCGGGCCACCCGAGGGTGGCCGCCGCAAGGTCATCCGGCCAGTCACCTGGTCGGACGGCCCTCCGGGATTGGGGATTCTGCGTTGACCATAGGGGACCGATCCGACACCACTGCCTCGGAAGCGCCGAGCGGCTAATGGATCTCCGCCAGGCGCGCGAGCAGGAAGTCGCGGAACACCGCGACGCGCTTGGAGTTCCGTAGCTCCTCCGGATAGACAAAATACACGTCCACCTTCGGCCCCTTGAGGTCGGTCAGGATGCGCACCAGGTCCGGATTCTCGTTGACCACGTAGTCCGGCAATGCGCCGATCCCGAGCCCCGAGCGAATCGCCAGCAGTTTCGCGTGGACGTTGTTCACTTCCAGCAGCGCGCGCCGCGGGTTGCCGGGTCGCCTTCCGGCGTCGGCCAGCCAATTGATGTCCGAGACCGGTGGATGGTGCTGGCCAAACAGGATCAGCTTGTGCGCATCCAACTCTTCCGGCCGATGCGGCACCCCATGGCGCTTCAGATATTCGGGGGACGCACAGACATGATAGTGCATGGTCAGCAGGTGACGCTGCACGAGGTCCGGCTGCTTCGGGGGATGCATACGGATCGCCACATCGGCCTCGCGCATCGCCAGATCCAGTTCCGCATCGTCGAGGAGAAGCGAGACCGAAACCTCGGGGTAGGTTTCCAGAAAGGCATGCAGGCGCGGGGCGAGCCAGGAGGCGCCGAATCCGACGGTTGTGGTGATTTTCAGCCGACCCGCGGGGCGTTCCTTGCTTTCGGTCAGCAGCGCCTCGGTCATCGCCAGCTTGGCGAACACCTCCCGCACGGTGCGGTTCAGCGACTCGCCTTGCTCGGTCAGGATCAGGCCGCGCGCATGGCGGTGGAACAGCGGGACCTGCAGGGCTTCTTCCAGCGCGGAGATCTGGCGCGAGACCGCGGACTGGCTGAGATTCAGCGTGTCGCCGGCATGTGTGAAGCTGCCAGCCTCGGCCACCGCGTGGAAAACGCGCAGCTTGTCCCAGTCCATACCTCAGCCTCTCCCTGCGCCAGGTGATTCCTGGCCGCCTGCCTCAGGCATGCCGAACGCGCATTAGGCGCGCCAGCTTCGTGACAGTCTAACGCATTCCCATCGAGTCTGTCGGCCTCGATCGGTCCCATTCGCGGGATTTAGGCTAGTCCGCGGCCAATTGGGCGGTCTGTTCGTGTTCCACCAGGTATTTTTCGGCCTCCAAGGCGGCCATGCAGCCGGTTCCGGCCGCGGTCACCGCCTGGCGGTAGATTTTGTCCTGCACGTCGCCGGCGGCGAATACCCCAGCGACCGTGGTGCGCGTGCTGCCGGGGACGGTCTGGATATAGCCCTCGCCATCCATCGCCACCTTGCCCACGAAGATCGCGGTGTTCGGCGTGTGGCCGATGGCGATGAACACGCCGTCCACATTCAGTGTGGACAACCTATTCGTGTGCGTGTCGCGTAGGCGGATGCCGGTCACCACTTCCGGCGTGCCACCGGATTCGATGTCGTCGACCACGGCGTTCCAGACGACCTTGACCTTCGGGTGGGCGAACAGGCGCGCCTGCAGGATTTTCTCGGCCCGCAGTGTATCGCGTCGGTGGATCAGGGTGACCGTCTCGGCGTGGTGCGTCAGATAGAGGGCTTCTTCCACCGCCGTATTGCCGCCCCCGACGACCGCGACGGTTTTGCCCCGATAGAAAAATCCGTCGCACGTTGCACAGGCTGAAACGCCGCGCCCCTGCAAGGTCTGCTCGGATGGCAGACCAAGCCAACGGGCCTGGGCACCGGTAGCGATGATGATGGAGTTCGCGAGGTAGATGTCGCCCGTGTCACCCGTGCAGCGGAAGGGCCGGGTCGAGACATCGACCGAGGTGATGATATCCTGCTCGATCCGCGTGCCGACGTGACGGGCCTGCTGCTCCATCTGCTCCATGAGCCAGGGACCCTGGATCACATCGGCGAATCCGGGATAGTTTTCAACATCCGTGGTGATCATAAGCTGGCCGCCGGGCTGCAAGCCGGCGACGAGCAGGGGCGAGAGATTGGCACGGGCGGCATAGATCGCCGCCGTGTAGCCGGCGGGTCCGGCGCCGATGATCAGGACCCGCGTGTGGTGCGTGATGGCCATGCAGTAGCATATCGGTGTGAGTCGCGCCTCGGCAAGGAATGTTGGTGCGGGGGCAGCGCGGGGCTCCCGCCCCGGACCCCGGCCAGGGGCGCTGGCCCTGGACCCCGCCAAGGGCGACGGGCCTTGGGACCGG
>Ga0082335_1002582_pt1 | contig 33353 bp, 24 predicted proteins | sample Subgrocontami58m_FD_72375 | JGI IMG/M metagenome (GOLD analysis project Ga0082335, IMG submission 72375) | Subsurface groundwater microbial communities from S. Glens Falls, New York, USA - GMW37 contaminated, 5.8 m (SPADES assembly) (version 2) ... | reverse complement strand
GCGATCAGCGGGTGGCCGCGGGTGGGCGCTACGGCCCCCTCTCCGCGGCCTGGGAGCGGGTCGCGCCCGCATAGTCGCCGTCCCCCCCCCGCGTTCAGGCCCTCCTGAGCGGGGGGGGCCCGCCACGTACGCCGCCGATGGCGACGCCCGCGAGAAGGGGCTGGGCGCCGTTGCGATGACGCACGGCGTGGGAATCCTGGCCACCATGGCCGCACCGGGAGGTACGAGCGTCGAGGGCATGCCGGTGGTGGTCATCGGCGGTGCGCGCGGGCCTCGCGCCGATCGTGATGGTGCGCTGACACCCACGGATACGGTGCCGAGCGCGGCATCGCCGACGGCCCCTTCAACAACGACGCCCGCTCAGACGACGCGGCCGTGGGCGCGCTTGTCGGCGGCACGGGAGTCAAGGTCACAACGCCCGGCGAGCCGGACGACACCCCGCCACAACCCGGGGTCGGTGAGGCCCCACAGCGGACATACGGGTGATCGGCGATGACCCTGTCGTCGTCGATCACCATGCCGGGACGTACGCCACCTCTCACCTGATCATGTGCGGCCCGCCACGCAGCGTTGCTGTGCTAGTTTCGTCCCCGGCCGCGGGGCAATGGGGGATCGTCTAGCGGTAGGACGCCGGGTTCTGGCCCCGGTAGCGGGGGTTCGAATCCTCCTCCCCCAGTCGATTCTGACCGGGGTTCCACGGCCAAGCGGTTCCATTAGGGCGCATTCGTCTAGGGGCCTAGGACGCCGCCCTCTCACGGCGGTAACACGGGTTCGAATCCCGTATGCGCTATCCAACCCGCATGGCGAGGCCGATATGGCTTAACCATGCGGGTCGGATGTGTCAGGAGTGCCGGGAGTGCTCGGCACGTCCGTACACCGGTCTGACACGGGATTCAGCGGCGCTGCCCGGTGTTTCGCCTCGCCAACGCGCGACGAGCACGAGGTGGGGCTTTCGCTGCGGGGGCGTTGCGCGCGACTTGGCGGCGAGGTCATCGTGGGCGACATGGGCGATGCCGGACGCGCCGTCGCGGCAGCACTGGTCGAGGTGCAGGGACACGCCAGCGTGAAGGATGCCTGCGAGACGTGGACGGCCAGCCGTATCGACGCCGCCGATTCCACGCGGGTCCTGCATCGGGTCGCGCTCGGGCGGGGGCGAGTGTGGAGACCCCGCGCCGGCTGTTGGGCAACTCGGACGTGACCATCACGGGCACGTACATCGACATGGCGGACCTACGCGCGGCCATGTCGATGTCCCGATGGCGCGAGGCGATCGCCTCGCCGGTCCGACGCCGCCGTGTCGGCCAGGCACCGAGAGGCGGGCGGGAGGTTCCACTCCCTACTCGGTCTGCCCCAGGCCGCGCACCGCGAGAACGAGGAACACCGCCGCGAAGGCGGCGACCAGACCGAGCTCCATGCCGATCGGGAGATCGTGCCCGCCGATGGTGATCCCGGTCGGGAACCGCAGCCGGGCGGCCAGCGGCATGTCCTGCGCGGCGAAGACGACCTGGCGCAGGGGCTGGACGGCGTAGGTCAGGGGGTTCACGCGGGTCAGCACGGTGAGCCACGTGGGCAGGCCGTTCAGCGGGAACATCGCGCCTGACAGGAACAGCATCGGGAAGAGCACCAACTGCATCACGACCTGGAAGCTCTCCATGCGCTGGATGCGGCTGGCCACGAACACGCCGAAGGCGGTCAGCGAGACCGCCATGAGTAACTCGATCCCGATCACCTTGGCCACGACCGGAACGGTGAGGTGCACGCCGATGAGCGGGGCGAGGGCGAGCATGATGGTCCCCTGCCCGGTCGCGATCGTGGCGCCGCCGGCCGTCTTGCCCAGCACGAGCGACAGACGGCTCACGGGCGCGACCAGCATCTCGCGCAGGAAGCCGAACTCGCGGTCCCACACGATCGACATCGCGCTGAAGATCGCGGTGGTCACGACGCTCATCGCGACGATGCCGGGGAAGACGAACTTCTTGAAGTCGAATCCCGCGGTGGTGCCGACGAGCGGGCTGAGGCCCCAGCCGAGGACGAACAGGAACAGGATCGGCTGCACGAAGCCGCTGAGAATCCGGGTGCGTGTGCGCGAGAAGCGGATCAGCTCGCGCCGCCACACCATCGCGATCGTTCGCAACTCCTCCCCCGGGCTGACCCGGTCATCGACGAGCCGCGGGGCGGGGGCACTCGTGGTGCTCACGCCCGCCGGGCCCCCCAGGCCCGGACCATGCCGCTGCGGCTCCCGGGCCCGCCCTCGCGGATCTCGCGGCCCGTGAAGTGGAGGAAGACCTCGTCGAGTGTGGGCTGGTGGACGTGGACCTTGCGTACCGGCACCCCCGCGACGCCGATCAGCCGGGCCACCTGCGCCTCGCCATCATCGACGAAGATGCTGATCCCGTCCGTGGTGCGACGCACGTCGAGCCCCGCTCCCCGGAGAGCCCCGACCGCGGCTTCGTCGTCGGCGGTCTGGAGCTCGACCGAGTCGGCGCCGACCACGGCCTTGAGGTTCGCCGGGGTGTCCATGGCGACGAGTCGGCCGCGGTCGATGATCGCGATGCGGTCGGCGTACTCGGCCTCGTCCATGTAGTGGGTGGTCAAGAAGACGGTGACGCCCTCCTCCGCGCGCATGCGCAGCAGGTCCTCCCACATGAGCGCGCGGGTCTGCGGGTCCAGACCGAGGGTCGGCTCGTCGAGGAAGATCACGGTGGGCGTGTGGAGCATCCCCCGCGCGATCTCGAGCCGGCGCGCCATCCCGCCCGAGAAGGTCGAGACGAGGTCCCCACGCCGCTCGCTCAGCGCCACCAGGTCGAGCACGCGGTCGATCCTCGAGGCGACGAGCTCGCGCGGGATTCGGTAGAGGACCGCGTGGAAGCGCAGGTTCTCCTCCGCGGTCAGCTGCTGGTCGAGCGTCTGCTCCTGGAAGACCAGGCCGATGCGCCGGCGCACCGCTCTCGGCTGGCCAAGCACGTCGTACCCGGCCACCCGCGCCGAGCCGCTGGTCGGGCGGGTCAGGGTGCACAGGATCTTGATCGTCGTGGACTTGCCTGCTCCGTTCGGCCCCAGGAAGGCGAAGACCTCGCCGGGCGCCACCGAGAAGCTGACCTGCGAGACCGCATCGACGTCGCCATAGCGCTTCGAGAGATCGACCACCTCGATCGCGGGCGCGGGCTCCCCCGCGGTGGCGGGGGCGAGCGCGGGCGCACGGGCGCGGTCGGCGGCGGGGGGCATCAACGGGAGCCTGCGCGCGGGAGGGCGGCGGAGCACCCGCGGCGGCACTGACCCAGGTTTCGGGTCGACCCTGGATCCGTCAACGACGTCTCGGGCGACGGCGCGAGTTGTCGATTGACCGGCTGCCGATGCCGGTCTCCTCGGCCACCTCGGTGACGCCCCTTCCGGGCGTCAGCAGCTCCAGCACCCTGCGCCTGAACCCGAGCGGATATCTCTGTGGCATGGCTCTCCTTCGAGCGTCAGAGGCCCGAGGACTCCGGGCCACCGGAGCCTACGCCCGCCTCGCCGTCGGCGTGACGTCATGAGCCTGAATCCGGCGCGACGCGAGCGCGTCCAGCTGCAGGAGCGGAGTGGAATGGTCGAGCGGCACCAGCCGCACCCGGGAGGATTCGACCGTCGGAGTCGTGGAGGTCGTACCGCGGCTCGACGACCCGGCCGAGGGCTTCAACGATCTCTCCACGCCTGAGCCCATTCACCGACGTGGGCCCCGGAGGGGCGTCCAGGACATCGAGTGGGCACCCTCACCTCTGTCGACTGGTTCAACCGCCGCAGAGTGTCCGGGCGGATCGGCATGGTGACGCCCGCCGAACGCGAAGCCGCCGACTACTGTCATGACAGAGTCGGCTGCGCGGGGTGTTTCCCACGCAACAGAGCCTCGATGAAACCCGGGGCGGTTCGGAATGCCGGGATTCTCTCCTGATCCAAGAGCCATGATCCGCTTCGCGCGTGCACGAATGCGCGTGGCGTCAGGGCTTCCCATTCGCTACCGCTTGTTGGTCGGCGCCGTGCTCTTGATCGCGGTGCTTGGCATGACGGTGGCAGTGGCCTGGGTGGGCGTCGGAGGGGTTGACGCCAGGCAGCATGGCTATATCCACACCGCCCACTCCGCCGACATGGCCGCTGCGGCTGCCTACAACATGAGGATCTCGCAGTCCCAGCACCTGATCGTGCACGCGCGCGTGGAGAGCCCCGATGCCTCGGACATACATCACGGCGGCGACGTCTCGGCCTTCGAGAGCGCGCTGGCTGCGCTCGGCGCCTCTGCCCATGACGGGCAAAGCCGGGCGGCCTACGCCGAGGCCAAGGCCCGCTACGCGCGGTGGACCACGCTCGACCGCATGATTGAGACCCTCGCCGCCTCGGGGCACATCGCCCAGGCGACCCGTCTTGAGAACGGCGCGGAGAACACGCTGGGAGATGCACTTGCCGGGGGGCTGTCCCAGCTGGCACAAGCACAGATCTCGGCGGGTGTCGCACGCACCGCCTCAGACGTGGCGAGCGTCCAAGTGCGCATGGGGCTCCTTGCGTTTGCGGTCTTCATCGTCGCCGCGGTCATTGCCACGGTCATCGTCCGCTCGATCACCCGCCCGCTTCGCGAGCTCGCCCGTGTCAGCCGACGTGTTGGCGGCGGAGAGCTCGGGACCCGGGTGTCGGGTCGGGGCGGGGGTGGGGAGCTTGAGGACGTGGCGACGGCCTTCAACCAGATGGCCGACAACATCGCGCAAAGCCACGCGAGGCTCGATGCACGCTGGCAGGAGGAGGAGGCGCTTCGCCGCGTTGCGACCGCCGTGGCCGAGGGCCCCCGCACCAGGGAGCTCTGGACGCTCCTCGCCAAGGAGGCCGCGCGCCTGGTGGGTGCCGAGACGGGCGCGGTGGTGCGCTTCTCCGACGCCCGTGCGGGAGAGGTGGTCGGAAGCTGGGCTGAGCCCGGGACCGTGAGTCTGGACACGCGGACCCCCGTGCCGCTTGTCGGCGAGGGGGCGATCGCCCGGGTGGCCCGCACGGGGCAGGCTGCACGGGTAGAGAGCTATGCCTCTGCCGGGCCGGAGTTGGTGCACCTCGTGGGGGGGCACGGCTATCGCAGCGGGATCGCGGGCCCGGTTCGGAGTGAGGGCGGGATCTGGGGCGCGCTGTGGGTTGCGACCACCAAGACGGAGCCTCTGTCTGCGCAGGCGGAGGAGCGCCTGCGGCGCTTCTCCGAGCTGGTGGGGCTTGCGGTGTCAAGCGCCGAGGCGTGGGAGCGGCTTGAGAGCATGGCCTTGACGGATGGGCTCACCGGGCTCGCGAATCGTCGGGCCTTCCATGAGCGTCTCGAGGTCGAGGTCGCGCGCGCTCGGCGCCATACGAGGCCGCTGAGCATCGCGATGCTGGACATCGACCACTTCAAGCGGGTCAATGACACCCACGGGCACGATGTGGACGACTCCGTGCTGCGTGAGGTCGCACGCCGCCTGAGGGGGATCGTGCGGAGCGGCGAGCTCGTCGCGCGAGTAGGCGGGGAGGAGTTCGCCTGGCTCTTGCCGGACGCAGACAGCATGGCCGCCTTCACGGTGGCAGAGCGCACCCGGCGGGTGATCGGCGAGACCCCCTTCGACGGGGTCGGGAGGCTCACCATCTCTGCCGGGGTCTGCGACCTGGAGCAGGCAGGAAGCGGCGACCATCTGCTGCGGCAGGCAGATACGGCCCTCTACTGGGCAAAGGCCCATGGGCGCGACGTCACCTTCCGCTACGCCGGAGAGGTTCTTGAGCGCCTGCCCATCGACGAGCAGGCGCGACGCGACGAGCAGGCGCAGGCGCTCTCGTCGGTTCGGGCGCTTGCACAGGCGGTGGACGCGCGGGACGCCTCGACCCAGCGCCACTCCGAGCGCGTGGCCGCGCTTGCCTCTGCGATCGCCGCCGCCCTTGGTTGGCCAGCGGAGCGGAGCGTCCAGATCTACGAGGCGGGGCTCGTGCACGATGTCGGAAAGATCGGCGTCCCTGACGCGGTGCTGCTGAAGTCGGGGGCGCTCACGTCCGAGGAGTTCGAGCAGATGAAGTTCCACGCCCCTCTTGGCGCCCAGATCGTTGCGGGCGTGCTCACCGAGGAGCAGACGGCCTGGGTGCGCCACCACCACGAGCGCTCCGACGGCGCCGGGTACCCCGATGGCCTTGTCGGCGAGGACATCCCCGAGGGCGCACGGATCCTCGCCCTGGCCGATGCCTGGGACGCCATGATCTCCCCGCGTCGCTACGGCGCCTCGCGACGCCGCGAGGAGGCCCTTGCCGAGTGCAGGGCACACGCCGGCTCCCAGTTCTGGCCGGCAGCGGTCGCGGTGCTCGATGAGGCCCTGTGCGAGATCGAGCGAAGGAAGGAGACGGCGGATGCAGAGGCATGATGGCCTCGACCCCGTCGCCTCTTGGGCAAGCAACTTCTCGCCCTCGACCAGCGTGCGGATCACCCGTTCGGGTGTGTGCGAACGCCTTCTCGGGGCGCAGCCCTCCTGGCCCCATTCCGGAGCATGGGACTCGCACGGGGGGTGGCTCGGTTCATGGGGACCCGGTCACCACAACGGGTCCGACAACAGCACGTTCTTCCGATTCGTAACCGACGAGCCACTGCTCGTCCCGTACCTCGAGGTCATCCTGCTGTACCAGGCGTGAGGGAACCCCGTTCATCACTCCAACCAGACCCCCGATGGGTCAGCCCGCGCTTGTCACCTTCTTCCAGGTGATCGTGAGCGTGATCGACATCGGCCGCCCGCTGCGGTTTGTCACGCGGAAGCTCCATGTGTGCCCGCCCGGTGAGGCGGGAGTCGTGATGGCGCTGCAGTAGAGCGACCCGGCTGCGCCCTCGCAGGCGCTATTGGCGGCGACGCTCGGTACGCCGAGAACCGTGAATCTCGTGCCGCCGTACCGCTGCTGTGTCACGACGAGTCGCTTCTCGCCATCGCTTGAAGCGCGAAGCGCAAAGTTGAACTCGCCCGTCGGGACCTTCCCGATCGCCAGGACGGCCGTCTGGCCGGGAGCGACCATCGTCCCGAGCTGGAAGCGGCTGGGCTGGGCCTGGGCAAGTGCCGGCAGCGCAAGGGCGGCCAGCGCACAAACCGCAAGGGGCCGAGCGTGCATGGGGACCTCTGTCTGTCGTCGCCAGCGGGAGGGTCCAGCCTACTGGGGCACCATGCAGCCTGTCGACAGGCCCGGGCTGACCTTTCCCCCGCGCGGCGGACACGAGTCATGCCACGAGTGAGGGCCGTGTGAGGTGCTGTACGTACTCAATCGGTGGGCAGTCGGCCATCGATCAGCCTCCACGAACAGACGTCGACTCCCCGTGCCAGTGGAGGTCCCGCGCGATCACCCGGTGGTGCACAGCCAGGGCGCGCGGCACCCCCTCCCAATCGCCCCGGCGGCAGGCCCAGCCGTGCACCAGCACACCCGGAGACCCATCACCACGCACGTCGTAATGCACGTCGGCATCGGGTCGCACACGGCATACTGCGGACAGCTCTTCCTTCATGCACCGAATCGGGCCGGGAGACGAAAATGCCGGTAGGAGCCCATCCCGATCTCACCCAAGACGGAGCGCCATGATTCGACGCACTCTGGCCGCCTGTGCGGCAGTCACGCTGTCCGGAGCCGCCGTTGCTGCAGGCGCATCCGTGGCGATGAATCAGGGAATGGGCGACACACCCACAGTCCGCACCGGTCCGGCGATCACGTATGCGGCACCGGCCATCACGCGGATACGCCCGAGTGTCACATCCATGACAGCCGACCAGAAGCGCCGCTTCGTACGGGCGATCCTGCTGCTCAAGGCCACGCCGTCGCCCTGGGACAAGCGATTCTCGTGGTACGACAACTTCGTATGGTGGCACCGCAAGGCGTTCGCGTGCGAGGTCGACCAGGCGCACATGAGGCCGGCCTTCCTCCCGTGGCACCGGCAGTTCCTCTTCATGTTCGAGAGTGCCCTGCGTGTCGTGGCAGACGACCCGAGCATCATCCTGCCGTTCTGGGATTGGACCGATCCCGCCGCACGCAAGGTCGTGTTCGCACCCGACTTCCTTGGCCCGAACGGTGACCCCACGCGAAACTGGGCGGTGACGGCGGGCCCATTCCGCGCCGGGCGCTGGCACCTGAACGTCCTCGATCCGCCCCAGAACGACCCCCTCCGCCTGACGTACCTGACACGGCGATTCGGATCGTTCTCGGGCGCCGCGGGGTTGCCCACGCGTGGCCAGGTGCTGGGGGCGCTGCACGCACCGAAGTACGACGTGCCCCCCTACGACACCGCCTCGGACGTACGCCTGAGCTTTCGCAACAACATCGAGGGGTGGCGTGGTTTCTCCGGGATGACGTGCACCAAGGGTCTGATGGACCCGGTGAAGATCAAGGGCAACACGCAGCCGAACCGACTGCACAATCAAGGCCACCTGTGGGTCGGCGGTGAACTCGGCCCGACCGACGACGAGGTCGGCGGCACCATGACATTGAACACATCGCTGAACGACCCGGTGTTCTGGCTGCACCATGCGAATGTCGATCGCCTGTGGAGCATCTGGCAGCGCATCCACGGCGAGGGGTACGCCCCACGCACGAGCCCCCTCCACGGGCAGGGCCTCAACAGCCCCATGTGGCCGTGGCGACAGTCGGGCCTGTTCGTGTCGCCGAAGAGCGTGCTGAACATCCCGGCGATGGGCTACACGTACGAGGATGCACCCGCCGCGAAGGGGTGACCCACCACGGGGCGGCGTGCCCCGACACGCCGCCCCGCATCAGCCTGCCCAGTCGCGTGACGGCACTCCGAGCCGACCCGTGATATTCGGGCTTCCCACGCCGCACACCGAGTGCCCGGCCGACCGCGCGCGCCGAGCCCGACACGATCATGCGGGTGGGGAGGCCTCCCCGCCGTGCATCCAGTCCATGCCGCACGTGCCCAGATGCGCAGCCGGGTGATCTGGGCCTCGGTGGCGCCGTGACGCCGGGTGACCGCGGCGAGCGACAGATGTGAGGTCGAGGGCTCCTGCCGGCCAACGCGCTCCATGCATCGACGAAGGCCCGTGCCGTCGTACCGGAACCCCACTGACACGGACACCGTGCGTGCGGGATCAACGGCGCGCAGGTGTATCGCCGGTGCCCCCTGCTGGGCCACCGTGCGGGTGTGCTGCCACGCGGCTGATGCGATACCGATGGCGGTGGTCACGGCTACCGCTGCGACGGCGGGGGCGGGGCGGGCCCTCGTCGGGGGTATGAACAGAAGTGCAACAGCGCCTCGCGGGGAATCCGGCGGATGTCTGGTCACCAAACGACCGCTTGCCGTGTCGCCGCGGCGGGGATACCGTCATCTCATGCGTGTGGGAATCCTCACAGGTGGCGGTGACTGCCCCGGACTCAACGCGGTGATCCGCGCGGTGGTGCGTGTGGGAGCCCGTCGCTTCGGCCATGAGCACGTGGGGATCCGCCGGGGATGGCGTGGCCTGATCGAGCGCGACACGATGTCGCTCGACGGCGCCGCCGTGAGCGGAATCATCTCGCGGGGCGGCACCATCATCAAGACGTCACGCACCAACCCCTTCCGCGACGCGCAGACCGTGCAGGCGTGCGTGGAGGGCATGCACGACCTGGGACTCGATGCCCTTGTCGCGGTCGGCGGCGAGGACACCCTGGGAGCCGCGGAGCGCCTGCACCGCGAGTACGGCCTGCCGATCGTGGGGGTGCCGAAGACGATCGACAACGACCTCTCGGGCACCGACTACACGTTCGGCTTCGATACCGCGGTGCAGATCGCCACGTTCTCGATCGACCGCCTGCACACCACCGCCGAGTCGCACGACCGTGTGATGGTGGTGGAGGTCATGGGCCGCCACGCGGGGTGGATCGCCCTGTACTCCGGACTGGCCGGCGGCGCGGACCACATCCTCATCCCCGAGCGCCCCCTGGACATCCCCGCCGTTCTCAAGTCCCTGCGTGACCGCCACGACCGCGGCATCGACTCATCGATCGTGGTCGTGAGCGAGGGCGTGGACCTGGGTGACGGTGCGGGCTCGGGCGAGATGGATGAGTTCGGACACGCACGTCTGGCCGCCCAGGGCGTGGGCGATCGCCTGGGCGTGGTCATCCGCGAGGCCACCGGCTTCGATACGCGGGTCACCGTCCTGGGCCACGTGCAGCGCGGTGGCACGCCCACGGCACGCGACCGCGTCCTCGCCACGCGCTTCGGCACGCGAGCGGCCGAGATGGTGACCGAGGGGGCATTCGGACGCATGGCGGCGCTGCACGGCGATGAGATCACCGACGTGCCCCTCACCGAGGCGGTGGGCACGCTCAAGACCGTGCCCGACGCGTATTTCCGGCTCGCGGAGCCCTTCTTCGGGTAGCAGACCCTCGTGCGCGCCCGTCATGCGGGCGCGCACGAGGCGGCACGAAGACGTGCGCTGGACGCCACGGGGCCGGTGCTATGGTGCCCCGCGCTGTGGGCAAGACACTGGTCATTTGCGAGAAGCCATCCGTCGCGCGGGACGTTGCCAACGCCCTGCCCGGCAGCTTTGCGCAGAAGAGCGATTCGTGGGAGAGCGACGACTGGGTCATCGCCTTCGCCATTGGGCACCTGTTGGAGCAGGTGGATCCCGACGCCTACGACGCCAAGTACAAGAAGTGGAACTACGACGATCTGCCGATCGTGCCGGAGGAGTTCCGGTACCACGCCCGTGATGCCCGGGCGGGCAAGCAGCTCTCGTCGCTGCACAAGCTGATGGCGCGCGCGGACGTGGAATCCATCGTCAACGCCTGCGACGCCGGACGTGAGGGCGAGCTGATCTTCAAGCTCATCCTGCAGAGCGCCTCGGCGAAGGGGCGCGACAAGCCCGTGAAGCGGGCCTGGTTCAGCTCGATGACGCAGTCGGCCATCCGCGAGGCCTTCGAGGAGCTTCGCGACGACGCCGAGATGCGCCCCCTCGAGGACGCCGCCCGGGCCCGCAGCGAGGCCGACTGGCTTGTGGGCATGAACGGCACCCGCGCCGCCACCACCAAGGCCGGGTCGATCCGCCGTGTGCTCTCGCTGGGACGCGTGCAGACCCCCACCCTGGCCATGATCGTGCGCCGCGATCAGGAGATCGCCGCGTTCGTGCCCCAGGACTACTGGCAGGTGGATGCAGTCTTCGCGGGGGCCGATACCGACCTGCCCGCGCTGTGGCACGACGCGTCGGGAACGCACCGCGATCTCTGGTTCGCCGACCGCGACGGCAAGACATACCGCGACCGCATCTGCCGTGGCGATGCCGCAACGGAGATCGCGGGACTGGTGTCGGGTGCCGACGCCGTGGTGGAGTCGGTGGAGACCAAGCCACGCACCGAGAACCCGCAGCTGCTGTACGACCTGACGGGCCTGCAGCGCGACGCCAACCAGCGCTACGGATTCTCCGCCACCCGCACGCTGCAGGCCGCGCAGTCCTGTTATGACGAGCACAAGGTGCTCACGTACCCCAGGACCAGCTCGCGGTACCTGAGCGGCGACATGGTGGGGCAGTTGAAGTCGGTGGCATCGCGCGTGGGGTCGGCCGACCCCGAGTACGCCGATGCCGCCCGCAGCGTGCTCGCCCTGGACACGCTGCCCCTTGGCCGCGTGGTGAACGACGCCAAGGTCACCGATCACCACGCGATCATCCCCACCGACGCCAACCACGACCTGTCGCGCCTCTCGTCGGATGCCCGTCGCATCTACGACCTGGCGGCCCGCCGCTTCCTGTCGGTGTTCCTGCCGCCGGCGTGCCTTGAGGACACCACCATCATCACGGTCGCCGAGGGCCATGCCTTCCGCAGCCACGGCACGGTGGTGGTGGATCCCGGCTGGTACGCCGTCGACGCCATGCGCCGCCACCGGGTGGAGAAGAGGTCCGCCCCCGCCGTGGATGCCGACGGCGAGGAGGAGACCAAGGACCGTGCGCTGCCGCGCGTGGAGGCGGGGCAGATGCTCTCCTGCGCCCGTGCCGACGTGCTGGCCAAGGCCACGAAGCCCCCCTCCCGTTACAACGAGGGCAGCCTGCTCAAGTCGATGGAGACGGCCGGCAAGCTGGTGGATGACGACGAGGCGGCGGAGGCCATGAAGGACGCCGGGCTCGGCACCCCGGCCACCCGCGCCGCCACGATCGAGAGCCTCATCGACCGCGATTACGTGGAGCGCGAGGGCAAGCAGCTTCGCGCCACCGACAAGGCCACCGGCCTCATCACCATGTTGGGTGACCACCTGCTCACGAGCCCCGAGCTGACCGGGCGCTGGGAGCAGCGACTCAACCGCATTCAGCGCGGCGAGGACTCGCGCGACGAGTTCCGGCGCGAGATCGAGAACTTCACGCGGCAGGTGGTGGAGTGGTTCGCTGACAAGGACCGCGACGACCTGCGCGTGGAGCGCACGGTCATCGCCCCATGCCCCACCCCGGGCTGCGGCGGGCAGATCGTGGAGCAGCGCAAGAGCTACTCGTGCGACTCGTACCACGGCAAGGACGATCCGGGGTGTGGGTACACGCTGTGGAAGCAGCAGGGTTCGCGCACCATCACGTTGGACGAGGCCACGGAGCACATCGCCGCAGGGCGCCAGAGCAAGGACCTGGACGACGAGCGCACGGTGCTGGGCCCATGCCCCACGGAGGGCTGCGACGGCGAGATCGTCGAGCGCGGCAAGAGCTACGGCTGCACGTCGTGGAAGAGCCGCAGTGAGACCGGGTGCGGCTACGTCATCTGGAAGCGCGTACGCGGCAACAAGGGCGAGGTCGACATCGACACCGCGCGGAGCATGGTGGCGCGTGGCGAGACCAACGCCCAGGCGGCGCCCTCGCGTGAACCCATCGGGCAGTGCCCCACGCCCGGGTGCGGCGGGGAGATTCGCGAGAACAGCCGTGCCTATGGCTGCACATCGTGGAAGAGCCGAAAGAACCCCGGGTGCGGGTTCGTCATCTGGAAGCGTGAGCGCGGCGTCCCCGCCGAGGTGACGCCCGAGGACGCCGCGGAGCGAATCCGCGTGGCGGCAGCCGACCCCGAGGCCGCGGGGCTCACGCCGGTGACGGCGAAGCGTGGCGGTACGAAGGCAAAGGCGCCGGCGAAGAAGCCCGCGGCAAAGGCGAAGGCCGCGTCGAAGACGGCGAAGAAGCCCGCCGCGACGACGACGCGTGGCAGCGCCGACGCCAACGGCACCGTGGTGGCACACCTGCTGGAGCGCGCCCGGTGGACCGGCCTGGACGGGGGCGACAAGGTGACATTGGAGATTCTGGCGGGTTCCCAGGACGGGCTGTCGGACGAGCCCGCAGCGGGCCTGGTGGCCGTCCTTGGCCTTGATGCCAAGCCCCTCAAGCTGTGGTGCAAGGCCGCGGATGGCCCGGAGGCCGCACGTGTGACCCTCGAGGCCCGTCTGGCCGAGCGCATCCGCAAGGCTCTCGCACCGACGTCGCGCGCGACCGCCGGTGCAACCGCCTAAACTGTTCCCCCGGTAGCGGCTGACAGTATTCCGGGCGCCGGATCACCTGGACCCCGAACCGCTGACGAAGGAGTGCCGGGATGGATGCCGATGAGGCAATTCGCCTGAGGAGGAGCGTTCGCTCCTACACCGATCAGCCCGTGAGCGATGCGGATGTGGACGCCGTCCTGCGGCTCGCACTCCTCGCCCCCACGGGGGGCATGTCACAGGCGTGGAGCTTCATCGCCGTCCGTGACCCGGAGATCCGCACGGCAGTTGCCGAGATGATCATCAGGGGCGGTGCCGAGTACTTCCGCATGGTCCGGCCAGCCGCGCCCGACGTGAGCTCCGACGAGCACGCCGAGTGGGCCCGGGGCTACGCCGAGCAGGTTCTCGGAAACTACCGGCACGTGCCGGTGTGGATCGTGGGCCTGGTGGTACCGCGTGGAGCCTTTCCGGCCGACCAGCGCGATGTCGAGCGGGTGGCCGACCTGGTATCGATGGGCTTCGCGATGGAGAACCTGTTCGTTGCGGCGCGGGCGCGTGGCCTGGGAACCGTGCCAACGGTCTTCCACTGGTTCTGCGAGGACGATTTCCGCGCGCTGCTCGACATCCCCGACGAGTGCGAGATCCCGGTGATCACGCCACTCGGCTACCCGACGGAGTTCCCCGTGGGGCTGCCGCCGGCGCTCGCGAAGATCCGTCGGCCCTGGCGAACGCTGGTGCACGACGACCACTGGGGCAACCCGCGCGCGTAACGTGCGACAACGAACCCGTCGACACGAGGTGTACCCCATGATCCACGTCTCCCGTCATCGCGTGATCGCCATCGCCGCGGCCCTTGCGCTCGCCGCCGGGGCCTCTGCCCTCGTCGGCTGCGGGGGCTCCGACCAGGGCACAGGCACGACGACCACCACCCAGGGTGCGAGCACGGCCGCCACCAATGGGGTCGAGGCGCTGTCGGCCGACGAGATCGTGAAGCGCTCGCTCGCCGCCGCGAAGGCGGCCACCTCGGCCACGGTCAAGGGGACCGCGAGCAACAACGGGCAGGCCGTCGGGATCGATCTCACGCTCACGCGCGGCACCGGCGGCAGCGGATCCCTCACCATCGGAGGCCAGAAGGTCGAGATCATCAACGCCGCAGGCAAGTCGTACCTCCGGGCACCCGCCGCCTTCTGGGCGAAAGCGGGAATTCCACAGACGGTGTCGGACCTGCTTGCCGATCGCTGGATCACTGCACCCGCAACGGGGTCGAGCGCGGTCGCATTCTCGGGCTTCGCCCAGTTCACCGATATGGCCGTGATCGTGGACGGCCTGCTCGAGGGCATCGTGCCGACGGACGTGGGGCAGCGCACCATGGTCGACGGCCAGCCCGCCGTGACCGTTCTTGACAAGGACGGCAACTCCCTGGCGGTGAGCGTCACCGGGGAGCCATACCCACTCCGCTTCACGGAGAAGACGGGTAAGCCCGGAGACGTCGTGTTCTCCGGCTGGAACAGGGCGGCCACGGTCACCCCCCCCGCCGATGCCGTCGACTTCGCAAAGATCACGGGCTGATCGCCCACTCGAACCTCAACCAACGGGAGGGCGGGATGGAACGCACGATGAGACGGCGCATGGGAGCAACCGCGGCGGCTCTGGCCCTGGCCGCGGGTGGAATCGTGCTCGCGGGCTGCGGGGGTTCCGACTCCGCCACCACGACCGCGTCCACCGCAGCCGCAACCAGCGCCGATACGATCGGCACGACGGCGCAGGCGGACAACGGCATCTCAACGATGTCGGGCACGGAGATCCTCGACAGGAGCGTTGCGGCGGCCAAGGCGGCATCGTCGGTAAAGGTGTCGGGGTCGATCACACAGGGTTCGCAGTCCGTCTCCCTCGACCTCACCCTCTCCGAGGGTCGTGCCGACGGCACGGTCACGGTAAAGGGGGTGGAGGTGGCCATTCGCGTGGTGGACGGCAAGACCTACCTCAAGGCCCCCAAGGAGCTCTTCGCGCAGATGGGTGCGAGTGGCGAGGCCGTTGGCACCCTGCTCGGCGACAAGTGGTTCACCATCCCGGCCTCCGGCCTGGGGTCGGAGAATTTCAAGGGCTTCGAACAGCTGACCAACAAGGACGCCCTGTTCTCGTCGCTCGTCGAGTCGTCGTCGGGAAAGAGCATCGCGGTGGGTGATGCGACCACCGTGGACGGCACCCCGGCGATCCTGCTCACGGGGGCCAAGGACGGCACGCTGGCCATCGCCACGGTGGGCGAGCCATATCCGCTGCAGGTGAAGGGCAAGAACGGCTCGGGCCAGGTGACGTTCAGCGGCTGGAACGCACCGGTGTCGATCGCAGCGCCGGCCGATCCGCTCGACTTCGGCGCCATCGCGGGCGGCGCGAGCACCACGGGGAGCGCGACCACCACCGGTTGACCCCGCGGGGCATCAAGGCCCGTACGCATTCCGCGTGCGGGCCTTGATGCCTGCGTCACATTGTACGAACATATGTTCGTATGATCGTGACCGCCCTCCTTCCCCTCTTCCCTCTCCGGGTGGCGCTGCTCGAGGCGGGGATGGCATGGGGCGGCCCCACCGCACTCGGCCCCCCACCGGGAGCACCACAGGTGATCGGCCCCTGCACCCCGGCTGCATGGGAACGCGGCGTGCGCCCCGGTCTGCGAGTGGGCGAGGCGCTCGCGCGCTGCCCGGAACTCGACCTGGTGGTGCCCGACCCCGACGCCGTGCAATCGGCCGTGGAGCGCGTGAGCATTCGGCTGGAGGACCTCGGCGCCGCGGTCGAGCCGGGGAATGGTGAGTACTGGTCATTTTCCGCGGGCGGGTTGATACGCATGCACGGAGGGTTCGATGCGCTCATCCGCCGCATTCGCGCCGCGCTGCCGGTGGGGTCGGACGGCCGCGTGGGCACCGCACCCACCCCGTTCGCGTCCCGCGAGGCCGCACGCCAGGAATGCGTGGTGGGCCCCGGGCAGGTCGCCGCATTTCTGGCCCCCCTCCCCGCCCGCCGCCTGCCCCTCGCACCACGCTCACACCATGCCCTTGAGGCCCTGGGCATTCGCACCATCGGTCAGGTGGCCGCCCTGCCGAAGGCATCAGTGCTCGACCGGCTGGGGCGTCAGGGGGTCGCCGCCTGGCTCGTGGCGCGCGGTGAGGACGACGGGCACACTCACCCACGCACCCCACCCGAACCGGTGCGGGAAGAGGTCCGGTTCCCCGAATCCGTCGGGGCACTGCCGGCGCTCGAGACGGCTCTGCGCATGCTGATCGCACGAGTCGCCGGAAGAGCCGCGGCCACCGGTGCATCCGTGCGCACGATCACGCTGCGGGCGCGCCTTGAGAACGGCGGATCGTGGACGCGTGCCGTTGCCCTGCGCCAGGCCACCACCGACCCGCTGCGTATCGCGATTGCCGCCCTCCCCCACCTGTCCGCCATCACCGGCCCGGTGTCGGCGCTCGTGGTGGAGGCCGATGCCGGCGGCCCGCCCGATGCCGGCCAGATGACGCTTGTGGCCACCCCCGACGAGGAGCGCAGGCGGCGTGCCGGGGCGGCGATCGAGCAGGTGCGCGCGGCCGAGGGCGCGGCACCCGTGCTCAGGCTCGTGGAGATCGAGCCATGGACCCGACTTCCGGAGCGCCGATGGGCACTCGGACCCTACGAGGTCTAGCTGCTGCGCATCCGGTGGGGGTTGTGACCGCGCCGGATGGCACGCCCCATGCCGTGATCGCCCACGAGCGCCGCCGCGGGGTGGTGGCGATACGCGACTCATGGCGGGTTCAGGACCGCTGGTGGACCGATGAACCCGTGGATCGTTCCTACTTCGAGATCGTGATCGAGCCCGGGCGCCCCATGCTGATCTTCCGCGAGGGCACGGGCGGCTGGTTCGCGCATGTCTGACGTGCCCTACGTGGAACTGCACTGCCACTCGGCCTTCAGCTTTCTGGATGGCGCATCGCTGCCCGCCGAGATCGCCGAGCGCGCCGCGCAGTTGGGCCAGCCCGCGATCGCGCTTACCGACCACGATGGGCTCTCGGGGTCGCTCGAGTTCGCCCATGCCGCGGTGGCCGCCGGGGTGCGCCCCATCACGGGAGCCGAGATGACGCTGGGGCCGCGAGAGGATGAGCACGCACCCCCATTGGGATTCCCCACGGCGGGCTCGCACATCACCCTGCTTGCGGAGACCGCCCGTGGATACGCCAACCTCTGCCTCCTCATCACGCTGGCCCACGCCGATACGCGACCGGCACCGCACCGCCGGGCCATCCCTCCGTCACTTCCGGTGGATGCCCTTCGGGCGCACCGCGAGGGCCTGGTGTGCCTCACGGGCTGCGCACGGCATGGTCTCGTATCACGGCTCGTCGCCACTGGGCGGCCGCGCGAGGCCGAGGCCGCACTTCGCCACCTCATCGGTGCCTTCGGCCCGGGGAACGTGTGGGTGGAGATACAGCGACCGGACGTACGCGGTGCCCGGGCGCTGGCGCGCAACCTGGAGCGCCTCGCCGGCGTCGTGGGTGCCCCGCTCGTGGCCACCGGCGATGTTCACTCACACCATCCCCGCAGGACATTCCTGCAGGACGCCCTGGTGGCCGTGCGCCATCGCCTTACCCTGGACGCATCGGAATCGCTGCGACGCGGCAACCGCCAGGCCGTGCTGAGGACCCCCCGCGACATGGCGGCGCGACTGGCCGAGCACCCCGAGGCCGTCGCGGGCACCGTGCGCCTGGCGGAGCGGCTGTCGTTCGACCTCACGCGCGATCTGGGCTACCGCTTTCCCGACTTCGTCGCGAGCCATCCGGGAGAGACGGCCGACACGGCGCTGGCCCGCATCTGTCGGGATGAGCTGCTGCGTCGTTATCCCGACGGTGATTCGCGGCATCAGGCCCTGGCGCGCCTGGACGAGGAGCTGGGCCTCATCCGCCACCACGGGCTCTCGGGTTTCTTCCTACTGCACCGCGACATCCTGGAGATCGCCCGCGAGGTGGCCCTCGAGGTTCGCCCCGCGGGGTCGGCGCGGCGATCGCTCCCACCCGGACGCGGGCGCGGGTCGTCGATGGGATCGATCGTGTGCTTCCTCACCGGCCTCGCGCATATCGACCCCATTGAGAGCGGGCTCTTCCTCGGCCGATTCCTCAACCGCGATCTGCGCTCGGTTCCCGACATCGATCTGGACTTCCCGCGCGATGTGCGCGAGCGGCTGATCGCGGAGATCCTCAGGCGCTATGGCGGCGAGCATGCCGCGCTGGTGGCCGCCTTCCCCACCTTCCGGGCGCGCATGGCCATACGAGAGCTGGGAACCGCTCTGGCCCTGCCGCCCGCCGACGTGGAGCGCCTCGCCCACCTGTCGGGCGGCTACTCGTCGGCCGAGGCCGTGGAGGACGAGATTCGGCGCATGCCCGGTGGCGATGGGCGCCTTCAGTCACGCCGCTGGCGTGCGCTTGCCGCCTTGGCCAGAGAGGCCGCGGGGTTGCCACGCCACCTCTCGCAGCACTCCGGCGGCATGGTGGTGAGCGCCACGCCGCTGGTGGAGTTGGTGCCGGTCGTACCCTCGGCATTCCCCGGGCGCCAGATCTGCCAGTGGGACAAGGACTCCTGCGCCGACGCCGGGTTCGTCAAGATCGATCTGCTGGGCCTGGGGATGCTGTCGGCGGTGGAGGAGTGTCTGGACCTCATCGGCCAGACGACCGGCCGTGCACCCGACCTCTCGCGCATCGGATTCGACGACCCCGAGGTGTACGCGCAGATCCAGGACGCCGACACCATGGGCGTGTTCCAGATCGAGAGCCGCGCGCAGATGCAGAGCCTGCTGCAGACCCGCCCCGAGAATCTGGATGACCTGACGGTGCAGGTGGCCCTCATCCGCCCGGGGCCGGTGAGCGGCGGTGCGGTGCACCCCTACGTGGCCCACCGGCGAGCGCGCCGCCGAGATCCCGAATTCGTGCCGCCGTACGATCACCCGCTGCTCGAACCCGCGCTGCGCGAGACCCTGGGGGTCGTCGTATTCCAGGAGCAGGTGCTCGAGGTGTCGATGGCCCTGGCCGGGTTCACCCCCGGCGAAGCCGAGGATCTGCGCCGCGCGATGAGCCGCAAGCGAAGTCGCGACGCCATGCTCTCCATGTGGGAGCGCTTCCGTGATGGCGCACGAGCGCGCGGCGTTGGCGATGAGGTCATCCGCACGGTCTTCACCAAGTTGGTGGGGTTCTCGAACTTCGGATTCCCCAAGGCCCACTCGGCGGCCTTCGCGGTGCTGGCATACCAGAGCGCGTGGTTGCGAAAGCACCACCCGGCCGAGTTCCTGGCCGCGCTGATCAACGCCCAGCCCATGGGCTTCTATCCACCGGCGAGCCTGGTGCGCGACGCCGGGCGTCGAGGGGTGCGCACGCTTCGCACATGCATCCGCCGCTCGGATGTGCGCTGCACGGTGGAGGACACCGCGGTGCGCCTGGGGCTCGGCATGGTGCGCGAGCTGGGGCAGGACGCCGCCACTCGCATCGTTGCCGAACGCCACGTACACGGGCACTTCGCCGGACTCGCCGACCTGATCGCCCGTACAGGCCTGCGCCCCGAGCAGATGGCCACCATGGCGCGCGCCGGATCCCTCGATGCCTTCGAGGTACCCGAGCGCGAGATGCTCTGGCAGATCGGCACTCTCGCCCGCCCTCGGCGCGCAGCCGCGGGCGAGCAGCTGCCACTGCCCATCGACCCCGCCGCCGCGCCGCCGCTGCCCATGCCGGATCGCATCGACCGGGTCATCGGCGAATACGAGGCCACGGGCGTATCCACGGGGTGGCACCTGATGACCCTGATACGCCCCGCGCTCCCGGCGGGAATTCTCACCGCCCAGACGCTGCACGAGACCCGGCACGGACGCCAGGTGACCGTGGCGGGGATGGTCGTGGCACGACAGCGTCCCGCCACCGCAGGCGGAATCATGTTCCTGCTTCTGGAGGACGAGACCGGGTCGATCAACGTGATCGTGCGTCCCGATCTCTACGAGCAGGAGCGGACCCTGCTGCGCAGCGACCCCCTGCTGGTGGTGACGGGGCGCCTGGAGCGGCGCGAGAGGGTTGTGAATGTGCTGGCCACGCACGTGGAGGCCGCACGCCTGCCCGCGCGTGACCCCCTTCCCCTGACCGACCCGGCCGACGCCCGCGTTCGTGCCGCCGCCCCCACGGCGCAGAACTTCGCGCGGGGCCGCCGCTGATCACGGCGGCCGACCTCGGGGTCAGCCCGGGTCGGCCCGGGAGAGACCCTCCACGAGGGACTGCACCCGGGTCCTGATCCTTCCCGTCGCGTCAGCCGCACGGGCGACTCCGCGCCCCCCCACCTCATCCAGGACCAGCGGCGTACCGAACGCCACGCTCACCGGCCCGCGCCCCACCGGCAGGCCGTGGCGCATCAACCGATGAGTGCCCCACACGGCCGTGGGCACCACGGTGACCCCGGGGGTCAATGCCAGCCACCCCGCACCATTCGCGAACGGCCCCACCACGGCGTTGAAGCCCGGTACGCCCTCCGGGTACAGGATGACCACCCCGCCACCCCTCAGGTGCTCACGGGCGAACCTCAGCGCCGACAGGTCAGTGCCGTCGGTACGAACCGGCTCCCCCCCCCCCCCCCGCCCGGGGCCCGGGCGCCCCCCCGCGACAAAAAAACCAGAAAGGACGACCCCACCCACCCCCCCCCCACCCCCCCCCCCCCCCCGCGAACACGCACCCCCCCCCCCCGGGCTCCCCGACGCCACCGCCGCCTCCGTCACCCCGCAGGTCATCGGCGGCTACAAGATCACCAAGAAGATCCGCGCCGGCGGCATGGGCGTCGTTTACGAGGCGATGCAGCTCTCGCTCCAGCGCAAAGTCGCCCTCAAGGTCCTCTCGGCCAAGATCGCCGCCCGCCCCACCGCCCTCGAGCGGTTCCAACGCGAGACCGAGATCCTCGTCGCCCTGCGCCATCCCAACATCGTCTCCATCCTCGACCGCGGCGACATCAAGGGGGTCCCCTACTACGTCATGGAGTACATCGACGGCCCGCGCGGCGACGGCCGCCCGCTCTCGGTCGAAGACCTCATCCGCGACGGCGCCCTCTCCCCGGACAAGTCGCGCGAGATCGCGCACGATATCGCCGAAGCCCTCAAGTTCGCCCACAGCCGCGGCGTCATCCACCGCGACATCAAGCCCTCCAACATCCTCATCGACCAGCACGGCGCCGCGCGCGTGCTCGACTTCGGCATCTCCGCCTTCCGCGACCCGTCCCAGAAACCCCACACCGACGAGCACACGGGCATCGGCACCGCCGACTTCATGGCCCCCGAGCAGGCGACCGACGCCGTCAACTGCGACGAGCGCGCCGACGTCTACTCCCTCGGCGTCCTCCTCTACCTCATGCTCACCGGCGTCCTCCCCAAGGGCGCCTTCGACCCGCCCAGCAAGAAGGTTCCCGGCCTCGACCCGCGCTGGGACCCGCTCGTCCTCTGCGCCCTGCGCAGCGACCGCAAGGACCGCTACCCCGAGATGAGCTCCCTCCTCGTGGACCTCGATGCGCTCGGGATTTCCCCCCTCGCCCCCGTGCCCGGGCTTCCCGACGCACCCACCGTCCTCACCGCTCCGCAGGCGCCCCTCGATCCGGCCGAGGCCCGCAAGTCCATCGCCTCCCTGCGCCAGGCCCTCCCCATCGCCGAGACCAACTACAAGACCCGCCTCGTCGCCCTCGGCGAGGTCATCCTCGTCCGCGCCGCCAAGGCCGCCGAGCCCGACTTCACCCTCGACGAACCGCTCGAGGAAGCCAAGGGCCTCCGCGAGCGCATGTCCCGCAACGAGGAGGCCACCCGCGAAGTGCGCTCCCTCTCCGATCGCGGCACCGACCTCGACCAGCGGCTCGCCCGATTCTCCAACGACCTGCGCGACATCGAGACCGAGGCCGCCCGCCAGTGGCTCCCCCTCGGCGAGCGGGCATGGAAGCTCTACCAGGACCACCAGACCAAAGTCGTCCGCTTCGAGGACGTCTTCCGATCGGCGATCAAATTCTCGCAGGACCTCGACGCGCTCAACGAAAAGTTCCGGAAGATCGAAGCCGACGCGGAAAAGGCCGGCTTCATGGGCAAGATGGCCGCCCAGGCCAGGAAGCTCGGCTGCCTGGCTGAAATCAACCTCAAGCAGATGGGCAAGAACGGCCCGCTCGAGGAGGCGGGAAAGAAGGTGCTCGCCTCCGACTTCGGCACCGTCGTCGTCGACGGCATGTTCGACCGCATGCTGCGCATCGCCAAGGAACGCGAGGAGGGTCGCGCGCGCCTCGCCGCGATGGTCCAGCGCCTGCAGGCCGACAAGCAGGAGTGCGACGCCGGCCTGCGCGGCCTCGGGGTTCCCAACAAACCGCAACAGCGCATCGAAGACCTCGGCCAGGAAACCCGCGCCCTCCAGGGCCGGCTCGACGACGTCCACGCCCAGGTCGCCGAGCGCTTCCTCGACGACGAGGCGGTGAAAAAGGACCCCTCCCTCTCCGGCCTGCTCCAGGCCGCGCGCCAGGCGCGCGTGGAGCGCGAGCGCCTGCGGCTCCGCCTGCGGACCTTGGAAGCGCAATCCACCGAGACCGCGGGCAGGAAGTAGCGCAGCAGCGGTCATGCACCCAGCCCGCCGGCCGGCCGGCCGCTGTTGACTCTCCTCCGCGCCCGGGCTACATTACTCTCCGATTCCGGTGCGCACCCCGCTCGCTCCCTCTCCGGAGGATTCTCCCCCATGCCGAGCCCGGCCGACGCCCGCCTTGCCGACACCCTGCTCAAGCACGGCCTGGTCGCCCAGCGCGACATCGAAGAGGCGCTTTCCGCCAAGAGCATCCTCGACGCCCTGATCGACAAGAAGAAGCTCGAGGCCGACGCCGCCCTCTCGATCGACGAGTTGCTCAAGGGCAAGGGCGGAATGATGACCCAAGCGGATCTCGCCTTCTGCGGTGCCTGCGCCGAGCGCCGGTTCGCCGGACCCGCGGAACTCCAGGCCGCCCTGGTGGCCCAGCGCCGGCTCGCCCAACAGATCAAGCTGCGCCGGCCGCTGGGCGAGATCCTCTGGTCGATGAAGAAGATCGACGAGATGAAGCTCGCCGAAGCCAACAAGATGGTGCGCGTACGCATCCCCGACGTCGACCCCGCCCTGGTCGACCCGTTGATCCTGACCCCCGACGAGGACGCGCGCGTCTCGCGCGGAATCGACGGCGGCAAGCTCGTCTCGAAGGAACATCTCGAAGCCTGCCTGCGCGCCGCCCAGGCCCTCATGCGTCTGGGCATGGAGCGCAAGATGGGCGAGATCCTCGTGCTCCTCGGCGCCATCCGCCGCGTCGACATCGCCGCCCTCGAGGCCCCCGCCGCCAAGCCGCGCAAGATCCAAGCCGTCCCGGAAGTCCGCCCGGCCCGCGATCCGCGCGAGCCCCGCGCGCCGCGGGAGCCCCGGGAGCCCCGTGCGGGAAAACCCGCCGGCAGCCGCGTCCCCGCGATCGTCGCCGTGCTCGTCGCCCTCGGCATCGTCGGCGGAGCCGCGGGCGTGTACGTCAAGCAGCAGCGCGACGCGCAGAACGCCGGCGCAGGGTCGGGCACCGGGGAATCTTCCGAGGGTCCGGTCGCCACCGCGAACCAGCCGCCGGTGACGCCGGGCGACGATGTCGCCGCGGTCGAGGAGCGGCTCCCGGAAGACGCCGCGGACAAGATGCGCGCCGACGCCGAGCGGGCCGTGTCCAACCGTCAGGTCTTTCGCGCGGTGGACCTCTACGGCGTCCTCGCCAGGCGCGGCGATCCCGCTCACCCTGAGTATCCCGAAGTGCTGCGCCGCCACGAGCGCACCGCGGAGATCGCCCGCGCGCTCGACGCGCTCATCGCGGGGATCAACGCCAGGCGCGACAACCACCTGATGTTCAACTTCGACGCCTTCGGCGCGAAGCTGCTCGAGAGCGCCGACCGGTCCGAGATCGTGGTGCGCATGAACGAGCAGGCGCCGCAGTCGAAGATCCTCTGGGGCAAGGTGAGCGTGACCGAGGTGCTCCAGCTCTTCGACCTCACCGGCGCGGCCGACCAGCAGCCGCTGGGCGCGGCCGCTTACTCTTTGCAATTTGCCGACGGCCGCGGCGCCGCCAATCTGGTCGCGGACATGCCCGAAGCCCAGCGCAAACGCCTGCTCGGGTGGTACCCGGGCGCGAAGCTCGGCGGCCACGAGGAGATCGCCGACAGCGGCACCGGGAGCAAGCCCGAGACCGTGTGGGACGAGATGAGCAAGGGGAAGGGCGGCAGCGGGGAGAAAGGGACCCCGGGCGACAAGGCCGGCGCCGGTGAGAAGGGCACGCCGGGCGGCGCGGACCCCGATCCGGAGCGCGCAGCCCGCGAGGCGCGCGCGAAGGCGGCGACCGAGGCCGCTGCCCAGGCGCGCGGGCTGGCCGCTCAGGGCCGATCGGCCGAAGCGCTGGAGGGCCTTGCGCGCGCGCTCCAGGCCGCGCGCGGCACCGGGCACGAGGCCGCGCTCCAGGCCGCGTGGGACGAGATCGCCGCGCGCTTCGTGCGCGTCCTCGACGCCTTCGACGGCGCCGATTCGGCCGCGCGCTGGCAGGCGATCGGCGGCCGCGTCGAGTGGAACGGACTCAAAGACTACGTCCGCGCCGGCGCCGGCTCCCTGCTCTGGGACACCGGCGAGGGAGACGTCTCCGCGCTCATCTTCGCCGGGGCTCCGGGCGACTGGACGTCCTTCGCGGTGCTCTCTCTCTGGGTCTATGCGGAGAAGAAGGGAACCGACTTCGAAGTGCGCCTGACCGCGGGACCGCAGGACGGGCTCGGCCATCAGCAAACCGTGGACTGGACCGGCTGGAAGCGCCTGCGGCTTCCGCTCGACAAATTCCGCCGCGTCGGCAAGCCCGACCTCGCCAAGGTCGAGACCTTCGGCTTCTTCCACTTCAAGGGAGCGGCATCGGGAAAGCTGTATGTAGACGAGCTGCGCCTCGAAGCCGCAACCCTGCCCGCGGTGCTGGGCGGCGAGGCCCCCGAGGGCCCGCCGGGCGGGACCGGAGGCGGGAACGGGGGCGGCGGCAATGGCGGCGGCGAGCCGGGCCGGAAGACCCCCACGCCCGAAGTCCCGCTGACGGCAGAGGAGATCGCGGCGCAGAAAAAATGGCCGCGCCCGACCGCGCGCCACTACGTCAACCTGGACCACGGCGTCGCCATCGTCCCTCCGCAGGGCTGGAACACGATCCCGGCCCCCAAGGAGGTCAACCAGGAATTCCGCCGTGAGGAGTCGATCAAGTCGCTGGTCCGGTTCGACGCCAGGAACCCCGACCCGATGAACTTCGGCATCGGGTGCGAGCTATCGGTGATGCCGGGCGCCGCGTCGCTCGACCAGGCGGTCGAGACGTTGCTCAACCAGATGCGCGAGCAGGTCAAGCCCGAGGGCCGGATTCCCTGGCGGGTCGGTCCCTGGAAGGGGACGTTCTTCCAACTGCCGGGCCGGTTCTTCCACAACGTGGTGGTCCTGCACGAGGGGAGGAAGGCCGCGGCCATGGTCTTCACCTCCGGCGAAAAGTACGGGCGCAAGAAGGCGGACATGTTCCGCCAACTTGCCGCGACGTTTCTCTTCGTCTCCGAGGCCAACCTGCGCATCCTGCGCAACAAGAAAGCGGGGCAGACCGATCTTCCGACCGGCTGGAAGGTGCACATGACCCCGCACTACGAAGTCCAATACAACTGCGACGACGACTTCGCCAAGCAGGTCGGCAAGCACCTCGAGGCCATCCTCAAGGAGTACATGAGAAGGTGGCCGATGGAGGCGACGCTGGACGATCAGACCGGCAAGCTCTCCGACGGGGTGATCCGGCGCTTCACCGTGAAGGTCTTCAAGACCAACGAGGAGTTCAACTCGTACGCGTCGGCGAACGGGGTGGGCGGAGCGGCGGCGTACTTCAGCCCGATGCAGGATGAACTGGTCGCGTACAAGACCACGGACCAGGGGAAGGACAAGACCTTCCACATCCTCTATCACGAGGCCAGCCACCAGTACCTGCACCTCTACATGGGGCGCGAAGTCGACCTGCCGATCTGGCTCAACGAAGGCGTGGCCGAGTTCTTCTATGGCGGCGAGTTCAAGCCGGACGGCAGCTTCCTGATCGAGGAAAACAAGGACCGCATCAGCGACATCAAGGAGGCGATCCGCACCGGCGCGTACGTCCCGCTGAAGGACATCTTCCAGTACACCCAGGCGCAGTACTACTCGAACGCGGGCGTGTGCTACGCCGAGGGCTGGGCGATCGCGTACTTCCTGTGGCGGACGAAGGACGAGAAGTACGCGGGCCGGCTCGACAAGTACTACGACGTGCTGAAGTCGAGCGGCGACAAGAACGAGGCGCACCAGGCGGCGTTCGGAGACCTCGACATCATGGTGTTCGAGGAGGACTGGAAGAAGTTCATCCTGACGATGTAGGCGGGCCGGGCAGACCCATGGCGTGCCGCGGCGCGCGAGCGTTCCCGGTTCCGCGTTCTCGAATCGGGTCGGAGGCTGACGTGCGCTTCGAACCGGGCCAACGACGGACAGCGTGGTTGCTGCTGGCTCTCGGGCTCGTGAGCCTCGTCCCCTTCGCCGCGGGCGCCCACTCGATGGACATCGGGATGCTCCTCTGCTTCGGCACCATCCCGGCGACGCTCATCCTGCCGGCCGTCATCACGCTCTTGAAACACCGGCGCTCTGGAAAATAGCCTTTTTCCACCCGGCGCCGGCTATGGGTTGGATTCGCCCGTACAGCTCCGGCCGCCGGTCCTCCCAGTCACACCTGCGTGCGTCCATGGCCGGCAATCGGCGCCAACCCGGAATCGCCACCCTGGATCCGCCCGTACACCTCCGGCCGCCGGTCCTCCAGCATCGGAAACGCCTTCCGCGCCGCCGCCACGCGCGCCGGGTCGACCTCTCCCAGCAGAGTCTCGGGCCCGCCCGTGGTCGCCTCCGCCACCATCTCGCCCCCGGGCGCCCATAGCGCCGAATCGCCGGCATAGGCCAGGCCCCCGCCGGTCCCGACCCGGTTCACCCCGAGCACGTACGCCTGGCACTCGATCGAGCGCGCCTTGAGCAGCGTGCGCCAGTGGTCGCGGCGCGGCGCAGGCCAATTTGCGACCACCACGAAGAGATCCGTACGCCCGGCCAGCGGCGCGAACAGCTCCGCGAACCGCAGGTCGTAGCAAATCAGCAGGCTCGTCCGCACCCCGTCGATCGCGACCGTGAGCGCCGTCTCGCCCGACGCGTAGTGCTCGCGCTCGCCGCCCAACGTGAAGGGGTGGATCTTCGCGTAGCGCTCCACCCGCCCATCGGGAAACGCGATCATCCCGAGATTCTGCGGCTTCCCCCCGACCCGACGCGTCGCCACGGAGCCGCACACCGCAATGGCATGCCGCGCCGCCTGCTCGCGCAGGAATCGCTCGCCCGGCCCCCCGGGGTCTTCCGCGATCCGCTCCGCCGCCATCGAGAAGCCGGTCGGGAACATCTCGGGCAGCGCTACCAAACGAGCGCCGGCGGCCGCGGCCTCCGCCACCGCCGGAGCCAGCCGCGCGAAGTTCGCGCCCGGGTCCTCCCACGCCAGGTCCGCCTGCACGCCCGCGACCTTCATGGCTTCCTCAGCTTCTTCAACCGCTCCGCCGCCGCATCCAGCACCTCGTCGGACTTGCAAAAGGCGAACCGCACCAGGTACTTCCCCTCCGCCTTGTTCTCGTAGAAGACCGACATCGGGATCGCCGCCACCCCCACCGTCTCGATCAGCCGCCGGCAGAAGGCCACGTCGTCCTCGCCGCCCAGCGGCCGAATGTCTACGCAGGCGAAATACGTCCCCTCCGGCGGCAGCACCCGCAGCCCGGCCTCCTCCAGGATCCCGATCAGCCGGTCGCGTCGGCGTCGGTAGGCCGCGAGGAACCCCGCGTAATACTCCGGTGGCGCGGCCAGCGCTTCCGCCATCGCGTGCTGGAACGGAGTCGCCGTCGCGAAGGTCACGAACTGGTGCGCCGCCCGCAGCGCCTTCGTCACCTCCACCGGAGCCGCCGACCAGCCGATCTTCCATCCCGTCAGCGAAAACGTCTTTCCGGTCGAGTTGAGCGTGATGGTCCACTCCCGCATCCCGGGCAGCGTCGCCATCGGCACGTGCGTCCCCTCGAACACCAGGTGCTCGTACACCTCGTCGGTCACCACATACGCGTTCCAGCGCCGGGCCAGTGCCGCCACCTGCTCCAACTCGTCCCGCCCGAACACGCGACCCGTCGGGTTATGCGGCGAATTCAGCAGCACGAACCGCGTGCGCGGTCCGAACGCCGCTGCCAACTCCTCCGCGCGCCAGCGGAAGTCCGGCGCGCGCAGCGTCACGAAACGCGGAGTCACCCCTGCCATCGCCGCGCAGGCCCGGTAGCTGTCGTAATACGGCTCGAACAGCACCACCTCGTCCCCCGGCTCGCACAGGCCGAGGAAGGCGCAGTGGATCGCCTCGGTGCACCCGGAATAGACGGTGATTTCCTCGATTGGGTCGTACTCCAGCCCGTAGGTCCGCTTCAGTTTCTCCGCCGCCGCGCGCACCAGCGGCGGCTCGCCGGGCATGCGGGCGTACTGGTTCCGGTCGTCGAGGATCGCGCGGATCGCCGCCTCCTTGAGGAAGGCCGGGCCGGCGAAATTGGGAAAGCCCTGCCCGAGGTTGACCGCGCCGTGCTGCTGCGCGAGCCGGGTGATCTCGGTGAAGATGGTGGTCCCGAACGGCTCGAGCGCGCGATTGATCGGCTTGCGCGGCGCGGTCATGGCGGTCCGTCCTCTACTGGCGCAGGAACCTGGCGAAGGCTTCCCGTACCGTGGCGATCGGCACGGCATACGTGGTCCCGTGGTGCGCCCGGCCCACGTTCACGCCAAGCAGCCGGCCCGCGGAGTCGAGCACCGGGCCGCCGGCGCGGAGCGCGTCCACCGGCGCATCGTACTGCAACACCCGCGGGTACGTCCGCGGCTCGCTCCCCTCGTCGAACAGCCGCCGGGCACGCTCCTGCTGCTCGAGTTGCTCCGCCAGTTGCCTCATCTCGGAGCCCTCGGGCGCGCTGCGGAACGCGCGGATCATGCCTAGCTGCACGATGCGCTGCAACGCCCCGGGCAGGATCGAGGTCTCCCCCGCGGGAATCGGCCGCGGCCCGCCCGAGACCACACCCACCGCGAGCGCCCCGCCCGCACCGTCCGGCACCAACGCCCAGGAGCCCGCCGCCGGCCGGCTTTCCCCGTCCTCCCCCGGCGCCGTCAGACCGTCCACCCGCAGCAGCGCCAGATCATGTTCTCCCTGGGTCGCCACCCGCACCGCCGGGATCGCTTCGCCCTTTGCCGGCGCCACCTGCACGGATTCGCGATCGCCCAGCAGGCTCGCCTTGGTGGCCACGAACCCCGGTGCCACCACCGTGCCCAGGCACAGGGTCTTGCCGCCGGCGACGAGCCGGACCGCGCGCGGGCCGGACCGCGCCAGCAGCTTCGAGAACGCCTGCGCCAGGTCGCGCTGTCGCTCCTCGCCGTGGCGTCCCCGCACCAGCTCGAGCGGCTCGTCCTCGGCCGGCTTCGGTCCTTCGAGCGCTTCGAGCACCCGCTTCGCGAAACCCTCGAGCCCGCTCAACGCGCGCTTCGGCAGCGGGCCCGCGACCCCCGGCATCTTCTCCCCGGGCCAGCCGTTCTCCATCCAGTTCTGCGCCGCCTGCCGGCTCATCGGCTCGAACATCTCGAAGATCGCCCGCCACTCCGGCTTCGACGGGTCGAGGACGAACTCGTCGGAAAGCCACACCCGGCCGTCGGTGAGCTTGGACAGCACCCCGGAGATGATGTCGAGGCCGAGGCTGAAGCTCGCCCCCGTGAGCTGATTCACGGCCCCGTTGATCCCTACCAAGCGCCCGTCGAGATCGAAGAGCGGCCCGCCCGAATTCCCCGAGTAGATCGCCAGGTCGGTCTCCACGCCGCCCGCGTAGTCGAGCAACCCCATCACCGCGACCCCGCTCGGCACCGTGCCGGTGACCCGTCCCGCGGAGAAGGCGGGCTGCACATCGGGCTTGAGCCCGCCCGGGTGCCCGTAGGCGACCACCCAGTCCCCCGGCTTCAGCGAGCTGACCGGCGCCGGCTCCACCGCCGGGTAGTCCCCCTCGGGGAGTTGGATGAGGGCCAGATCGCGCGGGAAGTAGATCCCGGTGCGGCGTCCGAGCACGCGTTTCCCGTCGGGGAGGACCACGGCGCAGGTCGGCGCGGCGAGCGCGACGTGGGCGTTGGTGAGCACGAGGCCGGAGCGGTCGATGATCACGCCCGAGCCCATGCCGACCAGGCCGAGGATGGCGACCGACGCCGGCCGGACACGCTCGGCGACCGAGCGGAAGCGCGTCTCGAGACGCGTGAGCTCGGCGGCGTCCTGGGCGCGCGCCGGGGCGACGAGGAGGAACCCGATCAGGAGCATCGCGAAGCGCTTCATATCCACCTCCCTGACGTGTACGGATCGTCCGCCCAGACTACCGCAGCCCGGCGGGTACCGCAAGCCAATGGCATGGCGCAGCGCGGTGTCGGCGCAATACGAGCGCGGGACGGCTGGCCGCGCAAATCCCAACCCCGCATCATCGCCCGAGGGAGACGTGGGAGGCTCTACTCCGGCATCGTCGTTTTCGCGACGATGTTGGCGGTGGGTAATCCGGCGCGGGTCCGCGCAGGTCGGCGGATCGGCGCGGCGAGTAGTAGCTCCCGAGTGCGGGGATCGGGTACACTTCGTCGTAGTGCACACGGACGTAGCGGAGTCTCCCATGCCGCCCTCGGAGACCATGCGGGGTTGGGACTTGCGCTGCCAGCGGCGTTGGGATTTGGGAGTTGGGAATTTATTGGGACTTGGGTGTTGGGTTTTGGGATTTCCGCGATGAACCCTTGGCACGACGTCCCCCTCGGCGAGGACCCGACCGATTTCTTCCAGTGCGTGATCGAGATCCCGATGGGGAGCAAGTGCAAGTACGAGCTCGACAAGCAGACCGGGCTGCTGCGCCTCGACCGGGTGCTTTACAGCGCGGTGCACTATCCGGCGAACTACGGCTTCCTGCCGCGCACGTACTGCGACGACGGTGACCCGCTTGACGTGCTGGTCTACATGCAGGAGACGGTGGAGCCGCTGTGCATCGTCCGCGCCCGGCCGATCGGCATGATCACGATGTCGGATGACAAGGGGGGCGACGACAAGATCATCGCGGTCGCGCTCGACGACCCCGAGGTCAATCAGTACATGGAGACCACGCAGTTCCCGACGCACCGGATGAAGGAGCTGCAGCGCTTCCTGCTCGACTACAAGGCGCTGGAGGAGAAGGAAGTCCGGCTCGGACCGTTGCGCGGTCGCGCGGCGGCGCAGGGGGTGATCCGCGACGCGATGCAGCTCTACCAGACGAAGATCATGCCCAACCTGGCGCGCGGCTGAACGGGGAGAGACCGGGCGTGAGCACCCCCGCCGACGACCAATGCACGCGGCTGCAAGACACGGCCGCCGGCCGCGTGACGGACGTCTCCCGCCGCGGGGCGCTGGGGAAATACGAGCTGAGGGGCGAGATCGGCCGGGGCGCGATGGGCGTGGTCCTGCGCGCGTGGGATCGCGAGCTGCGCCGCGAAGTCGCGATCAAGCTGCTGCCCGCCACGTCCGAGACCGATGCCGACGCGGTCGAGCGCTTCCTGCGCGAGGCGCGCACCGCCGCCTCCTTGCGGCACCCGGGGATCGTGGCGATCCACGACCTGGGGACGGCCGACGGGATCCCCTACTTCGCGATGGAGCTGGTGAAGGGGCGCACGCTGCGCGAGGTGCTGCAGGCGGACCCGCCGATCGCCGAACGGGTGCGGCTTCTGCGCGACGTGGCCCGCGCGGTGGCGCACGCCCACGACCAGCGGGTGATCCACCGCGACCTCAAGCCCTCCAACGTGCTGGTCGACGAGGCGGGGCGGCCGCGGGTGACCGACTTCGGGCTGGCCAAGTGCCTGGACGACCCGACCCGCCTGACCACGACCGGGGACGTGCTGGGCACGCCGCGCTACATGGCTCCCGAGCAGATCGAAGGGGAGCGGGGCAAGGCGGGCCCGGCCACGGACGTCTACGCGCTCGGGGTGATGCTGTACGAGGCGCTGACCGGCGGGCCTCCGTTCCTCGCCGGCACGGTGGCGGAGATGGCGCTCAAGGTGCTCCGGGAAGACCCGCGGCCGCCGCGCGCGCTGCGTCCCGACCTGCCGGAAGACCTCGACACGATCGCGATGCACTGTCTGGAAAAGGACCCGCAACGGCGCTACCCCGAAGCCGGGGCGCTGGCCGAAGACCTCGATCGTCATCTCACGGGCCGGCCGATCCTGGCGCGGCCGCTGCGGGCGCCCGAGCGGCTCGTCCGCTCGGTGCGCCGGCGCCAGGCCCTGCTGCTCGCCGCCGCCGCGGCTCTGCTCGGGCTGCTGCTGGCGGGGAACGCCGTGCTCGACCGCCTGATCGACCGCCGCGAGTACCAGGACGCGCTCGCCCTGGGAGCGAGGATGCGCGCGGCCCATCGGCCGATGGAGGCGCGCGACGCCTTTGCGAAGGCGCTGCGCCTGCGCGGGTCGAGTCCCGAGGCGCGGACCGGGTTCGACTGGGCCAACGACGAGGTCATGCGGTTGCTCGATGCCGGCAAGAAAGACAGCGCGGAGAAGGATTCGGGATCGTGAAGGGTAGACCGTGCCGGCTATTCATCCGCGTACCCACCGGCGACATCGCCGACTTGAACATCTTGCCGTAGTGCTCTCGAACCGCCGATGGACCCTCCGTCCATTCCGTAGTACACACCGGCAACATCGTCGCATTTTCGACGATCTTGCGAGGAATCACACCTTCTGCCGTTGGACAATCCGTGCAATCCGGACAATCCGTATCATCCGTAGTTGGGTCGGTTGCGGCGGCACGGCTCCGCCTG
>Ga0082335_1002581_pt1 | contig 33368 bp, 32 predicted proteins | sample Subgrocontami58m_FD_72375 | JGI IMG/M metagenome (GOLD analysis project Ga0082335, IMG submission 72375) | Subsurface groundwater microbial communities from S. Glens Falls, New York, USA - GMW37 contaminated, 5.8 m (SPADES assembly) (version 2) ... | reverse complement strand
GACGCAGCCAAAGTTCTTAAAGGCTTTGGGGGCGCTGGTGTACTGGAGATTGTTGAGAATGACCAAGGAGGCACGTACCGAGCAGTATACACCGTCAAGTTTGAGCGTGCGATTTTCGTGTTGCATGTATTCCAGAAAAAGAACAAGAGCGGCATCGCGACGCCGAAGCCGGACATGGACATCATCCGCGAACGGCTGAAAGTTGCGGAAAAATTTTCACAGGAGATGCGGGATGAACAAGCGAATGATTGATGGTATCGAAGTTGAGATGAGTTCCGGGAATGTATTCGCCGATCTTGACTTGCCTGGGGCCGATAAACTCAAAATCAAGTCTGGGCTCGTGATTGAAATCACTAAGGCTGTGCGCAATCTTGGCTTGTCACAAGAGGAAGCCGGGCGCCGTATGGGTTTGCCTCAACCAAAACTATCGGGCCTGCTTCGCGGTGATTTTTCCAACGTATCTGAGCGCAAATTGATGGATTGTTTGAACCGGTTAGGCTACGATATCGAGATCAAGGTTAAACCCGCGCCCAAGCCAGTTGGGCATTTGATGTTGGCTGTTGCATGAATCTACTCCTCTTTCTTGAGCGTTGTTGGGGGTCAGGTCTTGAAATTTAGCGTTTTGCACTAAATGATGTTCTGCTTGCAATTAGTGCCACTATGTGAAATTATGGTTGCATGAAGAAAAGATCATTCTGGTTGGATCAGATAGGCAAGGCTTGGGAAAGGCGCTCGGTGATCTGGCTCTCCGGGGTCAGGCGCGTGGGGAAGACCTTTCTGAGTCAGAGTCTTACGGATTCTGAATACTTCGATTGCGAGCTGCCCCGTGTTCGGGTGATGCTGGAAGATACCGAAGGGTTTCTTCGACCCCTCCGGGGGCGCACCATTATCCTCGACGAAATCCATCGTCTGCAAAATCCCTCGGAGCTTCTGAAGATCGCTGCGGATCACTACCCGGATGTGCGGATTCTTGCCACCGGTTCTTCCACCCTGGGCGCATCCGCCAAATTCAAGGATACGCTGACGGGCCGGAAGGAGTCCCTCTGGCTCACCCCCATGCTGGCGCAGGATCTTGCCGATTTCGGGGATGCCGATCTGGCGAAGCGGCTGCTTTTTGGGGGAATGCCGCCGTTTTATTTAGCCGAGACCTTTCCGGAACGGAATTTCCAGGATTGGGTGGACGGTTATTGGGCGAAAGATATTCAAGAACTTTTTCACCTGGGACGCCGTCACGCCTTTCAGCGGTTTTTCGAGCTGTTGATGGCGCAGAGCGGCGGCATTTTTGAGGCATCACGCTTTACCGGGCCCTGCGAGGTCAGCCGGCCGACCATTGCCAATTACCTTGCCGTTCTCGAGGCGACCTACGTGGCGCACATTGTCCGGCCCTTCAGCAGCAACAAGGCGGCCGAGATCATTTCGGCTCCCAAAGTGTATGGCTTTGATACGGGATTTGTCTGTTATTACCGGGGGTGGCGCGAACTTCGACGGGAAGACCGCGGGCTGCTCTGGGAGCATTATGTCCTGAATGAAATGCAGGGCCGCCTGCAGATGAGGAATGTCCTGTACTGGCGTGATAAGCGCGGCCATGAAATTGATTTTGTGATCGCCGCAAGAGGAAAGACGCCGGTGGCGATTGAATGCAAATGGTCGGCGACCGACTTCGATCCGCGTAATCTGAAGCTCTTTCGTGAACGTTATCCCGAAGGAGATTCCTTAGTGGCGGCCACGGATGGCGAAAAACCGTTTACCAGAAATTACCAAGGGATAGATGTAACATTTGTGAGCCTCCCCACCTTAATAGAAAAACTGCAACTTTTGGGGGTCAGGTCTTGAAATTTAGCGTTTTGCCGGGGAGCAAGAGAAAAACTTGACAAAGGCTGAATATGAGATTAAACTTAGCTCAATAAACTAAGTCCCATGAGGTGTTCCATGCAAACCGTCAATATCCACGAAGCGAAGACGCATCTTTCACGCCTGGTCGATGAGGCCGCCAAAGGGAATGTTTTTATCATTGCCAAGGCAGGCAAGCCGATGGTTAAGGTTTCGCCGCTATCGGAAGGGGAGTTGCAAGGGGCTGAAAAGCTGGGGTTTATGGCCGGTGAGATTGCGGTACCCGACGATTTTGATTCTCTGGCGGCAAGGTCGCTGGTCGAACTTTTTGAAGGAACGCCTTCGTGAAGCTGCTACTGGATACCCACATTGTCCTGTGGGCTGCCGGCCAGCCGGAAAAGCTCTCCGAATCAACCCGCACCCTTTTAACAACGCCCGAGAACGTTTTGTTTTTCAGCGCGGCCAGTATCTGGGAGATGGTGATCAAACGGGGCCTGGGACGGGAGGATTTCAAGGTTGATCCGCGCCGCTTGCGAAAGATGCTCATTGTGCATGGATACACGGAGCTGCCGGTAACCGCGGAGCATGCCCTGAAGGTTGAGACGTTGCCTTTGCTGCATAAAGACCCGTTCGACCGCTTGCTGCTGGCCCAGGCTCGTACGGAAGGCATGCTGCTGCTCACGGTTGATGCTGCCATTTTCCCATATCAAGAATCAGTGCTGGCTGTTTAAATCTTGGGGATCATCTTGGGGGTCAGGTTTAGGAGTATTTTGGGGGGACAGATTTGAAATCTGTCCCCCGTTTTGCGGGGGGGAGCTACACACTGAGAAGTAGTACATGTCTAAGGTAAATAGTCCTTGCAGAAAATGCACACATAGTGTATTTAGTAATCCATGAAACGCACCGTTACTGATTTCCTCAACCGCTGGAAAACGTCCGTAAACCGCAAACCCCTGATTCTCCGGGGCGCCCGGCAGGTGGGAAAGACCTATATTCTGAAAGAATTCGGCAGTGCAGCCTTTCCCCGTTGTCACTATGTCAATTTTGAAGAGGATGAACGGCTCGGGCGGATTTTTGAGCAGGATCTGAAACCGGCTCGTATTCTCGACGAACTGCAGTTTTACCTCGATCAGATCATCGACCGCCGCCGGGACCTGGTGATCTTTGATGAGATCCAGCGCTACCCCAAGGCCCTGACCAGCCTGAAATATTTCTCCGAGGATGTGCCGGAATTAGCCCTGTGCGCCGCCGGATCGCTCTTGGGTGTGACGCTGCATGAGGACTCCTTCCCGGTCGGAAAAGTTCAATTTCTGGATATGCACCCTCTCGCTTTTGATGAATTTCTCGACGGCGCGGGGAAGGAACGACTTGCCGAATTGATCCGGAAACATGACTTGACCCAGCCCTTTCCGGAGACGGCCCACGAACAATTATGGGCTCTGTGGAAGCATTACCTGGTCGTCGGCGGTCTGCCCGAAGCCGTGAACCATTATCGGGAACGGCAGGATAATTTGTATGAGGCCGTTCAGGTGATCCGCAGGACCCAGCGGGATCTGCTGGATGCCTATCTGGCCGATATGGCTAAACATAGCGGGAAGAGCAACGCCTTGCATATCGAGAGACTCTGGCGCAATGTCCCGGCGCAATTGGCGCGGACGCAGAACGGATCAGCCGGGAAATTCAAGCTTCGTGACGGCATACCCGGTATCCGCGGTTACGAAAGGCTCTCCACGCCGTTGGACTGGCTCGAACGTGCCAATCTGCTCATTCGGGTTCCCATTGTAGACACGGTCGGCATTCCCCTTTTCGGGTATGCGAAGGAAAATCGCTTCAAACTCTATTTCTTTGACGTGGGACTGCTGGGAGCCGCAAGCGGCATCGCTCCAGCCACGTTCCTGAACTATGATTTCGGCAGTTATCAGGGTTATGTGGCGGAGAATTTTGTGGCTCAGGAACTGCGGGCCGCAGGTGATAAGGCCCTCTACTGCTGGCAGGGCCGTACGGCGGAAGTGGAATTTCTTCTTGAAAAAGAGGGGGAAATCATGCCCCTGGAGGTCAAATCCGGATGGGTGACCCAATCCAAGAGCCTGAAGGTTTACATCGAGCGCTATCGTCCCCCGCAGGCCTACATCCTGAGCGCCAACAATATCAGCCGGAGAAATATCGTTCATTATCTCCCCCTCTATGCGGCCGCCCGTTTTGCAACTTTTTCGGGGGTCAGGTCTTGAAATTTAGCGTTTTGTGCTTTACATTTCATTAGATTATCATTTATAATAAGTTCATGAAATATAATGAACTGACCACTGCCATCAAAAGTCCCGTGTTCAACAGAACCGACCTTGCGTTGTCGGGGTATCAGATTTTTGACTACCAAATCAGCCTCTGGGTGAAAAAGGGGTATCTGGTTCGCCTGAAAAACGGGCTCTACGCCTTCCGCCGGGAGATGGAGAAGGTACGGGGCGAGAGCGTCGCTTTTCTGCTTTGTCAACCCAGCTATCTGAGCCTCGAAAGCGCCCTGGCCTGGTACGGTTTCATCCCGGAGATTGTATACGCCTATACCAGCGTCACTGCCAGAATTACCCGGACCTTCGATAACGCCTGGGGCCGCTTTATCTACCGGCACGTGAAGAGCGACCTTTTCTGGGGTTACGTGGAGATGAAGACGGAGCAAGGCCCGTACCTTCTGGCGGAACCGGAAAAGGCTCTGCTCGACTACTTTTATCTCAACCTGGCCCGGATCAACACCGCGGATGATTTCGATAGTATCCGCCTGAATGAAGAAGAGATGGAAAAGACTCTTGATAAAGATAAATTCATTAAATATCTGAACGCCTTTGGGGTGAAGAAGATGGAAAAGTGGGCGGGACGATGCTTACGGTAGAGCAGATTGCCGGATACTTCCCGCTCCCTTTGCAGCAAAGAAATCCGCGGGGAATGCTGGTGGAGTATCTCCAGTATGAATTGCTGGATTCGCTGTTTAAAAATACGATGGCTGCGGAGTTGAGTTTCATCGGCGGCACGGCGATTCGCATCCTCCACGACAGCCCTCGTTTTTCGGAGGATCTGGATTTCGATAATTTCGGTTTGACGTTCACCCAGTTCGAGGAGCTGTTGCAGGCGGCCTGCCGGGACATGGAGTACAAGGGTTTCCTGATTGAATATCGGGTTGTCGAAAAGGGAGCCTGGCATTGCTATATCCGCTTTCCGAAGATCCTGCACGAAGCGGGACTGAGCCCGAACGCGGAGCGGAAGATTCTCATCCGCATCGACAGTGAGGCGAAAGAGAGACTGTACAATCCGAGGAAGGTTTTACTAAACAGATTCAGCGTTTACCGCCAAATTTTGGCGGCACCGGCCGCGATACTCCTGGCCCAGAAGATGATGACCATTCTGTACCGGAAACGGGAAAAGGGACGGGATGTCTTCGACGTTTCTTTTTTGGCCGGCTTTGCCGCCCCTGAATTTGATTATATTGAAAAGACGGTCGGACTGGATCGGGCGGAATTTCTCCGGCGCTTTGAAGAGCGGCTCGGGGAACTGGACCTGAATTCTCTGGCTCAGGATGTGGAACCGTTCCTCTTTGCTCCCGAACAGCGCGAGCGCGTCGTAAGTTTCAAACAGTTTTGGGGGTCAGGTCTTGAAATTTAGCGTTTTGCGGGTATAGCCATAAATGGGTTTTACCCCTTGACCCCGGAAGAAACTTCCTGTATATATCTGCGGAACGGAGGTTGTATTATGCATAGTATCTTGAAAGTAAATGATTCGTTTGAGGAAATTGGGACGAGAACCCTAGATGAACGGAACCGCCTGACCGTCGGCGAAATCCTCAAAGGCTGCAAGAGAATCCGTCTCTATCGAAACGACAGTGGCGAGGTGTTGCTGCAGCCGATAGCTGAGATCCCTGCTTCGGAACTCTGGCTCTTCCAAAACCCGGAGGCAATCAGCGATGTACGGGAAGGCTTGCGGGATGCCGCGCAGGGAAATGTCTCCCGATTGGATCCCGAAGAACTGAAGGAGTTATGATTGTCTGAGATTATCCTGACGGCGCGGGCGAGGAAGCAATGGGAGGATATGAAGGCAGACAGGGGACTTGAAAAGCGGTTTCGGGCCGTGCGCAAGACTCTCCGCTTTCTTTCGGAAAACCCGCGACATCCGAGCCTGCGGACCCACGAGTTCACGAGTCTCAAAGGACCGCAGGGAGAAAAGGTCTTTGAGGCCTACGCCGAGCAGTCAACACCGGCGGCCTATCGGGTTTTCTGGTATTACGGACCGGGGGAGAATCTGATCACGGTCATCGTCATCACACGACACCCATAATGTTGGTAAATAAGGACAGCGCCCCATTAATTTTACGTTTGAGGATGAAATAAACAAGGGAATATATCATGAGTACAGAGCGTTTGCTGCTTGAACCAGTCACAAGCAAGTGCTGAGTGTAATATGGCACCGCCTTCATTTTCTTGACAACATGTCACGAAAAGCATATACTGAAATAAAAAATGAGGTAAGTGGCTATGCATACCATGACAGTTGGTAACGTGAAAGCGCATTTTTCCAAGGCGCTTGAATTAGTGCAGAAGGGTGAGGACATCGTCATCAGCTTCGGCAAAAAGAAGGAGAAGATAGCCGTGCTGGTTCCCTTTTCGCACTACGAACGTAAACCGGAACGCAAGTTAGGGCTCTTGGCCGGGAAGGCATCGTTTTCCATAAAGGATGACTTCAAGATCAGTGAGAATGAGTTTCTGTCTCTATGAGTTTCCTTCTTGATACACATACGTTGCTCTGGTCGCTTTTTGATCCCGAACGGCTTGGGAAAAAAGCTGCGATTAGTATCCGGAACCCCGACATGGCCGTGCTGGTCAGTGTGGTCAGCTTTTGGGAGATATCCCTCAAGTATTCTATTGGCAGGCTTGACCTGGGCAATGTAACGCCTGAGAACTTCCCCGCACTTGTTCTCCAATCGGGTTTTGACATCCTGCCGCTTGCCGATACAGATGCGGCCACCTTTCACAACCTGCCGCGCAAGGAACACAAAGATCCCTTTGACCGTTTGATTATTTGGCAGGCCATTACTCACAAACTAACGCTCATATCTCAGGACAAGGCCTTTTCAGCGTACCGTAAAAACGGGCTGCACGTTTTGTGGTGAGTAAGTTTTGGGGGTCAGGTCTGACATTTTAGCGTTTTCCCGGGGGGATAGCATGAAGGCGCCACATTTAGTTGCACATATTGTAAATTGTATTGACAATATGTGCAACTCCGCATAATATGCACCCATGATACCGAGAACAGCACAAAAAGCCCTGCTCCGTCTGGCAAAAGGCTTTCCCATCGTTGCCATTACGGGGCCGCGTCAATCCGGCAAGACCACGCTGGCAAAACTGACCTTCCCCCAAAAACCCTATCTGTCGCTGGAAGATCCCGATGTCAGAGCCACGGCGGAAAGCGATCCCCGAGGTCTTTTGGCCGCTTTTCGTGACGGTGCGATCCTAGATGAAGCTCAGCGTGCGCCGCACCTTTTCTCCTATCTCCAGACAAAAGTGGATGAGAAAATCATCCCCGGTATGTTTGTATTGACGGGTTCTCAGCAATTTGGGCTGCTGTCGGGCATTACTCAATCATTAGCGGGGCGTGTCGGGCTGATCCACCTGCTGACCTTTGCTGCCGAAGAGCTTGCCGCTGTCCGGCAACTGCCTGATTCTCTTGAAGAGCTGCTTGTGCGGGGGTTGTACCCCCCGCTGTACGACCGTGACATTTTTTCCGGCGACTGGTTTTCCGGCTACATCGCCACCTATGTGGAACGGGATGCGCGACAATTGATCAACGTCCGCGACCTCTCGGCATTCCAACGCTTCGTCAAGATGTGCGCGGCCCGCACCGCTCAAATTCTGAACTTGTCATCACTGGCCTCCGATTGCGGCATTACGCATAATACCGCGGCAGCGTGGATATCCGTCCTGGAGGCGAGTTATCTGATCTATCTGCTGCGCCCCCATCAGCGGAACTTCAATAAACGCTTGATCAAGGCGCCCAAGTTGTATTTCTGCGATGTCGGTTTGGCGGCCTGGTTGCTGGGAATTCACACCCCGGAACAGGTTCGCTTTCATGCCCAGCGGGGAGCGCTATTTGAGACGCTTGTCGTGACCGAATTTTTAAAAGGCCGCTTCAACGAGGGGCTGCCGGCGAATCTTTTTTATTGGCGGGATAGTAAAGGTCTGGAAATCGATCTGATCCGGGAAGAGGGCGAGGAACTCGAGGCAATCGAAATTAAATCGGGGCAGACAATCGCTCCGGATTCCTTCACGTCACTAAAGCGTTGGCTGAAGCTGGCCGGGCAGCCGGAAGCGCCGGCCCGGCTAATTTATGGCGGCGATAAAGCCCTGACCAACAAAAACATTTCGATAGTGCCCTGGCAGAATATTGCAACTTTTTGGGGGGGAAGATAGTGCTGAGGACTGAGGACTGAGTGGGTAAATAGGGACAGCGCCCCATTATTCTGAAATCATTATAGCGCTTAGTGTCCAACAACGATATGGAGCTATGGGAGACAAAATGGGAGGCAGTTTGAGTTGTCTGAGCAAGGCAGAGAGGCTTGCATTTCTCCTGAGCGAAAATTAGTGGCTGTCCCCAATTGATTTCGGTTGATTTTTTCCTTCCTGCCATGATACGCGTGAATAACGTGTAAAAAGGAGGTTTACCTTGAAACAAAATACCACCATCAGTCTTGACAAGGAGCTGATCCGGACAGGCAAGGTGATTGCGGCACAGCAAGGGACATCGTTGAATCGGATGTTGCGCCTGGAACTGGAAAAAATTATCCGGAACGCGAGGCAATACGACATGGCGAAACAGAAGGCCCTCGCAGCGATGAAAGCGGGTTTTTATTCCGGCCTGGATCGCTACCCTTCCCGGGATGAGCTTCATGAAAGATAGGATATTTGTTGATACCAATATCCTCGTTTATGCGCACGACTTGAGCGCCGGGGATCGCCACGTCAAGTCCTCCGCCATCATTGAAAGCCTCTGGGAGGCGGAAACGGGGGTTACCGGCACACAAGTCCTTCAGGAGTTTTATGTAACCATCCCCATTTATTCCCATTAATTTTTGTTCAATCTGCAAGATTGAACCAGTTCCAGGAAACAATGTAGGGAATGCGGGAATCAGGTGGTTTATAAGGTCGTTAAGCGATTATTTGATTTAACTGCTACGATAATTCTTCTTTCAGCATTAATCGTGCCGATGATTATCATTGCCCTTTTGGTGAAAACGACATCAAAAGGGCATTTTTTATATTGGTCCGAGCGGGTGGGCGTGGGCAACAGGATTTTCCAGATGCCGAAATTCAGGACGATGCGGATTGATACGCCGGCGGTGGCGACGCACCTGTTGGCAGATCCCGATGCGTATCTGACGCCGATTGGGCCTTTTCTCAGAAGATCGAGCCTCGACGAGCTGCCGCAATTGTGGAGCGTGCTGAAGGGGGATATGAGTTTTGTGGGGCCCCGGCCGGCGTTGTTCAATCAGGATGATCTGATTGCCCTGCGGACGGAGCGTGGGGTGCATCGCTTGATTCCCGGGATCACGGGCTGGGCGCAGATCAACGGCCGGGATGATATCCCGATTCCGAAAAAGGTGGAATTTGATGAGTATTATTTGCATCACCGGTCGTTTTTGTTTGATTTGAAGATACTTGTTTTGACGTTTTTTAAGGTTACTCGGGCGGAGAATGTTCACCATTAAGGAGTACTTGGGGGTCAGGTCTTGCTTTTTAGCGTTTTGCCGGGGGGACGGTTAATTAGGGCGTCATTTTTGGCGACCCCGCAAAAAGTTCGGTTTCCTGATGATCATTATGAAAGTATTAGTTGCAATATGTGCATATATGTGATAAGCAACGAACATGATTAATAGAACAATTGAACCAGTCCTAAAAGACTTGGCTGCGAAATACCCTGTCGTCACCCTGACCGGTCCACGACAGAGCGGCAAGACGACCCTCTGTCGTAAGGTATTTCCGGATGCGCCTTATGCAAATCTGGAGAACCCTGACACCCGTGAATTCGCCGCCACAGACCCGCGCGGCTTTCTTTCCGCTTACCCGGCAGGCGTCATCATCGATGAAATTCAGCGTGTCCCCGACCTCGTCTCCTACATCCAGGGTATCGTGGATGAACGTAAGATGCCGGGACAGTTCATCCTGACCGGCAGTCGGCAGTTCGAGGTCATGGATGCCGTCAACCAATCCCTTGCCGGGCGGACCGCCCTGCTGAAACTGCTTCCTTTCAGCATCGCCGAGATCCGGGGAACCACCCTCCCGGAATCCGTGGATCTCCTTCTGCTGATGGGCTTCTATCCGCGCATTCACGATCAGGGGTTGAATCCGACCCAAGCTCTGGGAGACTACTATGAAACCTATGTCGAGCGTGATGTGCGGCAATTGGCGTCTATCCACGACCTTGGGCTCTTCCAGAAGTTTGTCCGCCTGTGCGCCGGGCGAATCGGGCAGGTCCTCAACCTCCAGAGCCTGGGCAACGACGCCGGCATCTCCCACACCACGGCGCGCGCCTGGGTCACTCTCCTCGAAGCCGGCTATATCCTTTTCCTGCTGAAGCCATGGTATCGCAATATTTCAAAACGATTGATCAAATCGCCAAAAATCTATTTCTACGACGTTGGCCTGGCGGCGTGGCTTTTGGGGATGGAGAGTGAACTTCACGTGAGCCGCGATCCTTTGCGAGGTTCCCTTTTTGAAAATCTTGCGCTGACGGAAACGCTGAAGTACCGGTACAATCGGGGGCGAAAAAACACCCTTGCCTTCTATCGGGACAGCAGAGGCAACGAGGTGGACATGATTCTCGAAAGCGGGCGTGATGTTTTTCCCGTGGAAGTCAAGGGCGGTGCTACGATCGCAACGGATTTTTTCAAGGGGTTGGCACATTTTTCACGCCTGATGGGAGGGCTTCCCTATGGGGGAGGCCTGCTGTATGGAGGTCGAGAAACCCGGCAACAAGGCCCCTTCCACATTCATCCCGTAACGGATGTCGAAGGGATGCTCCTGGACCTTAACCAGGCCGGATTCGAATTCTAGGATTAATCAGACAGAGCCCCTATTGTTCGGGGAAAGTACCTCGGCTCCCAATTTTCATCCTTGACAGAAGGACAAACTAATGCATGATCGTCCTTTGAGACCTTTGAATAACTGCCAATATTCTCATCTCGACCGAAGGGAGAAATCTTTAACTATGTACGAACATTAAGATTTCTCGTCGCTAATGCTCCTCGAAATGACAAAATTCAAAGGTCTCGCAATAGAAACCCTCACCGCTTTTGCCAACACAAAAGGGGGGATATGTAAAGCGCTATGGTTCCCTTCGATAAAGGGCTTACTTCTATAGTGCGAGTGAAGAAAATGGAATACAGGGTTTGACGAATTACCTCGATTGATATACAAAGCCCTCTACGGCAGTATAAGAAAAGACGTATTGAAACAGCTTGTAAGCTTTTCCGGGGACAGACAGCGCCTATCCATTCCCATTTTTGCAGACATCCCCGATTATGATGGCTGATTATGGTTGACAATCATTATTAGACAGGATAGACAGTGGCCATGTTGAGTGGCGAAGTCCAAAACCGAATACTTCAATACAATCCCTGGCTGACGCAGCCTGGCCAGGCCGACGGGTTGATTCGTCGCTATCTCCCCGGAACCTATGTTCTGCGCGAGCCTGAACCGGTTTCGCTCCGGAATGATCGCGCCCTCCTCATCGTCGGCCCCCGTCAATCCGGGAAGTCCACCCTTGCCTGGCGCCTTCTCCAATCTCTTGCGCCCAATATTCTTTACCTCAATCTGGAAGACCCGCTCCTGCGCTCGGTCCTCGGCGTTGCTGTAGAGCTTGTTTCGCTGCTCCGGGAACGCTATTCCTTCATCCGTGCCCTCTTTCTTGACGAAGCCCAACACCTGACCGACGCCGGCATCTTCGTGAAGGGGTTGGTAGACGCCAGATTGGGCATCCCCGTTCTGGTGACCGGTTCTTCATCCTTCCACTTGATGAGCAAGACAAGGGAATCCCTCGCGGGCAGGGCGGACCGGCTGCGGCTGCTGCCGTTCAGTCTCAAGGAATTGATGCGACAGGAAAACCCGGAGAATCCTGTCGCCATGAGGAGTTTATGCGAGAGAATTTTCCACCGGCAGATGATCCACGGCAGTTACCCGGCCGTTTATCTTGCGCCCGCGGACCAGGATCGTGTTCGCCTGCTCTCCGACCTGACCGAAGCCTTGATACTGCGAGACGCATCGGATCTCTTCCGCATCAAACGGGTGGATGTTTTCCGGAAACTCCTCACGTTGCTGGCAGGACAAGCCGGAAATCTTGTGAATTTTTCGGAACTGGCTTCGGTGTGCCATGTGGACGCGGGCACGATCCATGCCTACGTGGAAATTCTTGAGGAGAGCCATATCGTCAAAGTTGTCCGGCCCTTTGCCGGCGGAAAGCGCCGGGAACTTACCACGGCGCCTAAAATATTTTTTATCGATAACGGGATACGGAATCAGTTGCTCAATGCCTTTTCGGACGACATTTTGTTGAGAACCGACAAAGGCGCCCTGATGGAGAACTGGGCGTTCTCGGAGCTTTACAAACGTATACCGCTGACTTCAGACATCCATTTCTGGAGAAGCAAGGGCGGTGGGGAGGTGGACTTCGTGGTCGAACAGGCGGGGAAAATCATGGCCATGGAAGTCAAATTCGCCGATCTGGATCGGCCCGGGCTCAGTCGCTCCGGCCGCAGCTTCATCGACGCCTACCACCCGGAAAAATTCGTGATCCTGAATCGTTCCCTGGAAACCACCCGGACGATCGACAACAACCAAATTGATTTTCAAACCCCGAACAACATGCAACTTTGGGGGGCAGGTCTTTAAAATTAGCGTTTTTCCGGGGGATGGCATCCATATCCGGGGATATGCGGGGGACGGCGCATCTTGAGAGCTTTGCACAACTCGGATTTACATCCAGTCCATGCATCGGCCATTTCCGCGGAGGAGGCCGGACCAACTTTGTTGAGCGGATGATCTTGAAAAATCGCAGGGGGGAATCGCGGATAATTACAATAAATATACGATATTGCTTGACAAATAACTATATTCTTGCCATATTCTCCCCATCAAATTTCTTTTGGAGGGGAATATGGGCTACAAAAATTAACATTGAGACAACGGACGAATCTACATTTTATGGTAGCGCTCATAGCAGGGGCGGTAGCAGCCGAAGGAAGGCGATAGCTTATGAAGCAGCTGGTTAGGAATAAGAACTTTTGGGCGATGTTTGCCGTTGATGCATTTCTCAGCGGGTTGGCGTATTTCCTTGCTTATGCTTTGCGCTTTGAAGGGCGAATCCCGGAAAATTATTTTGTTACTTTCAGGCAGACCATCTTTGTTGCCGTACCGTTGAAGATGGTTTGTTTTATAGTTTTTAATCTTTACCGGGGGATGTGGCGTTACACCAGCCTGGTGGATTTTCTGAATATTCTGAAGGCTACTTCGGCTGCCTCCGTCCTGCTTGTGCTGGTCAAAACATTTCTCTTCGGATTGGCGGGGTTTTCACATTCCATTGTGATCATGGATTACATACTGACGTTATTCTTTATGGCCGGGTCACGTCTGGCAATCCGCATTGCTTTGGCTAATGAGCAGACGCGGCCGTCTTTATTTCTGAACGAAAAACATCATGATGGCAAAAGGTTGCTGCTCATTGGCGCCGGCACAACAGCGGAGCGCGTTATCCGCGAAATGTTGATAAACCCCGGCGTGAAGCTTATTCCCATCGGTTTGCTCGATGATGACTACGGCAAAATGGGGAGATCTATCCATGGCATTTGCGTGCTGGGGAATATTGATCAGATAAAATCGTATCGCGATTTTTTTGATGAGATTCTTATTACATCGCCTTCGGCCAACAGCGCTCAGATGCAACGTATTGTCGCCGTGTGCAGAAGTACCGGCAAGCCTTTTAAGACCATGCCGGCCATTGCCGAGTTAATTGATGGACGCGTTTCTCTGAATATGGTGCGGGAAGTCACCATCGCCGACTTGATCGGCAGGGAGGAAGTCCGCTTGGACAATAAGGAGATAGAAAGCTACCTCTTGGGGAAGCGCGTTTTAATTACCGGCGCCGGCGGCTCCATTGGTGAGGAACTCGTGCGGCAGATTGCACGATTTCGGCCGCAAGCGCTGGCCCTGCTGGATTTCAGCGAATTAAATCTTTATAAGGTGGAGATGGAATGCCGGGAAATATTAGCCTATAAAGATGTTTGCGCCTATCTTGTCGATTTGCGGAACCCCAGCGCGACAGAACGTGTCTTTCAGGAATTTAAACCACAGGTTATTTTCCATGCTGCCGCTTATAAACATGTGCCGATGCAGGAAGTAAATCCCTGGGAAGCGGTCCATAATAATCTGCTGGGAACAAGGAACACGGTGCTTTCCGCCATCGCCTGCAACGCCGAGAAATTTATCCTTGTTTCTTCGGACAAGGCCGTGCGGCCCACCAATGTCATGGGGACGACAAAACGTATTTGCGAAATTCTTTCTTCCAGCTTCAATGGTAGCGTTAAAACGGTATTTCTTGCCGTGCGGTTTGGCAATGTGCTGGGCAGTTCCGGCTCGGTTATTCCCCTTTTCCGCCAACAGATAGCCGCCGGCGGCCCGATAACGATTACCCATCCCGATGTCACCCGCTATTTCATGAGCATTCCCGAGGCCGCCCAGCTTATTTTGCAGGCCGGCGCGATGGGTAAGGGTGGGGAAATTTTCATCCTGAAAATGGGCGAGCCCATGCGCATCCTCGATTTGGCCCATTCCATGATCAAACTAAGCGGTTTAGAACCAGGCAAAGATATCGAAATTGTGACGACAGGCATGCGGCCGGGAGAAAAACTCTACGAAGAACTGATTACGGAAGGCGAGGGGATTATTCCGACGCATCACGAAAAGATCATGGTGTTGCGGGGAAATCATCATTTTTCCTACGCAGAAATTTCGGCGGCGGTTGATGAATTAGTCGTCATCGCGAATAGGTTTGATGCCGAGGCCATAAAAAGCAAACTGAAAGAGATCGTGCCGGAATACATGCCGCAGTGAAGGATGATCCTGAATTCCCGCTTTTGCGGGGAGTAAGAAGAGGGGCTGGATGGCAGCAAGGGGAGCAATTATATGAGGGGCGGACAATTATGATTCTGGTTACGGGAGGGGCGGGTTATATCGGGAGCCATGTGGTGCGGCAGCTTGCGGAGACGGGGCCGCGGGTGGTTGTTTTTGACAATCTCTCGACTGGTTCGCCCGCTGCATTGCTCCATGGCGAAGAGCTGGTTGTGGGAGATCTTGTCGATACGGCGGCGTTACAAACGCTTTTTGAGGAGCATCCTGTCCACACGGTGCTGCATTTTGCCGCTTCCATCGTGGCGCCGGAGTCGGTCACGGATCCGCTCAAGTTTTACAGCAACAACACCCGCAACACCCTGAATCTGCTTACCGCTTGTGTTCGTTTCGGGGTGCGGCGGTTTATCTTTTCCAGTACGGCGGCGGTTTATGGTTTGCCGAAAACCGGCGTGGCTGCGGAGGAAAGTCCCACCGTTCCCATCAATCCCTATGGCACTTCCAAACTGATGAGTGAATGGATGCTGCGGGATACGGCCCTGGCACACGGCATTAAGTATGTCGCGCTCCGCTATTTCAATGTGGCGGGCGCCGATCCGCAGGCGCGGATGGGGCAGCGGACGCCCGATGCCACGCACCTGATCAAGGTTTGCTGCCAGGCGGCGCTGGGGATGCGGGAAGCTGTCGCCATTTTTGGCACGGACTATCCGACCCCTGACGGCACGGGGATTCGTGATTATATCCACATCGAGGATCTGGCAAGCGCCCATCTGGCGGCGCTCAAGTACCTGGAGGGGGGCGGCGATTCAACGACGTTTAATGTTGGTTACGGCCAGGGCAGCAGTGTCCGGGAGGTGATCAAGGTGATGAAAGAGGTCACGGGGGTTGATTTTGCCGTCCTGGAAGCGCCGCGCCGCCCGGGAGATCCAGCCAGTCTGGTGGCTAAAGCGGAGCGCATCCGGGAACAGCTCGGCTGGCAACCGCGCTTCGACGATCTCCCAACGATCGTTGCCGATGCCTGGCGGTGGGAGCAGCGGTTGCATAATGGTTCAGGCCTCTAACTTTGATGGCCTCGTAAAAAGTCCCCAATTCCCTCCCCCGTGAGAGACTGTGTCACAATTGGGGAGGGGGAAATTTACTTTTTACGAGGTCATCAATTTTAGCGTTGTCGAAAATGTTGTTGACATTTGTTTTTTTTATGATACCTTCTCCGAGCGGGCTGTAGTTATCAGTTGTATGCTGTCTGATTCATCATTTCCTTTAGATGGGAATATGGATTACATAAAACTGGCATGAAAGTAATCGGCCATAATTATACGGGTAAATGGTTTGTTAACTAGTACGGTAATGAGGAGGATGACAATGAAGGTTACAGTCAAAAAGTTTTCAAGCGTTGTGGGGATTTTGGCGATATTATTTACTTCGGCTTTGCTGATTAATTGCCGGGGTGACGATGACGATATATTGCCGCCGGCGCCAGGGCTATCAGGGAAGGTTGTGCTCGGTGATGTTAGTGGGGCGATAGTGTTTGCCGATCATCAGACTGGTGCCGAAGCTAACATCAAGATAGACGCCAGCGAAGCTGCCACGCAGACGATTTCGGCTGCGAATGGAACCTTTACCCTGCCCACGGCTCCATCCTATCCTTTTATTGTCGTGTCGTTCGTCGGAACAGATTCTTTGACCGGAAATACTGCAATGGTCATGACGGCCCCGGCCGGCTCGAGTAGGGTCTCTCCCCTGACCACGTTGGTGGTTGCCGAACCGGCGATGGCGGCTGTGATCACGGCTCTGGGCATTGATTATACGGCGGATATTACTCAGGCGGTTACGCCTGCCGCGGCTTTTCTTGTTCATAGCATTCAGGCCGTAATCAACTCTCTGACCAGCACGATGGATAGCAGCGGTGGCGGCGGGTTGCAAAATTCGCAGTTTGTTGCCCTGCAACAAACTGCCATGGTCAAGATTGCCGCCCAGCTTAAAGGCATGACGACAGCCGGTATAACCACACCAGGAACTTTAACCACCGCGTTGCAGACGGCGATCCAGAACACCCTGGATGATGCCACTCTCAAAAGCAAAATCACCTTTACCAGCGCCGCCCCAAGCGCTGCTTCGATAGTGCCCCTTGCACTCGTTAATGCCGTTGCGACGGCTATCGGGTCCACCAGCACAACCGGCGCCGTCACAGAGGCATCGCTTGTATCATCAACTGATGTCACAGCTATCAATACTGCGACTAATTCGGCGGTGACAGTTGCTACCCCCACGATGACCGTTACGCCGCCGATAAATATTATGCCCGTCATTTCTGGTACGCCCACCACTACGCTTGTCGCCGGTACGGCATATTCATTCAAACCCACGGCAACCGATGCAAATGGCGATATTCTCCTGTTCAGCATTGTCAACCGACCTGACTGGGCTACTTTCAATCTAGCCACCGGCGAGTTGAAAGGTACGCCTCCTTCGGCCTTAACTTATCCCGGTATTGTGATTTCCGTTACAGACGGTCCATCGGTCGTGTCTCTGTCGGCCTTCACAATCACCGTAACTACACAGACGGGCGGCACCGGCGGCACCGGCGGCACGGGCGGCACGGGAGGCACCGGTAGTGGCTTCTGATCGGCGCTATTATCGGAAGTAACTTTAGCTCGGCTAAAAATTTAAGAGAAGTTTGAAAGTTACAGGGGGGAGGCGGTAAGTCTCCCCCCTGTAACACTTTTTGATGCCCCTGCGCTCTCGTTTCTCCTAATTTTCCCACCATGAAAGCAAGTGTATGAAAACTGTCGCTCTGTACCTGGGTATTATCGTACTTCTTTTGACGGCACCGGTTTGCGCTGCGGCAGGATTTCAGAATGCCATGTCGCTTCAGGGATATACGGGGCTGCTCAATATTCCGAACGCCGCCGTGACGGATCAGGGGAAAGTTGTTTTATTCTATTCCGATCAGGAGGAAAGCAGCAAGCGCGATTGGCTTAACCGTGAGGACAGCTATATCTTCTCCCTTGGCCTGTTGCCTTGTTTTGAAATAGGTGGACGCATAACTGATGGTTCCGGGACCTCAGGGTGGATACGCGATCTGTCGGCCAATTTTAAGATTAAAATGCCTTTTATCCCGGAGGATAGTTATCTCCCCGATCTCGCCTTCGGCATGCAGGACGTGGGGGGGGGCGCCAAGAATTTCCAGACGAAATATCTGGTGGCCTCGAAGGAATGGTGGCGGTTGCGCTTCACCATGGGGTACGGCTTTGGTCCGGACCGGCTGGACGGCGCCTTTGGCGGCCTGGAGCTTAAGGCCTTTGACTGGCTTTATCTCCTTGGCGAAAGAGACACGGAAGAGGCGAATGTGGGGCTCAGGTTGGTCACGCCGGAGTTAGGTGGCTGGCCCATAAGCCTTCAGGCCACCGCTAAATCATCCCTCGATCACCGGTCACGGGACCTGGAGTTCGGCATCGGTCTCCAGTTTGTTTTAGGCATGGACCGCCACAACCGGCAGCTTGTGCCCGACAAAGCAGCAGCAACTGTGGTAGGCACGTCGCGAAACGATTCGCCGGTCATTGCGAGTAAAACGAAACAATTCCATGAACCGGCGAGCGTCAAAGAGATTGCCACGCCACCCGGGCGCCTCGCCATGACGACAGGAGGGGTGACCGCAGCAAGTGCACAGGACAAGGTGGGAGACGGCAAACCCGCTCTGCAAACCTTACAGGAAAAACTGGTGGCCGACGGCTTCCAGAATATCCGGGTGGGTACGGATCCGGAGGGGGCGCTGCTGGTCATCGAATATGAGAACCGCCGTTATAACTATAATCAGTTGGATGGCCTCGGAGTCGTCATCGGCACTGTTGTGGATAACGTTTCTCCCGATTTCGAGATTCTGCAGCTTATTATCAAAGTACAGGGTATCAGGATGCTCCAGCTTACGGCGCCGCTCGCGGATTTTCGCAGTTTTTTACAGAATCCGGACAACGAATATCAATTGGATGGCGCGCTGGGGATAACTACCGAAGTGGCGGTAGATGATTCTGTGCGTTTCATTGACGAAAAGGCCAATCCATCCTTCCTGAAATCGGAGTTGTTCCTTGCGCCGGCCCTGTCCACGCTGGTTGCCTCCGATTACGGAAACTTCGATTACATGCTGTCACTGAAACCGGATTTATACGTTAATCTCTGGCCGGGCGCCGTCTTGAATGCGCGCTGGGACATTCCCCTTGATTGGAGCGACGTTTACGATGACGGGCAGGTCTATGGGAATAGTCGCAAGGGCAGCCAGTTCGAACGGCTTATGCTTTTTCAGGCTATCAAGGCCACGCCTTCCGTGATGCTCAACCTCGGAGCGGGCTACATCCTTAGGGATACCTATGGGACCCTTAATGAACTGATGTGGACGCCGGGGAGCGGCAATCACCGTTTTATGCTGAAGCATGCCTATCTCGACAATACGGAAAGTAGCGTTCCTGATGAGAAAAAAAGCGTTTACCTAGGCTCCTACCGCTACTATTCCAGCCCGCTCGATCTCTACCTGATAGGGACTGCCGGTAAATTTCTGGATCAGGATCGCGGTTACCGGCTGGAGTTAAAGAGATTCTTCGGTGATACGGCGCTAACGATATACTTTAAGGATTCCCAAACGGCAGCCGAGGAACATGTGCAGATGGGCGGCGTGCAGTTTTCCATCCCCCTGACTTTCCGTCGGGATATGAAGCCCTATATCGTCCAGGTTAAGGGTAGCGACGAGTGGAGCTATTCGCAGGAAACGAAGATTATCTCGCCGGGGGAGGCGAATTATCTGGCGACTTCCATTGGCGTCAATCCGCAGCCGCGGTACAATCTGGAGCGGATCTTCTACAATCGCGATCGCTTAACGGAGGATTACATCAGGAAACACCTGTTGCGCTTGCGTGATGCCTATCTGACGTACCGGTAAAAAATGTTTGACAAGGCGGTCTGATATTTGTTAGAACCGCACCCATGGCAATGAACAGGGAAACTTTCAAGATGACAATGGCAAATAACTGGTGGTGGCAGGCAATAACGGTACGGGCTGTCCATCGCTGATCTTTTTTGTTTAATGATTAATCAAGCCGTGGCTGACCTCAGGGGAACCGCGGCTTTTTTGTTTCTAAAGATACAAAGGCCGCGAGAAATCACGGCCTTTTTTTGTTGCTAGTGAAAAATTATGGAATTAAAAGGGGATTTTATGTATTATCCGGCTTTTGCAGATTTTGAAAAATTAGCCAGGGAGGGGAATTTGATTCCCCTTTACCGCGAAATTCTGGCGGATACGGAGACGCCGGTCTCGGTCCTGAAGAAGCTGAGCGACCGGCCTTCGGCCTTTTTGCTGGAAAGCATGGAAGGCGGCGAGAAGTGGGGTCGTTACACCTTTCTGGGCGCTGATCCGCAGGCGGTCTTGCGGGTGCGGGGTGCGGAGGTCATCATCGAACAGAACGGCCAAAGCCGTCGTGAGCCCCATCAGGGCGAGCCGCTGCGCTTTCTCAAGGAAATGATCAGTCCTTACCGGCCGGTTACCGTTGCCGGTTGTCCCCGCTTTTACGGCGGCGCGGTGGGATTTTTCGGCTATGACATGGTGCGCTATTTTGAAAGCTTGCCGGCCCGGGCAAAAAATGACCTGCCGACGGACGACGCCGTCTTTCTCATCACGGACACGCTGATTGTCTTTGACAGCGTCCGCCATACGATCAAAGTGGTTGCCTGCGGTTTTACGGAAGGAAAGGAAACTCTCACAGAGGTTTACCATAATTGCGCCCGTAAAATAGACGAAATGCTGGCCCTCCTTGCTGCCCCGGACATCGAGGAAGAAGCGGCGGCACCTGTGGCCGGTGAGGATGCGGTTTTTGAGAGCAACATGTCCCGTGCTTACTTCGAAGGGATAGTGGAAAAAGCGAAAGAGTATATCATGAGCGGGGACATCATCCAGGTCGTGCTTTCCCAGCGCTTCCAGATGGCGAATCGCTTGAGCCCCGTCAATCTCTACCGGGCGCTGCGTTATGTGAATCCTTCTCCCTACCTGTTTTTCCTGAAGTTGCCGGAGCTGACCCTGATCGGTTCTTCACCGGAGGTCATGGTGCGCCTGGAAGAAAAAACGGTGGAGTTGCGGCCGATCGCCGGCACGAGAAAAAGGGGCGCAAGCGAGCAGGAAGACCGGCGGCTTGCCGATGATCTGCTGGAAGATCCCAAGGAAAGGGCGGAGCACGTCATGCTCGTTGATCTGGGCCGGAACGATCTGGGCCGGATTGCCGTGGTCGGGAGCGTGCAGGTGACACAGCTCATGACGGTGGAAAGGTACTCCCATGTGATGCATCTGGTTTCCAACATTCAGGCGCAGTTGGCGGCAGGCAACGATGCCTTCGATGTGTTGCGGGCCACTTTTCCCGCCGGGACGTTAAGCGGGGCGCCGAAGATCCGGGCCATGGAAATCATCGATGAACTGGAGCCGACGCGGCGGGGACCTTACGGCGGGGCGGTGGGCTATTTCAGTTTTGGCGGCAATATGGATTTCTGCATTACCATTAGGACGATTATGATGAAGGGTGACCAGCTTTATATCCAGGCGGGCGCCGGGATTGTCGCGGATTCCGACCCGGGGCGGGAGTACCAGGAAACGATGAACAAGGCGGAGGGGATGAAACAGGCGATCCTGCTGGCAAAAAAGGGATTCGAGATTACAGGATGAAACGTATCGGCCTTTCTTCCCCTCCCTTGACGGGAGGGGATTGAGGGGAGGGTGAACCTCCCTGCCCTTCCCCTTGAGGCCCGTTGGCTCCGTCAGAGGGGGAGTAATAAAATTACAGATCAAAAAGGTGTCAAGATGATTTTAATGATAGACAATTATGATTCTTTTACCTACAACTTGGTGCAATATCTGGGGCAGTTGGGCGCGGAGGTGCTGGTGCGCCGCAATGACAAGATTGACCTGTCGGAGATCGAGGCGTTAAAGCCGACAGCCATTTTTCTTTCGCCTGGTCCCTGCACGCCCCGCGAGGCTGGCGTTACTGTAGCGGCAATCAAACATTTTTCCGGCCGCTTGCCGATCCTGGGGGTATGTCTGGGGCATCAGGCCATCGGGTATGCCTTTGGGGCCGCGGTGATTCGGGCGGACCGTGTGATGCACGGCAAAACGTCGGAAATTATCAACGACGGCCGGACGATTTTTCAAGGTTTGCCTAATCCCTTCAAGGCGGGTCGTTATCACTCGCTGATCATCGACCGGCAGACCTTGCCGGCAGAGTTTGAAATCAGCGCTTCCACGCAAGAAGGTGAAATCATGGGGATCAGGCACCGGAAATATCTGCTGGAGGGTATCCAGTTTCATCCGGAATCTATCCTCACCCCCCAGGGCAAAAGATTGATCAAGAACTTTTTGGACCTGGTGGCGGACTGTCCAGGAGCAATTAAATGATTAAAGAAGCAATCGCAAACGTTGTGAAGGGCGAGGATTTGTCGGAGAAGGTCATGATGGAGGTTATGTCCGAGGTGATGACCGGTGTTGCGACAGCGCCCCAGATCGCCGCCTTCATCACGGCCCTGCGGATGAAAGGAGAAACGGTGGCGGAAGTCACCGGCGCTGCCCGGATTATGCGCCAGATGGCCACCCGCATCGATGCCTGCGCCTCGGTAATCGTGGATACCTGCGGCACGGGCGGGGATGGGATCAATACCTTCAATATCTCGACGACGACGGCTTTTGTCGTGGCTGCCGCCGGTTTGGCGGTAGCCAAACACGGTAATCGCGCCGTCTCCAGCGGTAGCGGCAGCGCCGATGTGCTGGAGGCCCTGGGTGTGAACATCAATGTGGGGCCGGAGATCGTGGAGGAGTGTCTCGGGCAGATCGGCATCGGCTTTCTTTTTGCGCCCCTGCTCCATGGAGCGATGAAACACGCCATCGGGCCGCGTCGCGAGATCGGTATCCGCACCATTTTCAATATGCTGGGACCACTTACGAATCCTGCCGGCGCGAACTGCCAGCTTATCGGCGTTTACGACGCCAAATTAACGGAAATGTTTGCCGGTGTCCTGAAAAATCTCGGGACGAAACGCGCCTTTATCGTCCACGGCGCCGACGGGCTTGATGAGGCAACGGTGACAGGCGAAACCCGTGTGTCCGAGTTGAAGGACGGGCTGGTTAGCACTTACAACATCGATCCCTGGGATTTCTTCGGGGAGACATGCGCCCTCAAGGATCTAAAGGGGGGGACACCGGCAGAAAACGCCGTGATCACGCGCCAGATTCTGGCTGGAGAAGACAGCCCCCGCCGTAAGGTCGTGCTGCTGAATGCCGCTCTGGCGCTCGTGGCCGGCAACAAGGCGGGCAATGTGCGCGAAGGAATTGGCATAGCCGCTGCCTGCATTGACAGCGGCGCTGCGTCGGCCAAACTTGAAACCTTGATTCAACGTACGAATAGTTGACGGACCCAAAGGGCCTAAAGGGGAGGGTTAGGGTGGGGGTGGACGAAATACATGACTATCTTGGATAAAATAATTACGGCGAAGAAAAGAGAAGTAGCGCTTCTGAAAAAAAGCATGCCTTTGCCGGAGTTGCAGGCGCGGGTGAAGGACGTGCCCGTGGCCACGGGGCCGGATTTCCGTGTGGCGCTGGGGGGTAGCTGTGCCATTATTGCCGAGATTAAAAGGCATTCGCCATCTTGCGGCGCCCTGCGGGAGGAAATAGATCCCGGCGAGGTGGCTGCCGTTTACGAACAAAATGGCGCGGCGGCCATTTCCGTGCTGACGGAACGGGAATTCTTTCATGGGGCGCCGGCTGATCTTGTGGCGATCAAGCAGCGGGTGGGTATTCCGGTGTTGCGCAAAGATTTCATTATCGACGCCTACCAGATTTATGAATCCCGCCTTATAGGCGCCGATGCGATGCTGCTGATCGCCGGCGTCTTGCCGGAGACGCGATTGCGGGAATTCATCGCCATCGCCCGTTCACTGGGAATCTGGCCATTGGTGGAGGTTCATGCGATCAACGATCTGGAGATAGCTTTGGCGGCCGGCGCTGAGATTATCGGGGTCAACAACCGTAATCTCCAGACATTTATTACGGATATCAGTAATTCTCTGGTTCTGGCTGCCCATGTGCCGGCCGGGAAAATCCTGGTGAGCGAAAGCGGCATCAGGAACCGGATCGACATTGAGATGCTCATGGAGGCGGGTATTCATGCTTTTCTCATCGGTGAAACATTGATGCGTGCGGCGGAACCGGGGCAGCAGCTCCGGGAGCTGTCCGGCAGGCGGGTAACGCCGTGACGGAGATCAAGATTTGCGGCATCACCGATCTGGAGGATGCCCTCTTTGCCGCAGCCTGCAGGGTGGAGGCGCTGGGATTTATATTTTATGATCGCAGCCCCAGATATATTGCCCCGTCCGACGCGAAGCGGATCATCGCGGCTCTGCCGCCTGAGGTGGCCAGGGTAGGCGTGTTTGTCAACCAGAAGCCGGATGAAGTGCAGCGGATCTTTGAAGATTGCGGGCTTGATTACATCCAGCTCCACGGTGACGAGACACCTGCCTATTGCCGCCAGTTTCCCCCTTCGCTCTTGATCAAGGCGGTTTCTCTCACGGCAAGCGAACTTTCTGCGCTGGCTGCGTATCAAGTGCAGGCGCTGCTCGTTGATTCCCGCGCTGCCGGTTGCTATGGCGGCACGGGACGGCAGGCCAACTGGAAATTGGCGCGCCGGGTGAAGGAAAACCGGACGCTGATCCTCTCCGGGGGATTGAGGGAAGAAAATATTGCTGCGGCCTTGGCGGAGGTTTCTCCAGATGCTGTGGACATCAACAGCGGCGTGGAAATAGCGCCGGGCCGGAAGGATCACGATAAGGTGCGCCGCATGGTGGATATTATCAGGGGCAAGGACGATAGAAAAGGGGTGAGGAAACTATTTATTCCTCGCCCTCAAACTGAACGATAGCCAATATTTCCTCCCCCTCGACGGACCCAAAGGGCCTAAAGGGGAGGGTCAGGGCGGGGGGCACCCTCCCCTCAGTCCCCTTCCGTCGAGGGTGAGGGGAGGAAAAGCGGGGGAGAAAAGCAACGGAGAGTGAAGTCGTACATTTGAAACGAGACGATATATGAGAAATTCTTTACCCGATAAAAAGGGACATTTTGGCATTTTTGGGGGGCGTTATGCCGCCGAGACGCTTATGCCGGCTTTGCTCGAGTTGGAAAAAGCCTATGAAACTGCACGGAAAGATAAAGCCTTCCTGAGCGAGTGGCGCGCTTATCTGCACGATTACGCGGGACGTGAAACACCGCTGTACCTGGCGCAGCGACTGACGGAACATCTGAACGGCGCCACCATCTACTTGAAGCGGGAGGATTTAAACCATACCGGTTCCCACAAAATTAACAATACCCTGGGGCAGGTGCTATTGGCCCGCCGGATGGGTAAGAGAAAAATTATTGCCGAGACGGGCGCCGGTCAGCACGGGGTCGCCACGGCCACCGTCGCGGCCCTCTTCGGCATGTCCTGCCAAATATTCATGGGCAAGGAAGATATTCGACGCCAGGCGCCGAATGTCTTTCGCATGAAAATACTGGGGGCGGAAGTCATTCCCGTCGATTCCGGCACGGCTACCCTGAAGGATGCCATGAATGAGGCAATGCGCCAGTGGGTCTCCCAGGTGCGGGATACCTATTATGTAATCGGTTCCACGGCTGGTCCCCATCCCTATCCGCGGATGGTGCGAGACTTCCAGAGCGTCATCGGCCGGGAAACAAAAAGACAGATCATCAAAAACGCGGGCCGCTATCCCGATGCGCTGGTCGCCTGTGTCGGCGGCGGCAGCAACGCCATGGGGCTATTTTATCCTTTCCGCAGCATGGCTGGGGTGTCCATGTTCGGCGTCGAAGCATCCGGCGAGGGTATTGCGACCGGGCTGCACGCGGCAAGCATTACGGCGGGCCGGGTAGGGGTGCTGCACGGCAATAAAACCTACCTCCTCCAGGATAGCGCCGGTCAGGTCAGGGATGCCTATTCCCTGGCGGCGGGCCTCGATTATCCCGGCATCGGCCCGGAGCACAGCTATTTTCATGCCACCGGTCGGGCCAAGTATGTGACAATTGGCGACGACGAAGCGGTTTCCGCTTTTCTCTCCCTTTCCAAACTGGAAGGCATCATCCCGGCGCTGGAGAGCGCCCATGCCGTCGCCTATGCCATGCAGCTTGCTCCGCGCCTGGGGAGAGGAAAGATCATTGTGGTCAATCTTTCCGGGCGGGGGGACAAGGATGCGGAAACCATTATCGGGAGGATGAAGCAGCCATGAGCCGCATTGGAGATAAATTCGCCGCGTTAAAGGCAAAAGGCGAGAAGGCGCTGATTGCCTACATTACTGCCGGTGATCCAACTTTAGAGAAAACCGGGGAAATATGCCTGGCCCTGGCCGCAGCCGGTGTCGATATCCTGGAGATCGGCGTGCCCTTTTCCGATCCCACCGCCGACGGACCGGTGATCCAGGCCGCCGCCCGGCGAGCCCTGCAAGAGGGCGTGACACTGGATAAAGTGCTTGATCTCATCGAAAGGATAAGAACGAAATCGCCGGTACCCATTGTACTTTTCGGCTATTACAATCCCATTTTCAGCTACGTGCCGGCCATTTTTGCCCGCCGGGCGAAGGAGGTCGGTCTGGACGGACTGCTGGTGGTAGATTTGCCGCCGGAAGAAGCGTCGGAACTGCGAAAATTCACCGATCCCCGCGGCCTCGATTTTATTACGCTGATTGCGCCGACGACGGATGACGCAAGAATCGGTGCAATCGCTTCCCGGGCCACGGGCTTCCTCTATTATATTTCCGTAATGGGGATCACGGGTACGAAAAAACCGGAAGTGAGTAGTGTCAAAGGGGACATGGCAAGAATCAGGCGCTTCAGTACGCTGCCGGTAGCGGTCGGTTTCGGCATCTCAACACCGGCACAGGCAGCAGAGCTTGCTCCCCTTGCCGACGCCGTTGTCGTGGGCAGCGCCTTTGTTCAAATGATTGAAGAGAACAGTGGACGGGATGACTTGGTGAGCAGGGTTGCGGACTTCGCCAGGGAGATCAAGCAGGCGATTTAAGTCGAACTGTCACTTTTCAGTGCATATTTTTTAAGCTTGTATCTTAACATGCGTTCGCTCAGGCCGAGAATTTCGGCAGCTTTGGTTTGATGGTTGTCCGCCTTGGCCATGGCGGAGGTGATCATTTTGCGTTCCAGGTCATCAAGGGCCTGCCGCAGGACGCCGCCTTCCGTTTTCATGGCCGCATACTCACTTAGATCCGTATCGCGAAAGGGAAGGTCTTCCAGAGCGATTAAATCATCGCGGGCGATAACCACGGCCCTCTCCAGGATGTTTTCCAGCTCCCGGACATTTCCCGGATAATCGTATTTCAACAGCATATCCTGGGCTTCGCTCGTCAGTCCTTCCATCCGCTTGTTGTTCGCCTGAGCATATTTCCGCAGGAAATGCTCAATCAACAGCGGGATATCTTCTTTTCTTTTCCGGAGCGGCGGCAGGGACATGACCACCACGTTCAACCGGTAGAAGAGGTCTTCGCGAAAAAAACCCTCCTTTACCCGTGTCGCCAGATCGCGATTTGTGGCGCTGATGATTCTCACATCGGCGGTGATGCTGAGATTGCCGCCCAGACGCTGGAACTCGCGTTCCTGAAGGAAACGGAGGAGCTTGATCTGCACGGTCTGCGTGACTTCGCCGATCTCATCGAGAAAAAGGGTGCCTCCGTCGGCCTCTTCAAATCTGCCGATGCGCCGCAGCGCCGCACCGGTAAAGGCCCCTTTTTCATGGCCAAAAAGTTCACTCTCCAGCAGTGTTTCCGGCAGCGCTCCACAATTGATCGCCACGAAAGGCTTTTGCGATCGCCTGCCCGACTGATGGATCAGGCGCGCCAGGAGTTCCTTGCCGGTGCCGCTTTCACCCTGGAGAAGCACGGAGGCGCGACTGTTGGCAACCCTCCCGGCCATGTTTATGAGCTCTCTCATAGGGGCGCTGCGATAAATGATTTTATCGGAAGTGATGCCTTTTTCCTGCAATTCTCGACGCATGAGTTCATTTTCCCGGATCAGGGTGCGGCGCTCGGCAACGTGCTCAATCAGCAGCAGCAATTCGTCAAATTCGATGGGCTTGGTGATGTAATCGATAGCCCCGGCTTTCATGGCTTCCACGGCAGTTTCGATGGTGCCGTAGGCCGTGATAATAACGACATCAATTTCCGGGTTGATGGCTTTAATGCTTTTTAGCACCGCCATGCCGTCCATGCCCGGCATTTTGTAATCCAGCAGAATCAAATCAAAATGTCCGGCCTGCACTGCTGCGATGCCAAGTTCGCCACTTTCCGCTTCCTGACAATTGTGCCCTTCCCTTGCAAGAAAATCCTTCAACATCTCGCGCTGGGACTGACCATCTTCAATTACCAGGATCTGTAATTTCTTCATCAGGAAACCTCCCCGTTTTTGGCAACGCTGCGGACGGTGCCCTCTGCCGATCTCTTCTTAATTGGCAGCCTTATCTCAAAATCACTTCCGACGTTGGGAGTGCTGGATATGCGTATTTCCCCGCCATGTCCCCGGATAATCTCATGCGCCAGGGCCAAACCAAGCCCCACTCCCTTCTCCTTGGTTGTGTACTCGGGGTTGAATATCCGCTCTATTTCCGCTGCCGTCATGCCGCAGCCGGTGTCCGAGACGGTAATCGAGATAAAGTCCCTATCCCGCTGGTGCATGGTAATCTCGATCTCGCCGACTCCCTTGATGGATTCCATGGCATTCTTGACAAAATTGAGCAGAGCCTGCTGGAGCTTGTCCATATCCATAGGGAGAGTTTGCTGGTTGGCAAAACCCCTGGTTTTTATTGAAATTTCTTTTGAACGGGCCTCCTCCTGAGTGAGATTGACGATCTTTTGCAGCACTTCCGTTACTGGATAATTCTGCAGTTCCAGGCGGCGTCTGCTTTTCGAAAAGGAGAGAAACTCCTCAACGATGCCGTTGAGACGCCGGATCTCATCGCGAATAACGCCGCAGAGCATCTGAAATTCGCGGTTGTATTCTTCAGTTGCGGGGGAAAAGTCGCGTTTAAGCCGTTGGCTGGCCATGCTGATGGCGTTTAACGGATTCCTGATTTCATGGGCGACACCTGCCGCCAGCTGGCCTAAAGAGGATAATCTTTCCGCCTTTTCCAAACTTCTCTCGATCTCTACAATCCGAGCCATATGTCTATTATGATTGTGATATAATATCCACATGGAAAAGATGGTGATGAGCATGACAAAGATCAGAAAAGACAGGAGCTGCCGCTTATTATCCCTCAGTATGCTGTCGGTGCTTTCTTTATCCATACCGATACGGACAATGCCGACGTTTTTCCCGTTGATATAAAAGGGGATGGCCATATCTATGACATTCCTGTTGAGATAGCGTACCGAGCGGCTGGCTAGATTTACGGAGCCCTGCAACAGCTCGATAAAAGGCATCTCTGTCACGTGCCAACGTTCGGGCACATAACCGGAATAACCCAGGGGCATGCCTTGCACGTTGGTAATAGTCATGTAAATAAGGCCTTGTCTTTGACCTTCCCCCAGTTTTTCGATTGCCTTTTCTACGGAGACTTTAAGGCCCCAGTACAGTAGGCCCTCTCTGTCCAAAGCGATGATCACCGTGCCGCTGCCGTCCTTGCGCTGGAGGGCAATATAGCCGATCTTTTTTAATTGCGCCAACCGTAAGAGCCGCTCAATGGTAAGCGGCGATTGGCTCTCATTTTCCTCTGCGAAGAGGTAAGCGGCCGGCAGGCGGCGATTCTGAAAAACTACCTTGCCATGCTTGTCCATCAAAGCCACCAGCCACAGCCCTTTATCTTCGGCAAATTTCTTGATGGCCTCCTCATTCAGATTAGCTACCAACCACTTTTTGTCAACTTCCTGTCCCAACTCCGCCAGTGCACTGGTGAGCCATGATTTGGGGTACAAGGGTTGTTCCTGCGGCAGTGAGTAGGGTCTTTCCGGCTGCTGCTGCCCTGCCTGAACGAGCAAGTTAAGGTTTTCCTGACTGAGTCTCTGGAGTACCTCAGTGATTGCCCGGCCCTGGTTTTCCAGTAAAGTAACGAGACTTCGTTCTATCCTCTGGAGATAGAGGAGTCCCATGATAATGAACATACTGATAAATAAGGCACAGGCTGCTCCAATGGCCAGGGGTGGCAGGTCGAGCCGCTTGTCGTAGGCGATTTGGCTGCGCCAAAGGGTTGTTTTAGCTTTCATCTTGCAAACCTGATTTCGACAATATTGTCGATCCATGCGTAATTTGTGATTAAAAACTAATGTACTTAAAATATATGGTTAAATTTGCAATATTTCCTGCGCCGGGCGACATTTTTTGCCGTAGATCGGTTCCTCTGGGGGGACCTTGTAAATGTTAGAAACTAAAATCGTGACAACCTCAGAATAGCTATCTGCCCCCTGTCACTTTCGCGGAAGTCCGAGTCCAGAGCAATTGGTAATCATTGGATTCCCGCCTCTGCGGGAATGACAAAACAGCCTCAAATTTGGCCCTGCGCCGATGAAGAAAAGAGGTAAATTAGGGCCTTGTCCGCTTATTATTGGAAGCTTGGCATATAATATGCACAACAATGGACAAAGCGGTAACCGTTTTTCTCCGGCTGGACAATAGCCAACGCCCAAACGAGAGGGTGCAACCTTTCACTCTTCTCTTCCTCGAGCCGGGAGGCCATCATGGCCTTCCGGCTCCTCCTTTTTAATCTTGCCTTTATTTGTGGTTCTTATCTTTTCCCAATACAGCATTCGTTCTTTGATAGTTTTTTCATATCCTCGCTCGGTGGGATGATAATATTTATTCCTGGTTAAGCCGTCAGGCAGATATTCCTGCGGTACATAGGCGTCGGCAAAGTCGTGGGCGTATTGATAGCCACGTCCATAGTCGAGCTCGCGCATTAAACGGGTGGGAGCATTCCTGATGTGCAACGGGACCGGCAGGGCGCCGGTTTTGCGAATGGTTTCTTTGATCCGGCCTTCCGCGGCATAGAGGGCGTTGCTTTTGGGCGCCGTGGCGAGATAAAGCGCCGCCTGGACTATTGCCAACTCGCCCTCCGGGCTGCCGAGAAATTGAAAAGCCTGCAGGGCCGCAAGGGCGATGGATAGTGCCCGGGGATCGGCGTTCCCCACATCTTCCGAGGCAAATCTGACCATGCGGCGGATGATGTACAGAGGATCTTCGCCGGCCATCAGCATGCGTTCCAGCCAGTAGAGAGAAGCATCCGGGTCACTGCCCCGCATGCTTTTATGAAAAGCGGAGATGATGTTATAGTGTTCCTCGCCCGTTTTGTCGTAGAGCAGGGCCTTTTTTTGAATTGCCTCCTCCACGACCGCCAGGGTGATTATTCGCCTCGCCTTGTCTTGCGAGCCGAGGAGCGATGCGGCAGCCTCCAGACTGTTGAGGGCGGTGCGGGCATCTCCGCCTGCGGCCCAAATGAGATGGCTGAGGGCCGCATCTTCCAGGGAAAGCGCCATCATACCTAGTCCCCGGTCCTTATCCGTCAAGGCATTTTGGATGATGGTGGCTGTTTCCGCTGTGGAAAAAGGTTTCAGCAAGACGACGCGCATTCGGGACAAGAGGGGGGCGATGACCTCAAAGGAGGGGTTTTCCGTGGTGGCGCCGATCAACGTGATCAGGCCGCTTTCCACATGGGGAAGAAAGGCGTCCTGCTGGGATTTACTGAAGCGATGGATTTCATCTACGAAGAGAATAGTATTTTTTTGGCGCTGTTGCCGAAGAATTTTTGCTTCTTCCACAACCGCCCGGATTTCCTTGACACCGGAAAGAACGGCGGAAAAACTGGTGAAATGCGCCTTCATTTCCTTGGCGAGCAGAGCGGCTAAGGTAGTTTTCCCGGAACCGGGCGGCCCCCAGAAAATCAGGGAAATAAGGCTGCCTTCGGCAATTAAGCCATGCAGCAGGCAGCCCGGTTCCAAAAGATGCCTCTGCCCCACATAATCAGCCAAAGTTTCCGGTCTCATACGGTCGGCGAGGGGGCGGTAGGGCGACAAATTATTCTGCTGTGCGAAAATTTCCATATGCCAGTCTTTAAAGGGGGATGCCGTATTCTTGCCAGCGGGCGTTGACGCGTTCTACAATCTCGTGAGTATTAACCAGATCGTCCGGCCAGGGACGGAAGTGACCGTCGAGCTCCGTTTTTTTTGTTGCATCCACCAGGGCAACATTTTTCCTGATGGTGATATCACGCTGCGGATCGACGTTGTTGAAGGCCTTCCAGGCAAGGAGGGATAAATCCTCCAGATCAATTTCAGCGTCATAAAAAAAGATAATTCCAAAAGAGAGCGCTTCGGCGTCAAGCAAAAGGTCGCGAAAATAAATACCGCGCTTTTGTTCAGTCTTCCTCACCTTCACCATAAGCAAGGGCAGGGGGGTATCATCGAACAGCACACGGCAATCTGCAATGTCGCTATCCAGTGCTTTAACTATATTTACTGGTAGCATTGGATTGTTCCCACTTAATGATGGGACAGACTGGCGACGGGGAGGTTCGCCGCCGAGGCGTGCAGTGGCGTCAATGCCCAGTTTACCGCCAAAAAAGGCGCCGGGCGCCGCATGGTCCAAAGCATCTAAAATGCCATCAGTGAGGAAAATATCACTGGTCAAATCTATCTGGGAAAGGATTGACTTAATGAGCGCTGCGCCCTGGCCAAGCGGGCTGTCTGCATCGACAACCACAATCGTCTTGCAGAAGCTCATCTGGCCGGATCCCCAGAGCCCCTGCATTACTTTGCGGGCCTGTCCGGGGTATTCCTTCTTTATGGACACCACCACAATATTATGAAAAACTCCCTCCCAGGGGAGCCAGTAGTCGGCAATCTCCGGTTGGATGGTGCGGATGAGCGGCAGAAAGATGCGTTCCGTGGCCAAGGCCAGATAGCAGTCCTCCATCGGCGGCCGTCCGACGATGGAGGCGCTGTAGAGGGGTCGCTTACGATGAGTGATCGCAGTTACATGAAAGACGGGATAATCGTCGGCAAGTGAGTAATAACCGGTATGATCACCGAAAGGTCCCTCGAGGCGCCTTTCGGCAGGATCAACATAACCTTCAAGGATGATTTCCGCCTCGGCGGGGATTTCCATATCTACCGTTATCGCCCTTGTCAATTTGACGGGCTTTTGGCGGATAAAACCGGCCAGGAGGAGTTCATCTATGCCCGGCGGCAGAGGCGCCGTGGCAGCGTATGTAATAGCCGGGTCGGTGCCGATGGCCACGGCCACTTCCATCCTTTTGCCGGCACGTTCGTATTCCCGGAAAAAGTGTGCGCCATCCTTATGCACATGCCAGTGCATGCCCGTCGTGTTCCGATCGA